>Ga0157373_10000195_pt1 | contig 50096 bp, 50 predicted proteins | sample C65metaG_FD_113460 | JGI IMG/M metagenome (GOLD analysis project Ga0157373, IMG submission 113460) | Corn rhizosphere microbial communities from Kellogg Biological Station, Michigan, USA - C6-5 metaG | ecosystem: Host-associated > Plants > Roots > Rhizosphere > Soil | place: USA: Michigan... | reverse complement strand
GCCCGGCCAGTCGAAACATGAGAATTTCCAGGCGATTCTCACCCACCAGTTGCGTGCGTTGGTCTACCGTGTCGAGAATGCCGGCCATCAATGACTCCTGGGCTTGTTCTGATGAATTCACTATGTGAGGTTATCGGCGGCAAATCGCAGTTCTTGATTGCCATACCCGACCCCATCAAAAATGCCATGAACAGGCATTGATGTCACATTAACATCATGGTTTACTGGCCCGGTGATTTTCATCTGCTACATTCTCTGCGGCGCGACCTCGGTTTGCACGGTAGGTTCCCGCGTCTAAGGGATTCCCCTAGTAACAATCAGGCCCAACCTGATATTCGCAATATCCAATAGCCATTAATGTGACGCCATTCTCATTGCATGAACGGAGTCAGGCTATTGTGTGCGATCGCAGTTCAGTGGAAACAAGCCCTCTGGAACCTCTCAGTCTGTGCACTTGCACGTCTGGGCGCGATCTCCCGACGATTCACGATCGTCGCCACACACGGCATTCCCTCATCAGACATGACGTTGTGGAGATAAGCATGCCAATGGACCGCAAAGAGTGGGTACAACGCTTCCCCGAATTCCTTGTCGAGGCCGAGCAACTCCTGGCCAAGTCCGAAGAATGCCTCAGCCATCTGCAATTGATCAGCAATGACAAGGACGCCATCGAGTGCATGCTCGGTACTCTGCTGAAACTCGCACGCAGGGCTGAAGCCCTGGCGCTGGAGGCAATTTCCGAGTTTTCCCTGCACATTTACAGTCTGCTCAACCTCAATCAGGATCACGTCGACCTTCACGAACAGGCCCTGCAAGCCTTGCAGGATTGCTTCACATTGATGGCCTGGCAGCTTGAACTGGTCGATCAGCAGACAGGGCAACTGAGTCTGGATGAAAGTGAGCAGGCTTCGTTGCTCGAAGCATTCGCCTTTCAGGTCAACCAAAGCCGCCATCAACCGCCCCGGACGGGCAAACGTTTGCCCCAACTGCCCTACTCGGGACAAGCCTGACCCGCACTCGGTACCCGCGCAAGCACTTGGAACACAAGCGTTGAATGTCGCAATTGAATAGTTCATACCTGCCAGCGACAAGTCGAACTAAATAATCACTGAAAGCCGACGCCGATATTTTTTGCCGGCCTCAGGGTTTACCTGTGTGCAAACAAGCACAACTTCAGGCAACACTGACATCTATCGAACACAACAAATCGACTTTTCCATTATGGAACTTGCGTCCAATATCACGTATTTCCTGACTCAATGGACATATATAGCAAACGCGACCAACGGTATCTTAAGTGGTATTATGCCGCCCATTAGTTGCTTTCAAATTAGTGGCACAGTGACCTCAGAGATCGCTATCCACTGATAATTGGGCGGCCAATACGTTTACTGAACCGCGTTGAAATCAATAACATAATTGATAGCATTTTCAGACAGAGACCCGTCAGCCTCCGGCCGGTCTGCCCGCAGCGAACATCCATTGGCTCCATCCGTTATGTACGCCAGCCTCAAGTCAATCACTACATGGCCACCCTCCCGGGAAAATGCTCGCCGGTTCACACTCATACTGTGTGTCGCGGCCACGCTCGGCAGTTTGCTGACCTACGCTCTTTCAACACCACTTTGCCTGGGATTGCTGCTGCTCGATATCGCTGCTACTGCGTGCGTCTGGGTGCAATATCGACTGTCACGCAAATCGATCAAGTTTCAGCCGCAGGAACTCGCTGACCGCTTGCTGGAAGTCCAGGAAAACGAGCGCCATCGCCTCAGCCGCGAACTGCACGACGATATCGGCCAACTGCTGACGGCCGCCAAACTGCAAAGCGAATGGCTCAAGCGGCGCATGCCCGACGACTTGCAGGAACAATGCACCGCGCTGTGCGACACCCTGGAAGAAACCCTCAACAAGGTGCGCGACGTTTCAGCCATTCTCAACCCGCGCCAGTTGACCAGCCTGGGACTTGAAGCCAGCCTGCGTGCGCACCTGCTCAAGACATTGGCCAACACTAACGTGCACTGGAGCCTCGATTGCCAGCAGCGGCTCAATGGCATTCCGGAAGAAATGGCAGTCGCCGCCTTTCGTATTACCCAAGAGGCTGTTACCAATATCCTGCGTCATGCCCAGGCAAAAAATCTGGTGATACGCGTGCAACGTCTGCCCAAAGGTCTGACGTTGCTGATCAGCGATGACGGCCTGGGATTCGCCCCGGCGGCCAACCCCGGTCGTGAAGGACAACGAGGCATGGCCGGGATGGCCGAACGAATCGAGCAACTGGGTGGCACCCTGAACGTCATCAGCGAACCGGGCAAAGGCACTCAAATCGAAGCACTCTTCCCGTGGGCGCCACGCTCACTCGAGCGGGCCAGTACGAATAAGGTTATGCGTTGACTTGCAACTTACTTCTGGTGGATGACCACTCGCTGATCAGGGCCGGCGTGCGCGCTCTGGTGCTGGATATTCCCGGTTACGCGGTGATTGGCGAGGCCAATGACGGTTCGCAGCTGCTCGAAATGGTCGAGCAACTGAATCCGGATATCGTGTTGCTGGATATCTCCATGAAAGAAACCGGTGGCCTGGAAGCCCTGCAACGGCTCAAGCGGGTACGCCCGCAGAGCAAGGTGTTGATCCTGTCGATGCACACCGATCCGGCGCTGATCATGCAGGCGCTGGAATCCGGCGCCCACGGCTACCTGCTCAAGGACACCACAGCGACAGAACTTGAGCATGCACTGGAAGCCCTGCGCAACAACGAGCGCTACCTGAGCCCGGCCATCGCCCATACCGTCATCAATCAGGCGCTGACCCGTAATCAGAAGCAGCAGCCGGAGGCAGCCGACTCGCACAATCTGACCGCGCGCCAACTGGAAATCCTGCGCTTGATCGTGCGCGGAAAATCCACCCGGGAAATCGCCAATGGCCTGGGCCTGAGCATCAAGACTGTCGAGACCCACCGTTCACAGATCATGAAGCGACTGCAAATCTACGACGTGGCGGGTCTGGTGCTGTTCGCCGTGCGTGAGCAGATCATCAGCCTGGACGACTGACCAGCCCGGCGCTACTCAACAAAGGAGAATGTTCCGGCAAATGCACGCGCAACGCCGCCGGACGCGCCTCGAATCGCATGCTGTCACCTTCGAGCGGTTCGCCATCAAGATTGATACACAGCCCCTCGGCCACCTTGATTTCGACCCATGGCAAACGGGTGCGAACAAACATGTTGTCGATCCCGAAACCATCGCTGAGCAGCGTCTTCAAGGTGCCCACCAACTCTTGGGGCGCCGGCAGAATGCTGATATCCAGCAAGCCATCATCGGCCAGCGCCTCCGGGCACAATACGTGTCCACCGCCGGCCTGTCGGCCATTGCCGATACCCAGTGCCAACAGCTCGCCACGCCAGTGAAAATCCGGCCCCTGAAGTTCGCCGTAAGCGGCATGCAGCTCGCTGAATCGTGACAAGCCAGTGAACAGATAGGCAGCACCGCCAAGTACTTTTTTCAAGTCCTCGGAGGTATTGGCCGTGACCTGGCTGCCGAAACCACCGGTGGCCATGTTGAGAAAAATCTGCCCGCCCACTTCACCCAGATCGATGGCGCGCGGTGGCACATCGAGCAGCTCAAGGGCTTCGGCAGGCTCCAGTGGTACGCCGGCGGCACGGGAAAAATCGTTGGCGGTGCCCAAAGGCAGGAGTACGAGGCTGGCTTTGCCAGGATGCGCGGCGAGCGCTTCGGCGATATCGCGCAAGGTGCCATCGCCGCCCCCGGCAATGATTTTCGTGTAGCCGTCGGCCAAGGCTTGTTCTACCCAGCGCTGTGCGTCCCCTGCCTCCCAAGTCAGACGCACGGCCAGCTCCCAGCCTTGCTTGCGCTTGTCCTCGACGGCGGTGCGTACCGCCTCGTTGAGTGCCTGCTTGCCATGCAGAATCAACAGCGCCCGGCGTTCACTCATAACATCACTCCCAAATCGATCGGTTAAGACATCTTGACCACTGGCGCACGCAAAAAAGCCGTCATACCCGTAATTAATTCAGCCTCCTGGCGCCGGACGTCCTACACAGCGGTACCTTTTCTTACAAAACATGCGGAATCGGCTTAATTGACCCGGTTCGAGCATTGCGTCACCGTGTGTAGGCGGTATCGATTTTCAATCCAACACACAAGGACGTGCATGTAATGAGTGGATACACCCCATGGGCTCTTGCCGGTTCGAGAGCTGGAAAAGGTTGCAAGCAAACAGTTGAAACAATCGGTAGATGCTTCCATGCCTGGTCATGAAGCGAGAATACCCATGAGCCCGGTTGGACCGATTGTCGAAAGTCGCGCGAATCACAAGTCCGATTTCAAAAACAGCGGCAGAACCACTGGAGAAGTTGATATGGAACCCCGTGTTACCGAGCTGGAAACCCATCTCAAATACCTTCGACGGGACATGGACGAAATTCGCGGTGATGTCCGAACGATCAAACACCGGCTTGCGTACTCGGCGGGTGCAACAGCGGTAGTGCTGGGTTTGCTGGGCTGGGTGGCCAATAGCCGATTCGATCAGCTTGTGACATTGATCAGCAATTAATTGAATCAGTCATTGCAGGCGCCGCCTGAGTCAGCCGACGCCTGCATTTACGAGATAGCGATCAGTCGAGCAAGTCACTCAGCGGGATGAAGACCACTTCGTCTCCGATGCTCAGCGTGCGACCTTCCAGCACTTCGACCAATCCATCTGCCCACGCGGCGCTACGCAGTACACCTGAGCTCTGGTTGCGGTAGACAGTCGCCCGTCCTTGCTCAAGGCGGCCTCGCAGGTACTCACGCCGATTGCCTGCCACCGGCCAGTCAAACCCCGCTGGCACGGTGAACTTCAGCGGCTCGACGACCCGAACGCCCTGACGGCGTAACAGATAAGGCCGAGTGAGCAGCGCAAAGGTCACCAGTGTCGACGCCGGGTTGCCTGGCAAGCCAATGACCGGCACGTTGCGGAAATGGCCAAAAGTTAGCGGTTTTCCGGGTTTGATCGCCAGCTTCCAAAGGGCAAGCTCGCCCTCTTCACGCAATGCGACACCCAAAAAATCCGCCTCACCCACCGACACGCCACCGGTGGAAAGAATCAGGTCAACATCCTGCAACTCCCCCAGACGGGTGCGGGTAGTGGCCAAATCATCCGGAAGAATACCGGCATCGATCACTTCACAACCCAGTCGTTGCAGCCAACTGCACAGCAACACTCGATTGCTGTTGTATATCTGTCCCGGCCCCAGGGCCTGGCCCGGCTCGACCAATTCATCGCCAGTGGAAATAACCGCAACACGAACCTTGCGCACGACCTTCAATCCGGCGCAGCCCAACGATGCGGCTAATCCCTGCTCTATCGGACCCAGCCGAGTTCCGGCGGGCAGGATCAGTTCACCGACTGTGGTTTCCTGACCTTGCGGGCGAATGTTCTGCCCGGCCTTCATCGGTTCAAGGAAACGCACCCGTTCATCGGTTTGAACCTCAGCGTTTTCCTGCATTTCCACGCAATCAGCGCCCGCGGGCACCGGCGCCCCGGTGAAGATCCGTGCACAGGTGCCCGGCTTCAGCGGTTCGGGGGATTGCCCGGCAAACACCTTCTGACTGACCGGCATCGGTTCGCCCGTCCAGTCGGTCAGATTCAGCGCATAACCGTCCATGGCACTGTTTGGCCAGGGTGGCAGATCCAGCGTCGAAATCAGGTCTTCGCTCAGCACACGCCCCTGAACCTGAGCCAGCGGCAAATCCTCATGCTCGACAATCGGCGACGCCTCGGCCATGTCGAGCAGGCGCTCCAGCGCCAGCTCGACCGGCATCAGCGCTCCGGTCTTGCCCGGCTTACCCACGGGATTCACAAGGCGCTGCCTGCTTCAAATGAGTCACGAAGTTGCACGGGCGATGACGCGCGTCCAACTGCTCGCCCAGGATGCCATCCCAACCGGTGCGTACGGCATTGGTCGAACCTGGCAAACAGCACACCAGCGTGCCGTTGGCCAAACCGGCCAGCGCACGGGACTGAACTGTCGAGGTACCGATATCGGCTACCGAAATCTGCCGGAACAACTCTCCAAACCCGTCGACCTGTTTATCCAGCAGGCAGGCAACCGCTTCCGGCGTGCTGTCGCGACCGGTAAATCCGGTACCGCCGGTGATCAGCACGACCTGCACGACATCGTCGGCAATCCAGGTGGCGACTTGCGCGCGAATTTTGTAGAGGTCATCTTTGAGCAAAACCCGCTCCGCCAAACGGTGGCCCGCCGCCGTCAAGCGATCGACGAAGACCTGGCCTGAGGTGTCGGTTTCCAGAGTTCGGGTGTCACTGACTGTCAGCACCGCAATATTGAGCGGCACGAAAGGTACATCAGCCTTGGCTTTCATAGGCTCGTCCAGTTGTAGGAGAAACAGCCCGGTGTTATATCACAGCGCCCTATTTTTTCGCCGCCCCTCTGGAGAGCTGCCATGACCCGCGATTCGCAATTGCCCCCCTGCTCCATTCTGCTCCTGGCAGGCGGGCGCGGCCAACGCATGGGCGGTCAGGACAAAGGCCTGGTCGAGTGGCTGGGCGAACCTTTGATTGCACATTTGCAGCGTAGGGTACGCGGGCTGACTGACGACCTGATCATCTCCTGCAACCGCAACCGCGAGCGTTACGCACCGTTTGCCGATCAATTGGTGGTCGATGACGAGGGCGATTTTCCGGGGCCATTGGCGGGTATTCGTGCCGGTCTGAAAGCGGCGCGCCATAGCCACCTGCTGGTTTTGCCGTGCGACGTTCCGCGAATTGACGCCGCGCTGCTGCAAAGCATGCGCGAGACTGCCAATCAGCATCCTGAAAAACCTTTAATGTTGCGCCATGACGAGCATTGGGAACCCTTGCTGTGTGTGATTCCGGTGGCTCTTCTAACGGCTTTCGAAGATGCCTGGAATGCCGGTGAACGCAGCCCCGGCCGGGTCATGCGCGGTCTCGGCGCCACTGCCCTGGAGTGCCCTGACAACGACCCGCGGCTGGCCAACCTGAACACCCCCGAACTGTTAAATTCCCATAACACTGTGTCAGACTGACACCATTCAAGGAACTCTCACGCCTTGTATACGTCTCAAGCTCAGTAACCAAAAGAATTCCCATTCGGAGACACACCCATGACTCAACGGACCCTCGCCACTTTCATGCTCGCACTGGGCCTTGCCACCCTCGCCGGTTGCTCGTCGCCTACAGTGATCACCTTGAATGACGGTCGCGAAATCCAGGCCGTCGACACCCCGAAATACGATGACGATTCGGGCTTCTACGAGTTCAAACAGCTGGACGGCAAAGAAACCCGCATCAACAAGGATCAGGTTCGTACCGTTAAAGAGCTGTAAGCTCTGGATCGACACCGGATACAGAAAAGCCCGCATTGATTGCGGGCTTTTTCATGGGCGCTCGAAAAGTGAAGTCGATATCACCACTGCAAGGTGATCCGGCTCTCGAATTCGCGCTCCTCACCGGTCACCGGGTCGATAAACCGCAAGCCTTGCGCCAGCAGCTTCAACGGATTGGCATAGTCATCCTCGACGTCTTTCAACACCTGCGGATAGAACGGATCGTTGCAGATGCTCGCCCCCAGCGCAGTCATGTGGACGCGCAGTTGATGTTTCTTGCCAGTCACCGGAAACAAACCATAGCGCCACAGATCGCTATGCTTTTCCCGAACCTCCACCGCCGTTTCGGTATTACTGGCACCCACGCCTTCCTGCATGCGGAAAAACGGTTCGCCATCGACCAGACGGCTTTTGTGCACCAAGGGGAAATTCAGATCGGGCAGTGCCGGAGCGATGGCCTCATAACGCTTGTCGATCTGCCGCGTGGGGAACAGCGACTGATAAGCCGATCGGGTTTGCGGATTGGCCGAGAAAATCACCAGTCCCGCCGTATGCCGGTCGATGCGGTGCAGCGGCACCAAGTGAGGATTGTCCAGGCGATGAATCAGCCTGCGCAACAGGGTTTGCTCAACGTATTCGCCGGCGGGCGTCACCGGCAGAAAATGCGGTTTGTCAGCCACCACCAGATGTTCGTCTGCATACAGAATCGACTCGACTACCGGGATCGGCTTCTCGTCCGGCACTTCGCGAAAATAATGAATCCGCAGACCTTCCTTGTAAGGCAAGTCCACCGGGATCGGCTGGCCATGGCCGTCCAGCACACGTCCCCGAGCGATGCGGTCCAGCCATTGCTCACGGTCAATGGCGCTGAAATGCTCGCATAGACAATCGAGTACGGTCAGCCATTTACCGGGCGGCAGATAAAGTGTGCTCGCCTGATTCTGAGCAGCGGAAAATGTAGATGTGGACATACGAAAATCGGACCCTCAATGCAGGGCGGCATTATCCAGCACTGAGGGAAACGAACCTAGCGCAGAATGTTCAGGCCGGAATTGTTTTCAGCGCTGCGGCGTCAGTGAATTCCTTGAGCCAGCGCAATACATCAACTGCCTCCCAGCGCCCCGGATCGTACAAGGCGTAGAGCAGCCCCTGATAACCGACCACATCCAGTTGCTTGTGGTAACCGGCACGCTGAAACAAGGCCTCGATTTCGGCAAAGCAAGTGTTGAAATGCAGCTTGTTGAACGGCGTCTTGCCTTCCGTGACCAGCCCGTCCAGGCGCAATTCGAGAACGGCCTCGCGCACCACGTCAACCGACATCCGGTTCACGCTGTTTTTCAACTGTTCGACATTGACCACGGTTCATCCCTCTGACGCATTTACTGTATGAACATACAGTAACCGATGAAACCGCAAAATGCCAAGGAATGCATGGCAGTAGCGACCGGCGGGATAAACCAGAAAATGCGGATTAACCCAGAAACGCGACGACCTCATCAGCGCTGAATGGCCAGTCCAGCTCAGCCCCGCTGTCGACACGGCGCAACACCGGAATCCGCAGGCTATAAGCCTCGAACCAGGATTCGTCTTCAGCGATGTCGACCAGTTCCACCAGCAAGCCGTGCTCGACAAAAGGCATCAACTCGGCCTCGGCGACTTCACACAAATGGCATCCAAGGGTGCCGAACAGCTGACATTCAGGAGGCATGATTGCTCAACCAAAAAATGAGTGGGCCTATTCTAGGCCGCACCTGAAAACCCGTCGAGCCAGCGCCGCCCAAAGGCTCCAGCCCCTCAACAAAGGGTCACAGGCAAAACCCTGACGCAAATCAGTCCACAGAAAAATCATTTGCGCGATCCTCCCGGTCTTTTTGCCTCTACGCTTGAAAAGCCTGATCTGCCATCGGAGTGTCCAGTGTTTGCCAATCTGTTGATCATCCTCGCCTCGTCCCTCGTGGTCATTGCCCTGTTCCGTCGCCTGCGGTTGCCACCGGTTCTGGGTTACCTGTGCGTCGGACTGCTGGTCGGGCCGAGTGCCTTCGACTGGGTCAACGAAAGCGAACACTTGCCTGACGTAGCCGAGTTGGGCGTGGTGTTTCTGTTGTTTTCACTGGGCCTGGAGTTCTCCCTGTCGAAGATGATCGCCCTGCGCCAGGTGGTGTTTCGTCTCGGCAGCCAGCAGGTGCTGATCAGCACCGCGCTGCTCGGTTTGCTGCTGATGCTGTTGGGCATGCCGATGACGCCGGCGCTGTTGCTCGGTGCCGGGCTTTCGCTGTCCTCAACGGCGATTGTGACCAAAGAATTGGGCAGCCTCGGCGAGGTGTTCAGCAGTCATGGCCAGAATGCTGTCGGCGTTTTGCTGTTTCAGGACGTTATCGCGGTATTGCTGCTGACGTTGGTGCCGGTGTTTGCCGGCAGCAGCGAACAAGCCTGGTACTGGGCGTTGCCTTTGACCCTGGCAAAAACCGTGGTGCTGTTTGTCGGTCTGCTGCTGGCCAGTCGCTGGTTACTGCCGAGGCTGTTTCATGAAGTGGCCGCGTCACGCTCGGCAGAACTGTTTGTGCTGCTGGCGCTGGTGATTGTGCTGTTGACCGCGTGGCTGACGCACCTGCTGGGGCTGTCCCCTGCCCTTGGTGCGTTTCTGGCCGGCATGTTGCTCGGTGAAAGCCACTATCGACACCAGATCGAGGCGGATATCCGGCCGTTCCGCGACATTCTGCTCGGGGTGTTTTTCGTCAGCATCGGCATGCTCATCGACCTGCAACTGTTCGTCAGTCACAGCCTGCTGATCCTCGGGCTCACCGTCGGTTTGATGGTGATCAAGGGTATCGTCGTGGCCTTGCTGGTGAAGTGGCGCGGCAGTGACAGCGAAACAGCATGGCGCAGCGGTCTGGCGCTGGCCCAGGGGGGCGAGTTCTGCTTCGCCCTAATGGCACAGATGCAGCAACACAGCATGATGCCCGAAGCACTGAGCGACCTGCTGCTCGCAGCGACGTTCTGCTCGATGTTGTTGACGCCCCTGTTGCTGCGCGCAGCGCCACGCATCGCAGCAGTGCTGCACCGCAAACCCAATCAGGAGGCGCAAATCGAAGAGATCAGCGCCCTCAACGCCGACCTCAACCAGCATGTGGTGATTTGCGGCTACGGCCGCGTCGGCCAATCCATCGGTCGTTTCATGCGCAACGCCAAGCAGCCTTTTATTGCGCTGGACAATGACCCGGTGCGGGTACAGGAAGCCGCCAGTGGAGAAAGCGACGTGCATTACGGCGACTCGTCGCGCGGCGACCTGCTGACCGCCGTGGGCCTGCTACGCGCCAGACTGTTGGTGGTTGCTGTGGATCAGAGCGACATTGCCCTGCGTATCCTCAAGGAAGCACGTCGGCTCAACGCCCACGTACCGATACTGGTGCGTACCCGCGACGACAGCCAGTGGGCCGAACTGAAAGCCGCCGGCGCCACCGAAGTGGTGCCGGAACTGTTGGAATCGAGCCTGATGCTCGCCTCTCACGCCTTGATCATGCTCGGCTTGCCGGCGCATCAGGTGCAGGAAAAAGTCGATCAGGTGCGCATCGACCGCTATCGCCTGCTTCACGGTTTTTATCCCGGTAGCGACGATGCCGAGACTTAATCCTGACTTACCGCGCCGATCTTGTGCAGCGACAGGTCGGCGCCGTAATACTCTTGTTCCTGACTCAGGCGCAGCCCGTGCAGCGCCTTGATCACGCCGTACACAGCGAAGCCACCGATCAGCGCCACCGCAACACCCAGCGCGGTGCCGATCAACTGGCTGATCAAGCTGACGCCGCCAATACCGCCGAGCGCAGTCTGGCCGAAAATCCCGCAGGCAATCCCGCCCCACACGCCGCACAACCCGTGCAATGGCCACACACCCAAGACATCGTCGATGCGCCATTTCACCTGGGCGGCGGTAAAGCACCAGACAAACAGTGCACCGGCGATCGCGCCAGTCACCAGCGCGCCGACCGGATGCATCAGATCCGACCCCGCACAGATCGCCACCAGACCGGCCAATGGACCGTTATGCAGGAAGCCCGGGTCATTACGTCCGACGAGCAGCGCCGCCATGGTGCCGCCGACCATCGCCATCAACGAGTTGACCGCAACCAGACCGCTGACGCCTTGCAGCGTCTGCGCGCTCATCACGTTGAAGCCGAACCAGCCGACAATCAGAATCCACGAACCCAAGGCCAGAAAGGGAATGCTCGACGGTGCGAACGCCACCAAACGACCGTCGCGATAACGGCCATTACGCGGCCCCAGCAGCAATACCGCCGCCAGCGCCAGCCAACCGCCCATGGCGTGCACCACCACGGAACCGGCAAAGTCATGGAAAGCGGCACCGAACTGTGCCGTCAGCCACGCTTGCAAACCGTAGTTGCCGTTCCAGATCATGCCCTCGAAAAAGGGGTAGATGAACGCGACAATCAAGGCCGTGGCGCACAACTGCGGCACGAAACGCGCGCGCTCGGCGATACCGCCGGAAATGATCGCCGGGATCGCTGCGGCAAAAGTCAGCAGGAAGAAAAACTTCACCAGTCCATAACCGTGATCGGCACTCAGCACCGCCGCCGGCTGCATAAACGTCACGCCATAGGAAATCCAATAGCCTATAAAGAAATAGGCCAGGGTCGAGACGGCGAAATCACTGAGAATTTTCGACAGTGCATTGACCTGGTTTTTCTGGCGCACCGTGCCGACTTCCAGAAAGGCGAAACCGGCATGCATCGCCAGCACCATCACCGCACCGATCAGAATGAACAAGGTATTGGAGCTGTGAACCAGAGTGTCCACAGCGCTTTGCAGATTTTCCATAAGCAGGCAGACCTAAAGGCGAAAAAGGCACCAAAGCGGTTCATGCGCACATTTCATGCACCAAGTTGCGACCATGCAGTCACAGATCCGAAGGTCCGACGAACCGCTTTGGCGCACGAGATCGATGTCCTGACACGAACCGGGCTTGTTTGGGATAAGGTTTCTCGAGGCGCACGCCCGGCAACAGCGCACAACCACCGGGGAACGCACCACGACACAGCAAAAGTTGTACCAGTCATTTGTACTGAACCTTCGCGCAAGGCTCATACTCGAACGCTTCAGACGTCACTTACGGAGATCCACCCATGGCCAGCATCAAGGCAAAGACCGCTCAAGAAATCCTGATGAACGACTTCCAGACTTTGGTCGCCGACACCGAGCGCTTGCTCGAGCACACCGCCACCCTGGCCGGCGATCAGGCCGATGAGCTGCGCGAGCAGATTCACGACAGCCTGCTGCGCGCCCGCGAAACCTTGAAACTGACCGAAGAAACCTTGCGTGATCGCGGTCAGGCGGCGGTCACTGCCACCGAAGATTACGTCTCGGCCAACCCTTGGCAGTCCGTCGGTATTGCCGCCGGTGTCGGCTTCCTGATCGGCCTGTTGGCTACCCGGCGCTGATTATGTCGATCGGTGAATCCGGCCCGGCTGCGGGCACCGCCTCTTCCACGCGACGCCTGGGCGCCGCCGTTCTCGGTCTGCTGCACAGCCATGTCGAATTGTTCGGCATTGAATTGCAGGAGCAGAAATCACGTACCGTCAGCCTGTTACTGTTCGCAGGCCTGGCGTTGGTCTTTGCCCTGTTATTACTGGTGGGCTTATCGACACTGGTGATGATTGTGTTCTGGGACACTTATCGCCTTGCTGCGATCATTGGCCTGTGCGTGTTCTATACCCTGGCCTCGATCTTCTGCGCGCTGCGCCTCAAGGCTGCGATCTTCGATGAGTCTTCGCCTTTCCACGGCACGCTCGAAGAGCTGGCCAACGACCGGGAGCGCCTGCTGCCATGAGCCTGCCTGAACTGCCACACAACAGCTCGCGTCGGGAAATGCGCAAGGCGTTGATCCGCCTGCGCATGGAAATGCATCGTCAGGAAATCCGACATGAAGCCGGGCAAGTGTTGCAGCCTCTGCAGCGCATGCGCGGCATGTCGCAAAACCTGCAAGGTGGTTTCGGCATCAAACACGCGCCTTTGTGGGGCGTGGCCGCCGTTACGCTATTGGGATTCATCACTGGCAAAGGCGCGAAAAGCGGCGGTGTCGGTGGCCTGACCCGCTTGATCCGGCTCGGCGCCAGCCTCGGGCCGCTGATCAAACTGGTGATGCAGAGCTCGGCGAAACGCTAAACAGATACATCTGGCTACATTCTTGCACTGTCGGCGGGATGAACCTCTTTATCCGGAGGTTCAATCCCGCGCGCCTACCCGGTCGGCGGGGTTCACCAGAACAAGAACCACTAAGGAGGCCCCGTGATCGACGGGCAACCGCTCGCCTGCTTTCAGCCTTTCATCGATACCGCCACCGGACGCATTGCCGGCGTCGAAGCGCTGGGGCGCCTGCGCCAGGCCGACGGTCAACTGAACTCGGTTGGGCCTCTATTCGCCGACCCGCGCACGCCCGCCATTGCCCTGCGCCGTCTCGACCGGCAGATCCGCGATAACGCCTTGAGCCGCTTGCATGAAGCGCCGGCAGACTGGTTTCTCAGCCTGAACATGTCGCCACGCTGGATCAGTCGCCTGCGCGCCGATCAAGCCCTGCCCAGCCTCAAACAATTGGCGCGCTACGGTATCGATCCGCAACGCATCGTCTTCGAGATCACCGAACTGGGCGGCAATGGTCAACGTCTGGCCGAAGTCGTCGCGCGCTATCGCGAGGCCGGAGCGAGGATTGCTATCGATGACTTTGGCGCCGGCTACTCGCAACTCGATCGGGTGCTGGCGTTGCAACCGGACATTCTCAAACTTGATATGCGGCTGTTCCAGGCTGCGGCACTGGGTGGGCCGAGCAGCGACGTGGTCAAGGCCCTGGCGCAGATGGCCGAGAAGACCGGCTGCTGGATCATCGCCGAAGGCGTCGAGACCGAAGCACAGTTGAATTTCGCCCTGGAATGCGGATCGCGCTATGTGCAGGGATTCCTGTTCGCGCGGGCACAGGAGGCGTTTTTCCCCAGTGACGCGTTCGTCCAACGCTTCGCCGAGCTGCGCCAGCGCTATGTCCGGCAGAAACTCGTGGAGCGCGGGCGGCTGATGCAAATGCGCCAGCAACTCGCTGAACTGATGTCGATCCTGCAAGCCTGGGCTCAGGCCCATGCCCCTTTGAGCGCTTTGCCGCAACTGGACGCCTTCCCCTGGCTGCTGCGGTTTTATCAATGCGATCGCCACGGCACGCAACTGACGCCCAATCTGGAATGGCGGCAGCATGGCTGGGTCGCCGACAATCGCTATCTGGGGCACAACTGGTCGTGGCGCCCGTACTTCTATCATTTGCTCGCCGAAGGTTGGGAGGAGCGGCGCTTGACGCTCTCCAATACCTACCGCGATGCCACCAGCAATCAGTACTGCCTGACAGCCGGGCAGTTTTTCGACAACGGTGAACGTTTGCTGCTGATCGACATTGACGCCGCCGGACTGTAGTTCCGCTTGCAGGGGCGGACGTGAACCGGGAAGCTAGGGGCCAACGCCCCCAGTCACCTGACGGAGAGAATCAGCCTTGGATTGGCACACCCTGCTCAACCGCGAACGCCTCGGCAAGCCGCTGCACAGCCCGCAAGAACTTGGCCGCAGCCCTTTCCACAAAGACCATGACCGCATCATCTTCTCCGGCGCCTTCCGCCGTCTCGGGCGCAAGACCCAGGTCCACCCGGTCACCAGCAACGATCATATTCACACGCGCCTGACCCACTCGCTGGAAGTCAGTTGCGTCGGCCGTTCGCTGGGCATGCGGGTGGGGGAAACCCTGCGCAATGCCTTGCCCGAATGGTGCGACCCGGCCGATCTCGGCATGGTGGTGCAATCGGCGTGTCTGGCCCACGACATTGGCAATCCGCCGTTTGGTCATTCCGGTGAAGACGCCATCCGCCACTGGTTCCAGCAGGCCGCCGGACGCGGCTGGCTCGACGGCATGAGCGAAGCCGAACGCGCCGACTTCCTCAATTTCGAAGGCAATGCCCAGGGTTTCCGGGTCCTGACTCAGCTGGAGTATCACCAGTTCGACGGCGGCACCCGACTGACCTACGCCACCCTCGGCACTTACCTGAAGTACCCGTGGACCGCGCGCCACGCCGACTCCCTGGGCTACAAGAAACACAAATTCGGCTGCTATCAGAGCGAGTTGCCGCTGCTCGAGCAGATCGCCCACAAACTGGGCCTGCCGCAAATCGAAGACCAGCGCTGGGCGCGTCATCCGCTGGTGTACCTGATGGAAGCCGCCGACGACATCTGCTACGCGCTGATTGATCTCGAAGACGGTCTCGAAATGGAGCTGCTGGAGTACGCCGAAGTCGAATCGCTGCTGCTCGGGCTGGTGGGTGATGATCTGCCGGAAACCTATCGCCAGCTCGGCCCGCAGGATTCGCGCCGACGCAAACTGGCGATCCTGCGTGGCAAGGCCATCGAGCATTTGACCAACGCCGCCGCACGGGCCTTTGTCGAGCAACAGGACGCCCTCCTCGCCGGCACGCTGCACGGCGATCTGGTCGAGCACATGCACGGCCCGGCCAAGCGTTGCGTGCTGAATGCCAAGGACATCGCCCGCAAGAAAATCTTTCAGGACAAACGCAAAACCCTGCATGAAATCGGCGCCTATACCACGCTCGAGATTCTGCTCAACTCGTTCTGCGGCGCGGCGCTGGAACAACACAACGGTCGTACACCGTCATTCAAAAGCCGGCGCATTCTCGATCTGCTGGGCAGTAACGCACCGGATCCGCAGGGATCGTTACACACGTCGTTTCTGCGCATGATCGATTTCATCGCCGGCATGACCGACAGCTACGCCAGCGACATGGCGCTGGAAATGACCGGGCGCTCCAGTCACTGACCCGCTCGCCTACGGGCGGCCATAACGATGGCCGCCCGTATCCACACAGCCTGTGATTATCGACCCACAAGTGTCGACTGGCGTCTGATATGGCTGGAATAGCGGCAATTATTGCGCCGACGAATCAGCAACTTTAAACATCTTTAAAAAGCCATTTACGGCCAGTACTTGCAAATCATTCAAGTCAAACTATAAGCCCGTTCAAATCCAGCACTTCCTTACGTCAAACCTAGTTTGGTTGTAGTCCGTTTCTTCATTAATTGTAGGATTAATCCGATATCGTGACTGAAGCCATGTCACTTCATGCGAGTGCTCATTCAACTGAGCTAAGGTGCGCGCTTTATTCGTGCTTGCATGGGATTTGATTATGAACTCCGTTTTTATTGTCGACGATCACCCGGTCATCCGTCTCGCCGTTCGAATGCTGCTGGAGCATGAAGGTTACAAGGTCGTCGGTGAAACCGATAACGGAGTCGATGCCATGCAAATGGTGCGCGAGTGCATGCCCGATCTGGTCACCTGGGTTTAGTAGACACAACACCTACTAAATAAATAATTATCAAATAAATCATATGCATACAGAAATATTTGACACCAGAATTTGACACCAAGTAAATGAAGGCTAGGCTTAAGCCATCACCTCCTGAGACAGAGGGATCAACCGATGCTGAGTTGCCAAATCACTGAGGATAAGCTGATCTTCTCTTGGCCAAGTGAGCGCACTCGAACTGGATCCACAACCCAGACTGTCCCAAGGAATGTGCATTTAAAGCTTCAACACTTGAACATTCTTATTAACTGTGTCGCATCCATCTGCCAAAGACAATCAATCAATGGTTACAGTGTGTATGTCACAGCAACGAGAACATTATTCTTACTATCCGAAGCAAAACCTTGGCCAGAAGCTGATGACGTGCCAGCATGGCAGGATCTAGTTATTAGCCAGTTCACAAAATTGCTTAATAACAAATCTATATTATATGAAACTAGACTTGCATACTGGGTGAGTATTGTAAAGATATATGAGGAGTTAAAAGCGGCAGGAATTATCCCCCAAAAAGTTCGTTTCCCAAGCACGGACAGACTTCTAACAGCCTTAAGTCATCGGGAAGAAACTGCACCTCTAGGATATAATAAAACCCCTATCGAACCAACCACTTCAGTAGAAGAAATTTTCCCAAAGAGCTTCCTGATCGAAAGAAACTTAGAGCTTCCGGACGATGAATATCTTTCCAACTTCAGAAACGAGCTTGAAAGCAGCTGCAATAAGCTTTCCGACGCCTTAATCAGTTACTGGGATGAGATGCTGGAAACACATGCACTAGGAAAAAAACTTATCCATGAAATACCCAAAGAACAACTGATTGCTGTTATTGATTCTGGATCGTTTGAAATCGATGGCATCCATGTTTGCGACCCCTGCAATCCGTTAGCGCTGAACTGGTTCCTAGCTATCATCCAGTACTATCTTGAAGAGGAGTTCATCGTAGCAACGACCTCGACAGTACTCAGGACTTGCTTGTTTGGAAAAAGCTTAAAACAAAGATGGCTAAGAGATCTCAGACTGAAGGCTAAAAGACTTTGCCCTAATAAACATATTAGGGCCAAAGCAACGAACGAATACCTAAACAGGCTTATAGGACACCTCAGTGTCCAAGATTGCCAAGCAGCTGCCGCAGTACTCGTAATGAACAACCCGGTATTCACTCCTGATGGCATCTGCCTTGCAAACCTGTACCAAAAAAACAACGATTCATATCTAGTTATAGATACCGAACTTAACCGGGTTAAATTCTCCATTTCAAAGCCTAGGGCGAACAGTAGAAAGCACGCTTATTTCAACAGCATAAGTCGCAAGATAATATCAGGCGTACTAGAGGCAACTTCCAAACTGCGGCATCATTTAAAAGCGAATGGCCGTTCAGACTGGAAGCGCTTATTCATTTACGTGAGTGGGCAAGGTGTTGGCACCACACCTAACAACAGGAGTCCGTCGGCGCACAATACAGCCTTGCAGGAGCGCCTTGGTGATCCTTTAGGTGAGAGGGCAGACAAACACTGGTTATCTCTACGGGTCATACGCGCCACTCAAGGGATAATAGCATTTTTAAGAACAGGTAGTTTGATTGTAACAGCGCTTGTCTTGGGCAATTCACCTGGCGTAGTGGAATCAAATTATGTTCCGGGGTGGCTTGTCAGAAGATTCGCAAATAGAACACTACGAATTCTACAGCAAAAGCTGATCGTCGTAGCGCTGGCACGAAGCCCATGGCTACTTGCTGCTTGTGACTTTGAAACCTATGATCAACTGCATCAGTTTATTCATAGAATTCTGAATGAAGCCACTGGAAAAGATCCATTTAGCCAAGTTGCGCGTCAGCGCCTGAGTGCGCTCGTAGATAACTCAGACGAAGGGCAACAGCAAGATGCCAATCTTATGTTCGAAATCTCCACTGATGCGATAGCAGCCATATACGCGCACGCCGAATTTTGTGAAAAATTACCGAAATCAGAGCAAGTAAAGATTCATCCAGAAACAGGACTGAATCCACGTTCACTTGCGGATGTTGCGGAATTTTTGCGACGCTGTGCAGTGATTGATCTCGATACATGTACGGAGATGGACATAATGATCGCGAATCAATTCATCGGTGATAGTTTCAGCGAGCTCAAGAAAGCCCACCGAGAAGCCTTAGAATTGGCGCCAAAATTCTATGCTCAATTTATGAAACTGATTGCTCACTAACTTTTCATCAGATCTGGAACGCTAATGGCCCGAAAGATAATTGCCGATCTAGCCGAAGATGAAAGCATTGCATATTTGATTGAAAAGGCCGAGAAGCTTCGAACTAATGATGGCGAATACCTCTACGAGGCGTGCTGGTTAAAAGCAGGAGCAATTGGCGACGCTAAGTGGGTAATAGTCGATTACAACAAACAAGACGATGAATATACCTATTCTTTCGACGCCCCGCTGCCGGACGGTACGTCTCTGGTAAACCCTGTCAATTTAAACCTATTAATTCCAATACAGAAAATGGTTTTCCACATGCACATGGGGGATGTCAACGGAGATATTAAAACTGGGCGAGCTTGCTTTACCGTCATTGAAGCCGCAATAAATCTTGCGCGATGGATGGTGTTACATGAAGCAGTATTCCTACCCCGTCAGCACGGATTCATGCTGATGACCGAAGACCATATGATTGGCTACCTTGCGGCGTTCACTAGGGGAGGTGTAATAAGTACGCTTACACTTATAGAAAGATTTCTAGTGATAAGCCACGAAAATACCAGCACGCAATATACGACACAAGAAATATTAAACATGAGATCTTCATTACCGAAAGACTTCATCGAATCCGTACAGATTTGGCTAGAAGAAACAGGCGGAATGATTTGGAACAAGGCTCTTCGCAATAGAATTATTTCACGGCGTTTTCTTAGCAAGTTACTTGGCTGTTCAGTGCCTGCATTCAACAATTACACCCCAATGGTAGACTTTCTCAATCAATTCGATGAACCCATACTACCAAATAGCACTACACCCACAAAAACAAAACCGATGAAACCGGTAAAAACTAATTCCCCTCGCCACTCATCGATCACTAAACACACGATGAGATATTATGTACGACATATGAAAATGTTTTTTTTGGGCCATACAATCTTGCCCCATGACATTCCTTTTATTTCTGAATCCACATACCACAAAGTTGACATAAGCATCTTGAGAAGAGATGGCCACACTCGCCTTGTGCCGATTGAAATTGGAATTGAAGCAATTGATAAGGCCGCAGAGATGGTTATCGTATATGGCGAAGCAATGGTGGATGCAGTTGTCGACCTAGCTCAGAAATACGTCAAAATTCGAGAAAGTTACAATTCCTCATCAACATTATCAAAGCAGCTCATGAAAGATTTCGTCGAATCTAAAAACAAAAAGTCGGAATCACCTAATAATCTTACTTCTTTGCAAAAACTAATTGAGCGATTTAACGTAATATCATACATTTCATCCTCAACGTCACTAGATGTACAAAATGGAATAACACTTAAAACCCTTCATCAAGCTTTTTACGGCGCCTGTGCGCTTTTGATTGGCATGTGCAAGCCCACAAGAGAGGGAGAGCTCTACAAATTAAAGTATGACTGCTTAGAAAGCGAATTCCAAGGAGGCGGCGCCCTTTTAATCCAAGAGCTCGAAAAGAGCGGCCACATAGGCGTCAGGCAGATTATAACTCGACCAATCCCTTATCTAGTTGCGCGCGCTATCCAGCTTCTCCAAGTACTCAGCTTTAAGCTAAGAGTCATCTATAACGATCAAAATGGCCTGATGGCCGATCATTTGTTTTATATCCCTGATGACTACGTCAGGGCCCCCAAAGGTAAGTCTCTACTTGTAAAGGTGAACAATGCTATAGACACCTTCTGTCACCTTTTGCAATTTCCAGAAGATCAATATGGAGTGCCTTGGCTGATCCGGGTCCATGAAATGCGCAAGTTTTTTATCCTGATCATGTATAAGCACCACGATGGTCGGCTCCGTGACATCCTTAGCTACGCAGCGGGCCACACTAACCCCGAAGATATCGATGCATACATAACATTATCACACGATGACCCTGAACAGTTGCGTTATGAAAGTGAATGTCTCAGCGACAAGTTGTTCAATTTGGAGTTGGGATCAATTGTACAAACAGGCAACGACGGATTATCCACGCTATACTCTCATGTTTGCAACCATTTTAATGTCACTACGCTCTCAGCCTTGAGCAAAGATAAATTCTGCAGATTCTTGAGTATTGTGCAGATCTCAGGCTCGTACCAGAGTAAGGTTTACGCAGTAGAAGTCACTACCCCCCAAGGAAGCTTAACGATACTTGACTTTGCAATCAAATATAACGGGATAGCTGACGACAAGTACTGGGAGTAAGAACATTATGAACACTACAACCCTTGCAAATATTGAAGGTCGAATCATGTGGCTTAACGACGTCATTAAGCATAGAACCAAGCCTTCCAATGCAGAGGCGGACGCGCTTAAAGATCTGAAAAAATTTCTCAATACCACTCTGACCGAATACTCCCTCGCAAAGATCGCTTATAACACCGTAAAAAACTATACGACAAACCACAGAATCGTAGGAACACCAAGGAATTACAAAAACTCCTGGGATTATATTAAGGATTTAAGAGCCCAAGCTCACGGAGAGGCAATAGCTAAAATTAGACTTATGGAAGCTGAGGACTTACCCAAAGAATTAGAGAAAAAAGCCTTACTAGAAGCTCACATATGCAGCATGGCCTACTTCGAAATATATCAATTCCTTCAAACTTTACTATTAGAACCTTCGCTCTCAGAATACATACATTCTAAAATTACCAATCAGCTTATTATTTTTAGCGAGAAATTCTCACACATTGCTTCACACTCTCCGAGGGATGGAATTTCGCTCCAGGTGATTGAAGGTGGCAAAGCCAAATGAGCCAACTTTATAGAATAATATCCGAAGTAGCGCTTCCTGTAGGCGCTTCTCCGATTGGCCAGAGAAAGCGACACATAGTAAATTATCTGAAGCTCCACAACTTGCCAATAATGTTCTGGCCAAGTGGAAACCCATGTCACTTAGCGAACGCTTGGCTAACCAGTGTGAGCGAAAAAAGTACTGGCCGCGAATCGGCGACCACTAAGGCAGCTCTGCTGACGCATCTTGTTAGGTTCTGTTACGCCAGAAATATTAGCTTTTATGATTTCAACGACGCTTACTTTGAAACATTTACCACAGAGCTAATGGAAAGCACGACTTTAACTTTTGATGGAACAAACGAAAAGAGTCGATCCTCAAGCCATACGCTGACTATCCAAACCGCGTGTCTGTATTTTTTGCTGTGGGTACAGGATCACCACCCAGTCAATAACCGCCTTCCTATAATAGGAATCGCCAAAATACATCCAGGCGTTATAATAGAATGGAGGCATTCTGCTCAATTTTCAAAACCCTATCTTTGGCATCGATCATTGGTCACCAAATCTCCTCCGCTTAATGATAAAACTGCAATGCCTGATAGATTGATAGCAAAGATTCGAGACGAAATTTACCAGCGGCGTACCACGGGCGCACCAACGTGTACCAATGAGCCAAGTCAGCCTGCGGCGTCCGATATGCGAGTACACACGTTAAACTACATGTACAGTCGACGGATGTTTGTTGTCAACATGATGGTAAACTTTGGCCTTCGCCCTGAAGAACTATGGGATATGCCACTAGACGAAAACTCAAACATTATCGGAATTATGAGGGTCGTATTACCCACTAAAAAGCTAAGGAGTGCCGTTGAATATCGAACCTTGAAAATCAACCTTAATTTAGCCATCACGCTTCAAACATATATTGATGACCGCTCAACATACCTTAATCATCTCGCACATAACAAGATTTCTATTTCAGCACCTAGTCGCATGCTCATAGGAGAAAATGGTCGATCATTTAAAAAGTCATCGCTCACTAAAGAATTCGATAGAATCTGTGATGCCGCAGGAATCAAAAACATGAAAGTATGTTTATCCATGTTCCGGCACCGTTTCATTACCCGCGAAGTCAAAGCAGAAATGATTTTAAGACTCAACCAAAACCCAGACCTCGCACGCGAACTAACTCCCTCATTAAGAGACGAGATCGCACGCGCCGTCATTAAAAAAACCGGCCAACGGAGACCGTCATCAATATGGCCTTATGTTCATGATGAATATAAATTGCTCACTACTGACTCTTCCCATGAACAACTGCAATCTCTAAGAGATGACCTGGAACAGAAGCACAACACTATCCTCGATGTCGCTTATAGGGACAAAGTTTACGCAGACAATAGAAATCTTTCTGAGCTAGACGAACTCAGAAAAGAGCTGAAGGACATTGAAGTTCGATTATACAATCTCCAAAATAGGAACGACAGTTAATGTGGCGTACCACCCTGTCGACTACCTGTGTAGCGCATCACCGTTTTCGCTTGCCTGTATCGGTCGAAATCAGGAGTGGCTGATCTCTCCGCCGGAGTGACGTTTCCATGAGACTTCCACTTAAGTCGACAGAGAGGCATGAGATTGAACAGGTGACAGATGAAAGATATTGCTCTGCCCCCTATTACAGGGCATGTGCGGGCGGAGACATGTTGAGCATGGCTCCCGGACGTAAACATTGTCACTGAAAATCCAATGCGCCCGCCGATGCTTTGGGCATCGAACAACATCTCGTGGCCTAGGCTAGAATAGCCGCTTCTACTCGCAAAACAACCGCGAGTAGCAACAGGTGATGAACCGCCTTGCAGGCTTCCCTGAGTAACCTATTCGGCATTCACCAGGAGTTTCGGTCAGGCTGGCTTAAGGTTCATTTTGGCCTCAAATATCAGCAAGTCGCTTTCCCCATTCGCGGCCATCATTGTGACGAGACTAGGTTTCACTTCGACCTCGCCGCCAATTGTTATCCGCACAGTTTGGGGATATCTCTCAAGCATCAGATCTGCAAGGCCATGACTGTAACCATCTCGGATCAGCTTGATCTTGGTGTCATCGGCTGTACCGTATTTGATGAGTTTGTAGAACCCAGGATCCAAGGCGCCTACGCCATTCAAAACCTCGACGAATTTGAAGATCTTGTTGTCGAAGAAATCGTCTTCGTCCTTGAGGCGGACAATGGCTAGGTTGATCCGCTCGGTGACATCCTTTTTGGAAATCCTTACCCAATTCTCGAATTTGCTATCGCCATAGGTCGTGTCTCCCCACCTGCCCACAAACACGTGGTCACTACGTTTTTCCTCAACCAACTTCTGCCAGTAATCGAGCGTAATCCGGATGGTCTGTTTCACGCTGTATTTCTTCAGCTTCCAGTCCAGGATCATTGCATAGAATTTCCGCGCTGGCTCTTGCTTAAGACGCAGCAGATCGCTGTACTCTCGGCTTTCATCAAAGTACTCGACGAAAGACTTCCAGATGGCAGCCATCAGCCTGTCGACGGTATTGATGACACCGTTCGCCTCAACGCTCCGTCTGATAATGCTGTCGATGGCCTCTTCTTGCTCGAATACATCGATTTCACTCACGCTATTGGCGATGAGAAGCTTGCCTACTTCAGTGGTGACGTACTTACACTCGCGATTTTGAACCACACCCCGGTGCAGGTTTTCCAGGCGCTCAACGGCGTCCTCGTAACGATCCGATATCTTCCCGTCGACGATCTTGGTCGCCTCCAGCAGCACATTGCTGACGGTATCCTTGTCGACCTTCGAAACGTTCACGGCCTTCTTGTAGAAATTTTCCAAATCCGCCCGCTTGCTTGTATAACCATCCACGCCTAGCAGGTAAATGCTGGATTCCAGCTTCTTCAGCGCAGCTTCCGTCCCTTGGGCAAAGACTTCACTGAAGCGGTTTACACGCCCAACTAGGTTCTTGAACTGGGATGAGGTCAGGTAGCTTTTGCCCTTGGTGAAGTCGTAGACAAACAGCCTCTCGATTGGCAGATTCACCCCCTCAAGCAGGGTCGAGTTGCAGACTAGGAATCGCATCATCTTGGAGCTGCTGAACAGATTCTCCAGGTACAGGCGAATGGTGTCTGGAATCGAACCATGGTGGTACATGACTCCCTTCCGCAGGCAGCTGATTAGCTTGTAGCGCCGGTCAAAAAGCTCCTCCAGCTCGTCGCAAGCGGTCTGAATCAAGGGGCAATTCACTGGTGGCAGCACTGCTGCCAGCTCGACAGCGAAAGATTCAATGCCCTTTTTCTTGTTTCCGTAAACAATATTTTTGGATAGCGCTTCGCCTTTTATGAGCTCGAAGCAGTTGGCATATTTCCTTTCAAATTCCATCGAGTCATTCAGGAAATGGTCGTAAAGCTTGAGCTTCGTCTCGCCCTTCCCAGCCCTGAAATCCCTGATGTAAAAACGCTCAGACTTAATGTACTCATCGATCTTAAAACCGCTCGGGATCATGTCCAGGAACCGCACACGGACATTTAGCTCATCGCACAGGAAGGGGGTTAGAAACTTGAACGACGTCTCCGGATTACGTGCCCCAAGGATGCACAGCATGGCAGCGAGTAACTCACTTCTGCGGTCGCTCTGCAGCAGGTTATGGGCCTCGTCGACGAAGACCATATCGAAGCTCAGCCCGGCGTTTTCGTTCAGGAGCCTGTTTAGCAGCTCCTGAGTCAGAACAAAGGCCCTGTTATTTCGCTCCACCGAATACATCTCGGGGTGGGACACCACCTTACCTAGCCCCTCGATGTCCGCGTAGATCAAACGTTTCTTCGTCTGGGCCAGCAGGGCCTTCGAGGGCACAAGGATCAGCACCCGCTGCTCAGGATTTTCCTTCACCGATTGGATGATGAGCTCAGATTTGCCGTAGCTGGTCGGAGCAACCACGACTGAGGATTTACGATACTCCGACTGAACGAATGTCCGCAGGGCGTCTTGTTGCTCAGTCAGCACAATGCCTTGATCGCGGAAAGTGTCTACGTAGCTGCCAACGATGTTTCGCAAGAATGACTCGCTGCGGTGGTCTTCCTTGGGAAAGTAGCTGCTGATCACTGCCGAGACAGGGTGCAGGCCACTGTTAAGTGCCACATCGTACAGCGCCTGGTATTCACCAGATGCGTTGCCGTAAAAAAGGATGATGCGGTAACCGAGGCGCCGAATTTCGGGGGTCTTGTGATTCAGAAGGAGAACTGCGATAGCCAAAAGCTTCACTGTCTCTGTGGTACCCATCTCGTCTCCCTTGAGGAGTTGGAAATACAGGCCCTTGAACTTGGTGTTACCCAACTTCCTGATAGTCAGCTCTTCCATGCTACTGCTCCGCCTCCAGCCTCAAGAACTCTTCCAACTTCTCCATGGTGCCCTTGTGAAGGGATAGCACCCACACCGTCTTGAACACCGCATCAGCCACAAGCTTGGTGGTGAATTTAGACACGGTCTTCTCGGCGATGGCCTGGGTGACATCGCTGAACAGGGCAGAGATGAGAAACACATTGTTGTCCGAAGCGGTCGCACCGTTTCCTTCGGCTAAATCACCTTCCAGCTCCAAAATCTCAATGACGGAGTCTCGGTAATTGGCTTTGTTATGGATGGCATTTTTCGCGGCATTGATAGCGTTGAGCCAATGATTGAGTTCAGGCTCAGCCAAGCGCTTCTTGAGATCATCCCGAGCCAGGCGCAACTGTGCGCTGGCGGCCGAGCAAGAGGTTTTATCCGCCCCTCTGCCGCCCGACTTGACCTCGGTGATCCAGACGTTCTTGGTTGAGCTCTCGTATAAGAGGAGATCGAACCCCTTGCGGATGCTCTTTTCTTCCATGTTGAAGAACGGCGAGACGACGTCAAAGTCTGGGAAGAGCTTCAAAATGATGACGTGGGACAGAAGCTCGCCCAGCATGCCAATTCGCGTTTCCCAAGGCTTCTTGGAGTAGCGCTCGTTCCAGAAATGCTTGATCGTCGCTGGGTATTTGTAGATCGCCCTGTCCTTGCTGGCCTGATCAACACCATGGCAGATCCGTGTGAGGTTCTCCCTGAGGGCGAGCTTGAGCTCATCAGAAAAATTCTCGACACAACACAGGGCGTATTGGTCTACCTGCTTGAAGCTGACGCCGTCCATAACACTTCCTACAAGAGCCAAACCGCCGAATCCTCATGCGGCTAGTACGCGCGATCGATTTTCCGCCCTAAAGCAGGGTAGGAACTAGTTGGGCAGAGACAGGCGTATGCCAAGGTGGATCATCAGATTCACGATAGCGGCAACGTGCCAGCCAGACCGCAAATTAGCGTGATCGAGCGGACAGGTAAACTAATATTGGAGCGAACTTCGGCGTAACTCGTCGGATACGGTTGAAGTGACCTCGGGCAAATCGACTGATTCAGAAGACTCACTGGGTACGCCCAACGCCGAGGAGCAACGCCTCGGCGAACAGGCTTGTCAGATCCGGTGGGTAAACATCCTCGTCACAGATCGCCAGTTCGGTTTCTGACCACCACCTCACTTCACATACCGCGTCACGCTCCTGGTCACTCCATGCAGCAGAGGAGCACTGTTCGGCAAAGGCCCGCACCACAAAGTAATTTTCAACTGCGAGCACAGGCTTTCCATCTGGCATCTTCCACATGAATTCTCTGCGTGCGATGCATGTGCCAACGGATTGAACATCAACACCGGTCTCTTCCTGGAGTTCGCGCACTGCCGCCTCCTCAAAAGACTCATCGCGTCTGAGTTGTCCGCCAGGTGTCGCCCAGTAGCTCATCCCCGCCAAAGCACCGGTCTTGTAATTGATCTTGAAAAGCAGCAGTCGATGATCCGGGCTGATCAACAATATGCGAGAGGCTAAACGGCGTCGCGGCATGAGTCCCCCGATTGATGAGCACTAACCAATGACCTCCAAGATCTCACTACCCCGCATTCGCCGAACTTCCACCACATACTCAGCAATGTTGGGGACAGCGTAATCAACGACCAACTCGACCACCGTCTTGATCGGTTTGCCTGAACGCTTCACAGGATAATCTGGAATTCTACGGAAGATCTCTGTACCGCGACGATGCGGCATAGGCCAAGTATTGCCCGAGTTCATATGACACAGCCAAATGGCTTCGGCATATGCTGGGACGAAAGTCGCCGAATCCAGTGTCAGGACATCGTGTTCGAGCCTGCGGTAATCACGAGCGCCGAGCAGACGATGCAGTCTTTGTTCCTCGGCCCAAAAGAAGACCTTGTGGTTGATCAACTCATACCACTGTCGTGGTGTTGTCCCATCCGTGAGGGCCTGTATCAATCTGCCCTCAGGCATGGGCTTTTGATCACGAAGCACAATGTTGGAGGGGTGCCCTGCCCTCACATCCATTTTCTGGTTACGGTGCTCACTCTCGAACCGCGCGCGGTCGCCACCTTCGATGGCGAGATGATCAAGGACGGCCGTTGCGCTCATCAGCCCATGGGTACGAATACTCTCCCAAGCTCCCCGCTCAGCCATGTGGTAAACCCGAGGATAGAGTTCGATCAGCTTGTCCAGATCCATCTGTTATCTCCTGTCAGAACGTGCAGTCCAGTTGCGTCGATCGATCAATGAACGTAGATCGCTGGTATCTGGATCTCGGGGAAATCTTGTGTTTATAAGTGAGACAGGAGCTTGGGAAACGCGCTCCAACTCCTCCACGAACTTGATAGTCTCCGCATCGAGTTGCTCAAACCTGCGCGCCTTGCTGTTGGATGACTTAAGATAATCCGCAAATGTCAGGACGATGTCGGTAGGGGCGTTAAGTGCGCACGCTTTTCGGAATTGATCCCACTCGAACCAACCAACCCGGCGGTTGCGGCGAGTAGTTGAGGTCTTTTCCGCAGTGTTCAAAGCCTGGGCTTCGAGTCCTGCCTCCTCTGCGATTTTATTAAAAGTGGTCGCATGCTTGAGCGTTCCGGAGGTGTGGCCATCATCTCCATCGGGATCGCCAACACGGATGGGCATCGGACGAATGACCATGAGAATTTTGCGGATCCTGCTGGGTGATATTCCAGCCTCGGCAAGGCACCCCGCCACGTTCGTGTCCCTAGAAGTCACATGCGGATAATCCCCGTGAAAAATACTCAGCCCGCTACCCTGAGTACCCTCTAGCAGAATAGAGTGGCCTTTGCGGTAGGCCTCTTCCAAACGGTCTGACGTACAGCCATGATAATTTCCAGGAATGCCCACGTAAGGCCGAAGCTCATCGACATCTCGTGCAAGCCTAATCTCTTTACCTCTGCTCAGAATACGGCGCGCAGCCGCTGCTCCACTCCCGCTTCCGGTTGATGCAATGGTTGAGACCAGATGCCCCTCTTTCTCCGTCCCGATGTCCTCTTCTTCAATGATGGTGGCCTGAGGATCGATGAACAGTCGATCTTCGCTAATAGCGCACTCCTTGATTTCTCTCAGAAGGCCAGGCAAATGAATAGTCATGCCAGGGCCGAGAAGCAGCCGCGCGGTCACGTCACGCGATCCTGAAGGCAAATGATGATAGGTGTAAGGGCCAGCAGAACTGGCCACTGTATGCCCGGCATTGGGCCCACCGACGCGTACCATCACGTCGTATTCGCGAGCCAAGTAAGCAACGATGTTGCCTTTCCCTTCGCTCCCATATTGCCCACCAATGAGCACATCCACGCACCTGATCTCGGGTGGTGTGAAGAGATGTAAACGGGCGGCAACCCGCACGAGCGTGTCCTTCGAGTCCGAGCGTTCGGTGTAGATACGGACGTCGGCATCATCTTTGAGCGCTTGGATTTCAACCTGATCTCTGAGTTGATTTACCTGGTCATAGGGAAGAGGATTGGCTTCACCAGCTGTTCGCTTCGCATAACGCTCTTGAAGTGTGGGATCACTTGCGTAAAGGTGGACGTGCACCAAGTTGGCACCGAAAGCCTGTCGAAACTGCAGCACCTGTGCCAGCGTATCCAAGTGATCGACGACTAATGGTCGGTCATCGTTCTCACTCGCGCACATCGCCTGAGTTTCCAGAAGCATCCACTGCTCGTGCGCTGCCGTATCCAAATCACGTCGCCGATCAAGAATGTCCGGCTGATCCATTCGAAGGCGCCACTCGGCATCTTCAATGGCTCGACGATCACAAACCACGGCGAAGCCAAACTGCTTTTCCAACAAACTGGCTAATCCACTCTTGCCGCTACAGGTCTTGCCACTGATCACTACAATCTGCCGAGTTTCCATGCGCTACTTCTCCCAGATGCCCATTATCTGATCCGCAATTTCCGATGAGGTGTGCTGTTGAGTGTCTAGAACTTTGTCCGCAAAACCTGCAAGCGAACGAGCACTCTGCTCGTTAGGGTGCAGTACGCTCACCCGATACTCTTCGAGAAGACTTGTGCCCCGCGCAGCGTATCTCTGCTCCAGAACAGACTCTGGCGCGACGATGTGCACGTGCCTCACCACATCCCCGAAACGGAGCTTCAACAACTCCACTTGCCGTGGTTTTCGGACTGCATCCAGGAGCCAGTTATCAACATCTGGCCGGGCTTCGATGGCCGGACTTGCGACAGACTCTATGAGCCAAGAAAAGTCAGTTGCCCTGTCGAGAGAGTCACCGAGTTCTTGCAGGCTATGACGATCAAGTGGCTCATTCCGGGAAGCCAACTGAGCCCGCAGAAAGGAGCCACTACTGATCGGAACAAACCCATGGTGTTCTTGTAGCGAGACAGAAACTGACGTCTTGCCACTGGCCATCGGGCCGCTCAAAAGAAGTAGTCGCTTCACGTGATGACAATCCCTGTCTTGCGAATTCAATTACACGCTAAAGCGTAGCTGGCCCGGCTACGTTGATATGTTTTTTTTCACTCAGAGCAGGAGCAGCCCATGCGGAGGATTCACGCTTCAGGAAAACAATCCTTTGTCAGCCCTGATTCAGCGTTTTCATCGCTAACAATGAGATCAAATCTCAGCGATCGCATCCTGCATCACTTCAACTTCAGAATCGCTAAAGTTGCTGGAGTCGGAATGTAGCGGACAAGAGCACACGACTCCCCAAGTCCATCGGTATTTCAATGGTGCCTAGGCTTACGGGGATTCTGGTTGCGGTTAATGCAAGAGAAACTTGGCTGATTACGATTTAGCGTAACTCAAGTCGCGCATATAGCCTATGTGAGTGATCGATATCCAAGAAACTTATGGCCGCAACACAGTGCCTAGAAGTACTCATCAAATAATTTCTGATCGTGAACATCAGTTCCGCAGAGCAAGACTTTCAACCAAATCGACCACCTGCCTTCGCTCACCTTTTTTCAAGCAATGAAAACACTGCAGCAGATGCGCCGTCTCGTCGTCCTCGCAATAAAAATACGGCACCGGCAGATTCATGACTGCAGCGATCTGCTTCACGATGCTTTCACCAGGCTGGTGAACGCCCTTCTCGTACTGAGACATCCGCGCAGAGGCCGTGGCCGGCTCAATGCCCGCCTCAATCCCCAAGCGCTCTTGTGAAAATCCCCTTAGCTTGCGCGCCTCTTTCAAACGCTTGCCGAACGTACTCATTTTCTCATCGCCGAAAGGCTAAGAGATTCTTAGATTCGCTTTGACGACATACTAAGTATTCCTTAGTATTTAGAAGAAATATCCTTTTGCCATCACTCAGCAACGCATGGACAGGTACTCAAGATGAAGGAAATGCAGATCGTAGACGGCCGGCTCGACGAGAAATCGCGTGGCTTCGGCGGCGACATGGTGAGCTACCATTTTTGGAAAATTGACGGCAAAAAACTCGAACCGATCGAAATCCCAGATGTGCTGGACGCTCACGTCAAGGCGGGGGATCGTGTCCGGGTGACAGCACAGCTGGGTAAGGACAAGGTCTACAGAATCTGGGCAATGCAAGTGGCAGGAGAGCCTGTTCGCTCGGTGGTTACTATCCCCTTCATTGGCGTCTCCCTAGGGAGGCTCGGCATCTTTCCGTTAACGGTCGCCATATTTACTATTTTTGTTGCCTACGGTTTCTGGACAAACAGCGCCAACCACCGAAGCTTTCACGGTTCTTCCTACCAGCTAGCCTGGATCGCCCTGAATTTGTTCGTCAGCTATCGCTACATGGTTAAGCCAATATTGATCATCACGCGCGGCATCAAGGCGTTCCGTGAATATTGCGCCAAGCCCCTGCTTCCGCCTCTACCGCCAAATGAGATGAACCAGTTGCAATAGAGTGCCAGGAGCAAAAGTGAACAACGTCGAGCAGATCCAACACCAAGCCGAGCTTGTCTTTGGCAACAAAGCGAAAGCCGATCATTGGCTGAGCCAAGCGACGGCAGAAACCGGTGATTGCTCGCGGTTGCAACTGGCTCACAGTCAGATGGGATATGAAGTCGTGAAAGCAGAGCTCGATAGGCTCAGCCATGGGTTCGCCTGTTAGTGCTCCCCTTCGTCGAGGATCGACATGATTACCTTTGATCTCAACACAAACGACGCCGAGGCTTTGCTTCGACATGCGCAGGCATTCGAACCGAATACTGGCGATGCTCGTGAAGATCGGCGACTGAGCGAGGCACTGTTCGATCTGAGAGACGCCCTTTTATCGCATCTGCAGAGGCAGGCACACGAGACAAAACACTCCTAAATCAACCACATCGCAGCACAGTTCATTTGTGGAGCCGCTTCTTCCTTGGCTCTGCGAGCGATGCACAGACTCTTTAAAGCCCCCTCGTCATCCATCACTCACTTATCGTTGCTCTATGTCAAAACTTATGCTTTCACCGCCGGCGTGTAGAAGCCTCCTGCTCTACTACCACTCGCTCAGAATGAGCTTACATCCGTGATGCTTTTAGGGGGTGTCTGTAGAACGCTTCATATGCCTATGTCGAGCGCGAGCCTCAGCTCGATGAACTCCACCGGCAAAGCCGATACCGGTATTGCCTGCAGCAAAGCTTGGCATATCCTGGACTTACCACCCAGACTTACCGCCACTTTCTCCCGAGTGCTGCCCCAACGTTACATGCCGGCGCGTTGCTGACCTTCTTACACAGCCACGAACGCTTCGACGTCGAGCTATTCGACGCGTAGATAGCCGACCTTTGTTTACCGCTCTGCGTTTTGCTGGGCGAGGCAAGCATGAGGACACAACCGTGACCAAGCGTTGGGCGCCCAGCTGGGCCAATGCCAATTGGTAGAATTGGCCCTCAACCGGGGTCGTGATACGCATGTCAAGTCCTTAACGGCCGTCCCCCTCCCCCCCCACAAGTAACGCTTTCCGTGGAAGACGCTATTTCCATTGCTGCTTTCCTGACCCTGCGTGCGGCTTGGATGCGTACAATCGAACTACCGTAGCAAGACGGATTGATGTACCGCAAACGTGCTTGATCAAAAACCACCGGTTATGACCTTTAACGACAGAGGTCTTCTCCGCACCGAGCGACATAGCTAATCAGACGATGATCGGCGTCTCAGTAAATCGATCAGCCGACTCAATGTACTTTGCCAAATCGATGATCTGTCTAACGAAAACGAAAACCTCAAGTTTCTGTGCGTCGTCTGGCAGCCCTAACCGTTTTAGCATCGCTTTTGCGTCCTCGTCGATCGCCGCCAGCGCATCAATATCGTTCTGTAACCTCATGTCGGCCTCCTGCCAGTTTGAACACCACGTCATTTCCATAGACTGCCATCGGTCGGTACCGGTGACATGGCCGGAGGCAAGGCTGATGCCCACGCACCTGCCAGTGACTGGTGGCCATACCGGAACCAGATGCTAGTAGCCCTGGCGGCCATGAAAGCCATCAGCTTCGGCGTAAACAAGCTCTATTCGGGTACCGCGAAATCCGATGGTTCCCACCGCGATGGCACTCCGGAGTTCATCACTGCCATCTACCAACTGATGGTCATGCCGGAGGGTGAGATGACCGTTAAGGCGCCTGCGATCGATTTAAGCACCACCGAGTTGGTAAGAGCTGCTGGCGGCTGGCGTGGGCTCACAGCAGCCACAAATCGAGCGTGCCATGCGGCAACTGCAGAGGCTGCAACAAGTATTTCGAGGTCTGGCAGGAGATCGGACATGGAATGGATCAAGTTCAATAGCCCGAGGCTTAGAGCTGAACCTGGCTACTATCAGCCCTTCACTTGGCCTGATGGAAAACTCCATGCGCTGCCCGAGATAGAGAATGTCCGCGACGAAGGCATCCTCAATCTACTCGACCACAGGCACAACAGACGAACGTTCAATACCTTGAGTGAAGGCCAACTGGGCCGATTGCTGTGGCGCTGCACACGAACGGCAGGCCATTGCCGAATCGGACTAGCAATCCGGGTTGCTTGCAAGCCCGTCATGCTTGAGTGTCCCCGTATGGGATATTTCATGTCTTCAGCGACGAACAAGGTGCCATAATTTCCAATCGCCCAAATCAGATTTTCAATCAAGTTTCAAATTGGCAACCTCTTATATGAGCAATAGTGAATTTGCAGACATAAAGCTCTCAACAATTCTTGGCTGGTGAGTGCAAGTTTTTCCTAGCAAGAATAGAGTCAAGATCATGATCACTATCCAGATAGCGAAGAGCAGTTTTCATAAACAAAACTTGAATACTATAAAATGCATCAACGACATCTGGGTCAAAGTGGGTTCCACGCCCTTTCAAAATAATTTCAACGGCTTGCTCGTGAGGCATTGGTTGTTTATAGACTCTCTTGCTGGTAAGAGCATCATAAACATCAGCAAGTGCCATCAATCTTGCCGAAACAGGGATCTCATCTTTTGATAATTGTTGCGGATATCCACTACCATCCCATTTTTCATGATGTCCATAGGCTATTTCTTTCGCCACACTCAAAAACTCCGCATTCAAACCCAGCGATTTTTCTGCATTTTCGATTGCATCGCGCCCTAAAATTGGATGCTTTTTCATAATTTCGAATTCATCAGGTGTCAATCGGCCTGGTTTAAACAGAATATGATCTGGAATACCGACCTTGCCTATGTCGTGGAGTGGTGCCGATCGGTATAGAGTATCTATATATTTATCGGAAAGGATGCTTGAGAATCGGGGGTGCTCTTGAAGCTGCAATGCAATATACTTGACGTATAGTTGCGTTCGAAGAATATGACTTCCAGTCTCTATATCCCTTGTTTCCGCAAGTGAAGCTAGAGACCTGATCGCTATATTCTGAGCAGCCTGGATTTCTTGCTGACTTTTCGACAATGCAGTTTCAAGTTCATTGGTTCTAGAGCGAAGAAAATCAGTATGCGCTTTCGATTCCAGATGATTCGCCACGCGAGCAAGAAGTATCTGTGGATTAACCGGCTTCTGAATATAATCCACAGCCCCCAACTCGAATCCTCTTTTAACGTCTTCAAAGCTAGAACTTGCAGTGAGAAATACGATGGGGACATCCTTGGTGACTGTAGATTGTTTTAGCTTCATGCATACTTCATAACCATCCATCTCTGGCATTGAAATATCAAGCAGTATGAGGTCTGGCAGATTACTGCTGAACACTTCATCCAGTGCCTCTTTTCCGCTACTGACGCACCTTACTTCATACGATCCTATGAAAGCCTCAGCAAAAAGAGTCAGACTTTCAAAGGAGTCATCCACTAACAGGATAAATGGATTATTGCAATTAGATGCTTTCATTCTCATAACAATCAAACCTTTTTCTTTTAACTAATTTCACGAATCGCTTCTGCCGTATATTGGCAGGCTTTTTCAAATTCGTATTTCTCACACGCCTGGAGCGCTTTACGTAGTTTAATAGAGACACCTTCTGGGACATTTGCATTTAAAATATCCGCAAGTTTGGCTGAAGCTCTCTGATCACTTTCATTAAGAAGTATCGCTATGCTGGAAATTTCGCGAATTAAATCTGGCCGAACGGTACTCGTAAAAATTCTGGATTGTTCTTTTAGCTGAGTTTTTTCAAATGCATTTTTTACAAGATCTAGCTGAGTAATGATTCTTTCAACCAAGCTTCCCGAATATGCCATTCTGCTGCTTATGCAAAGATCTTCGACCTCAGCGCATATTTTTTGCAAATCCAATGCACCTATATTTCCTGCTGCTCCCCTTAAATTGTGCGCTACGCGCAATAAAGAGGCTGAATCAGAATTATCAAAAGCCTCTTTTAAAGAGGTTTTATAGCCTTCACAATGATCTGAAAACAAACCAAGCAGCCGGATATAGAGCTTTTCATCTCCAACAATATCGATACCCGTAAAAACATCTATCCCAGGCAGGCCTCTAAGCTCTGTTACAGTCCCAAATGGCGAAAGCGGGTGGCTAAGTGCATACTCCTTTGAGGGCTTAATCCACTTTTCAAGGGTTCTAAACATCTCCGCAATGCGTAATGGTTTGCCAATATGATCACACATGCCCGACTCTAGTGACTGTTCTCTGTCTCCGTCTCGTGTATTGGCAGTCATCGCAATTACAGGGATATCCTTTAGTCGAGGATTCCTCTTGATAAGGCGTGTTGCCGTATAGCCATCCATTATTGGCATCTGACAATCCATTAAAATGCCGTCAAACTCTCCATCCCTAGTCAAAAGTAGCAGAGCTTGCTGTCCATTATCTGCAATTTCTATTTCGATTCCCGCTCTAGAAAGAATATCAATAGCTAACTCCTGGTTCAGCTTGTTGTCCTCAACCAACAAAATTCTAGTGCCGCGCAATTTTGTATTAACCTCTGCGCGATCTATAGGCGATGGGGAGTACGAAAACCCCTCATCTTTCTCACTTAGCAGTCCTTGTAAAGTTTCTAAAAGAAGTGAAGGAGTAACAGGTTTTGCCATAACTGCATTAACTAAAGAAAGGTCGACTATCTCTTTATGTAAATAGTCATTAATGAGTATTATCTTGGTATCAAGCGTGCAGTGGGCAGCGATCTTCTGGATGAATGCAATTCCCGCCATATCATCCAGAGCAGAGAACACAAATAACAACGCATGAGGGGTTAACAAAAGTTTTTTAAATGCACTTTCGCCGTCGCTAACTTGCTCTGTTTTGAGGTGCATGCGGTTGAGCATCGATGATAGTGCTGAAGCTTCCTCCGAGTTGCCTCCTACGACGAAGACAACAGCCTCTTTCAAATAAAAATGGTTCAGTCCTACGGGTGGGTAATTTTCAAGTATTTTACCGAAACAAATTTCCACGTGAAATGTCGATCCCTTGCCGTACTCACTTTCAACCCAGATTTTCCCGTCCATCAACTCAACTAGACGCTTACAAATAGCCAATCCAAGTCCGGTGCCCCCGTATTCACGCGTTATAGAGGCGTCAGCCTGACTGAAACTATTGAACAGTGCATCAATTTTATTCGGTAGGATACCAATACCAGTATCACGAACCGAAAAATGTAGCCTCAGCGAATCAGAGTTTTCAGAGACAGTATTGACACTAACAATCACGAAACCATGATGAGTAAATTTGATAGCGTTGCTTACGAAATTAGTTAGGATCTGTGAAACACGCAAGGAGTCCCCATCTATAAAAAATGGAACACTAGGATCGACCTTGATGATAAAATCTATTTTTTTTTCAATGGCCTGGATCTCTGAAAACCCCGCAAGCTTGCTCAGAATTCTATCTAACTCGAAACTAACTTTTTCAAGCTTAAGTTTGTCAGCTTCTATTTTGCTAAAGTCCAGCACGTCATTTATTATGCCAAGGAGGTGCTCGCCAGCCTGGTTAATCTTTAAAATGTAGTTCTTTTGAGTTTTATTGAGACCTGAGTGTAATACAAGATTTGACATACCAATTATTGTATTCAATGGTGTTCGAATCTCATGAGACATATTCGCTAGAAATTCAGATTTGGCGAGTGTCGCGGCCTCTGCAGTTTCTTTTGCCTGCTGTAATACTGCTCTCCGCGTCTGGATAAGCAGTAGATCATTTAATCTCCGCACCAACAATAATAAAAGCGTCATTAATGATGCAAGCAGGATGGACTTCACTAGCCAAATTTGTACAGCAGGAACTACTCTATCTAGATCACTAATCAGAACAAGTTCCCATTTGCCATTGCTAGCATTCCAATCGAATGATGTGCGCGCAATCGCGTGACGAGATCCCTCGATAATTGCTGTGTCACGACTTATATTTATCGGTAATGTACGAAAATCTGATTTTTCCGCTTGCGACGAAAAGAATTGCTTTGTTTCACTAATCGAACTTAATTGCTCGGCATTAAGTTTGTCTCTGGCGATTCCTAGCCAATTTTTATTGTTAGACGCGAAAACGATTCCGACGGGAGCAATTAATAAGCCCATCGTACCTCTTGAATCGTTCAGGAACCGGTCTAGCATCGCCGCATCGAATCTCGCAGCGATGACCCCGACTATCTTATCGTATCCCTTGGAGTTGTCGTACACAGGGGCGGACGCCCAGTACACTCGTCTTTTAGTCGTAAGGCTGCTGCCTGCATAAGCAGCCTCTACGCCCTCAATCGATTTTTTGAAATACGGGCGAAAATCTATTTTTACTCCAATAGGAGAAACGGAGTCTTCACCCCATGCGGCTGTGATCACTCCGTTGGAATTAGCAACGTATACCTGCTCTGCGCTTATACTATTAGCGATAGTCCTGAGAGCCATTTCCGCCACATTGGTTTTCGACATTTTCATAGTGTCGGTCTCCAGCGCTGCGAACTTTACTGTGGAGTCCATCTTGCCTGCCAGCGACAGTGAGCCCATTGCTCTACCCGATACAAGCCTCCTTTTCAAATCGGCTGCTTTCAAGTGAACCTTATCTTGCAGTGACTGACGAAACTCAGCTTCCAATCTTATGCGATATAGCTCTCCGCCTCCCCAAGCTCCGAAGGCAGCGAGCCCAAAGGCTGCATAACGCGCAAGCTTAAGATTTTTATTAATCCACCTTAGAATCAATTGCATACATCACCCTACTGTCGATCAGGCACTCTTCAAAGAGTCACGTCAGAACAAACGGACGGACGTATAGAGTCACAACAGTCATTATAGCACCACCAATTAAGGGCACACTAAAAGCGTACGTTAGGCCTATTGTATATTCGGACAATTCCTGAATATTTTCGCCAAGTACAAAGTCACTATTATGCAATTGTCGCACACGTGCGTATGTAGTCCCCCCCCTTTGACCATGTAGTCCGCGCCCTACACAGCCACTAATGCAGCGTGCTTTAAAGCAAAAGGCAGCATGCCAAATGTCAGAATTTGTGATTTTTTTCCTTGCACTATCAAAAGTACTATTACAAGGGTATTTCTAAGGGGCTTTGAAATTGTTTAACTCGATATTGTGGATAATGCTTTTGGTGACTCAGGCTGAGGCAGGCGAAGAAGCGTATAAAGGGCGAATATCTGGTTATATTGTTTCGGGCAACTCCAGCGCTGCCAAGTCAAATGGTTTTAATAGCTGTGTAGATAATCTTGATCACTATGAGTGTGCCAGAATAAAAAATACGGCTCTATTTGGCGCGATCGCCCTGCGAGCGACTGTTAAGTTGCGTGATAAAAAAATACCTTATGCTGAAAAGGAGTCAAAACTGAACCAAACTCCATTCGATAACTTGGTTTATGAAGGAATATTATTTGAGTTTACCTTCCCACAACGACGAAAGCTTGAGAACGCATTGCTGACAGATGGCTGGATTTTGGACTCATCCAGTATTGCAAAAAAATATTACAGAAAAAATATAGATGCTTATATCGCCATTCATCAGAGTTATGTGGCAATAGTTCCAGCTAAAAAAATCGAAATAGACAAAAAAATAAGCAATTTAAAGCAGCAATCGCCAACAGAAAAATTTTATAACAGAAAACCTAATGCCTTCATCGATTTCATGAGCAAGTGAAGTCTCCTCAACACTCGAGCCACCAAACATTTGGCGATTTATTCAATGAAAAAAATTCAAGCAATGATATTCTTAATTTTCTCGCTGGGTCTTATCATCTCTATTGTGGCAAGTTTCGATCTTCGAAAACCAGAACAACGAGAAAAAAAATCAACACCTCCTTTAAATTCGGACTATGAACGCGCTCAACGTTACGCAAGACCAATTGGATATTTTCATAAAGCGTTTGACTGGTGAGGTTATTAAAAGCCACCTTGACTCTATACTGGCTGTTAGACTTTAATTTCGCAGCCACTTTATTATTAGACACATGCGCTGCGAAGTTTCGAATATAGGCTTTAAATTGCTCTAACCACACATCTAACTCCGGGCGCGCAGCAAAATAAAAAACCTCGTGCATACTCATTGTGTATCTCAAATACTGGGTTATCAATACTTTTCAGTTTCCCCCTGATTCGATAAATCAAAACATTAACACGGTGCTGACTTTGAACCAAAACAGAATACCCAACTGCTTTTGAAATTGCTTCATATGACACCGGATGCCTTGAATTTTGAATAAGAAATGAAAGAGCTGCACACTCTTTGGCTGTGAATTTTATTTCCAGACCATTCACGGAAGAAAGCGTCCCGCGTAGTATATTCAACGTCCAAACTTCAAAGCCATCACTGAAGGTATTCGCCGTTAACAACCTGCGCTCCAGCGCGTGTAATGTTGCTCCCAAAATAGCAGAAGATACACCTCGCAATAAGTAATAATCTGCGCCATTCATCAAACCGTTCCAATATGATTCTGCATGCAAGCAATCGGTCATCATTACTATACCCAAAGAGGGGTACCGGCTACGAATATATGCAAGCTGAGCAAAGAAAGCAGAGTCAGGACTGAGGATATCGATGATCAAAACATCAGCAACTATCTCTGATAACTCTTGGATAAGATCTCCGTGCACCCAACCAATACTTGCGGTGTATCCACTTCCAAGTACGTACCCGAGTAATTGTTCGCACCTAGTAAGGTTGTCGTGGATAATAAGTAATCTCATGAAAATCCTTCCATACTTCCATAACATTTATTCATATTTTCAGATAAAAACTTACACCTATTGAGCAATAGAGCCTAATAATTCAGGCTCGCCAAATCAATTTTCTTTTTAACTAGCCTAGGACTGAGCTATACTAAACTGTTGGATGCTGGTATGTATGTAAGGTTTGCGCCCTTTATTTTGTAGGGGACACCTTACATTTAGTATGGAGTTTTGTGAGGATTAGCTTGTGATGGAAGTAAGTAAGGGGCTACATAAAACCATGTTACCGCAAGCGCAACGCAATGAAGTAACGGCTTAGCACTTTGGAAAAACTATTAAACCGTCTGTCTCTAGTTAATTCCGTTTCGTCGTGCCATATCAATTAAATCTGCTACATTTTCAAGTTTTAACTTCGAAAGCAGCCTTGCTTTGTAGGTGCTAATCGTCTTTGTGCTAAGCATCAACTCGTCGGAGATGTTTCTGATACGATAGCCTCTAGATATATATTTCAATACCACCAGCTCTCTGGCAGATAGAGACTGGATCAAGTCTGACTCCGACGTTACCTCATTATTATCATCAACAGATGATGAAGTTGTTATTGGAAAAAAAGAATACCCCATCAAAACCACTTGAATCGCTGAGATCAAATCCGAAATTTCACCATTTTTTGACACATATGCTACTGCGCCCAAGCGCGAACACCGACTACTAAATCGATTGGCCGGCATGGCGGAAAATACTAAAACCTTGTACTTATTCTCCTCTTTCGAAAGACGGCGTAAAACTTCAAAACCGTCCATTTGCGGCAAATCTATATCCAGAATTACAAGATCTGGGCTCTCTTTTTTAATCGAAGATATAACATCCAGCCCCCTTGCCACTTCCTTAATTACTGTATGCCCTGCTTTTTCAAGTAGTGTTCTGACGGCCATCCTGACGACTGAGTGATCATCGGCTATTATTATATTCGCCACGAGTACATCCCCATGCATAATTAAACATTATTATTAATCAGCCATGCATCTAAAGAACTTTGCAGAGATATTAAATTAGTGCGAATTGACTGTAGTGCGCGAGAGTATCTGACATCCGACTTCCCGAAGCGAACAACATCTTCAAAATACAAAATCGATTGAACCAAATCTTCATCTCCCACCATACGAGCCCCGTTCATTATATGATGGGTCAGAGATCTTAACTCTGCAATCGAACCAGTAATAATTATTTCGTCAAGGCGATATAAATCTCTTGTATTATTTTCATAAAGTTCAGAAAACAGCTTACCACTTAGATTTAAGTCGCCATCAAAAAGATCAACAATATAATTTAAATTTACACTATCTGCTGGCAAATTACTGACAATGCCTGTCTTCATTGAAGACAGGCATGTATCAAGATCTTTTGCTCTAACCGGTTTGAACAGACAATCGTCCATACCCGACAAAAGGCAGCGCTCGCGCGCTTCCCCACGAGCGTTTGCCGTGACCCCCACAACAAAGCACCTAGGGGCTTGTTGACTAGACTCAAATGCCCGAAGCTCACGAACAAGTTCATGACCGTCCATCCCCGGCATATTACAATCTGTGAACAATACATCGTAGTCATTGGATAGAAGCAAGCCTAACGCCTCTATTCCGCTTCTGGCTTCAAAAACGTTATGGCCAAAGCTTGCTAGCTGATTGACCAGAAGAAACCTGTTCGGCTCATGATCATCTAGCACTAGAATTCTAAGACTATCCATCATCACACCTCAATACTCCAAAATCAGACTATACGCTGACGATGAGTGCGGCTATTTTTTTACAAATTCTTACAAGCACACTAAGCAAAAAACATGCCACCTCGAAGAATCTAGGGCTGAGAGCCGACTATATGCCGATCGTATGGCTTATTGAAGATCTCAAGGGATCTGACATGCATTACCATGGACACTTACCCTTAATAACATCCAACTGCGAAGAAGCTTCAGTCACGTCAAAGATAGCAATAATAGGAGCCTGATCGTTGGGTGTCACTGATACCGCGACTTTATCGGAATTAGCCAATTTTCGCATCGCTTCAGCCGTTTCACCGGGATAAAATGCGGATCTTCCGTCCGAGGAAATCGCCCATGAAGAACTGTTAGTTTCTTCCTTGCCAATTCTAAATTGCGTTTGCGCATAATTTTTTAACTGGATTTTCCAGTTAACAAACAGGTCTAGCTTGGTGTTTCGGCAGCGTATAACCAGCACTGGTGAGTTAGCAGCGCGCCAGCTGCCTGGTCTTGCCTTCAGCGATGCCGATAAAATCTGTTCATCGGTAAATGGATCAGTATAAATAGAAGTTTTCCACTTGTTAAACGTAGAAGGCTCCGATGCTTTAACTTTGAGGCCATAGATTCCAGCTAATTCTACAATGCAGGAATATATTTCTTCTGGGTTATTGCTGATCATGCATGCTCCGAGCTCTGTGACACTTATCATCTTTCCGACTTCTGAGCCAAACTTGGTATCTGTCACACTAGCGTGTATAAATAGGCCATATTTTGCTACTAGGTAACGCTGCTCAAGCAAGGCAAGTGTCTGATTTCGTCTAGCCTCCGTAACTGCGATCAAATTATGTAGAGCAGTATTATCCTTGGTCAACCCAACAGTAGACGAAGAGATTTCAGATTTTAGACTAGCAATCTCGTCAGCCAGTTTTTTTGCCTGCCAAGGTTCCTCTGCACGTTGATAAAGTATTGTTTTAAATGTTGCACCGGACTCAATAGCATTGATGCGCTGATCTAATAAAGCGGCATTTATCTTTAAAGTTTCGACTTTGATTTTAATAAGCTGATTTAGTGTGTCGGATATATCACCAGGGGCCATAGTGGATTTTTCAATTTCCACCTTGGTGGATTTCAGGTCTTTCCGCAAGTCAGCCAGCAACTTCAAATCTTCGGCTGTTGGTTCTTTACTGCAACTTATTACAAGCAGTGAGAGCAATGCAATGCAAAAAAGATATGCAACTTTCATAAAACCGCTCATCTTCATTAGAGTTATTTAATAGGTCTGATACACGTATTTGGATTAGCGCTTAGAAGTCCTCCTCCTGTTCCCTCTCCCGCACTAAAAAGGAAACCAATAGGAAAAATTGTCACGTCACTTGCTGTTAAAATATCGTTCAGATTTTGTTCGCCTGGAACTTCAGAGCTTGTGGAAAAAAAACGATGGTTCACAGGGCGAGAGCCACAATAATTGTATAGCAGTATGTAGCGTATATGAGCGTGCTGTGTGAAATACCAATTCACAAGCTCCACGGTGGGTACCAGGTGAGCATTCACTACCGCTATATCAAATTTTATGTTGGCGGCGGTGGTGAATTTTTTGAATTCATCGAATGATCTGGCCGGCGCTATTCTGAAGCAACCAAGACAATTCAGTGTTTTTTCAATTCCGAGACATTGAGAGTGACTGCTTTCCAGGATCAATATTTTGTATTCTTTGCGTTTCATAGGAACACCAATAATGTCATAAACAAAAAAACAATGCGTTCGCTTTGGGTTGCTGATTATGAAAGCTTCTGATCCTTATACTGAATCTAACAATGAATAGACATCGAGAATCAGTCTGGGCAAGTGCCGTTTCTGAAACATCATATGTTTGATTCCACTATTAATGATACGTTTCCAGTGAAAGTCTTACCCTGGACTTCAGGATGCTTACGTATATAATCAGTGTCGATGCCAAACAAATAATTTAAATCCACAGACTGATTTAGTCTAAAACCTAATTCATTCGTCAGCATTAAGTCGCTGCCATTCTCCAGTTTTTTGGTGTAGCTCGAGGTATTGGAGTGATCTGCTCTTAACCCCACTATTAATGGTAGTAACTCGTTACCGGAAGATAGGGCGCACTCTCCTTGTGCTGTTACTTTCTCGCAAGATATACGAGTAGAAATTTTGTCAAAATTGGTCTTTAAGGTTGCCTGGACAAACATATACTGCACACCTTTCTCGGTCGGGCTTATAGTGATTTTTGGTGCCGATGAGGACGTGATGGAAAAATCTAAATATGATTCAAGGTTCACGTAGCCTCTGACAGTAAGGATGTCAATGAGGCTGTAGTCGACCCAGGCGTTTCTTAAATGCGATCCCTGAAGATTTAAAGAAATATTTGCCTCGAATAAGTGTTTTCCATTCGGAAGCTTTGAATAAACTTGTGGGCTGTAATCAAAGCCCATCCCTGCAAAAGAAACTCTGACTTTAACCATCTCGTTTTTTTTTGAGAATTCGTAGTTGCAGCTTCTTCCTTTAACCATATAAGGATTGATGTAGAAAGCAGTTACTCCGAATGAATTACTTCCTGTTATAGGTGCTGGATAAGCTTCGCAATTCTTATGCTCAAAACGAACATTTTTGTCAAATGTAACTTTTAGGTATAGGGGTATTTTATCTACGTTTGATAACTCCATGTCAACTTCTGAAGATCCAGTTGGTTTAATAACGCTGGTAAAGTCGCTGGGTATAAATGCGACGATCCCCCACTTCGGCTCATCAGCTGGAATCGTGTTTTCTATATAATTACTAGAGTTCCAGCATATTACGTTAGGATCTGGGAGACTGCACGCGCCCCCCCAATCTGGATATTCGGGGCTTTTATTCAGAGCCTGAGTTGCCTGAATTTTTCCTGTTGTGGCTCGAGTTCTATAAATATCGAAGCCCGCAGTAGCATCGACAAGCAGCACCGCTTGACAGCACAGGGGAAAAAAAATCAAAGTTACCAATATTATTAAATTACGCATTGTAGTCGCCCGAGATATACCTGATTGGATTCTTTCTTCACATTTTTAAGTACGTTCGGAATTTGTTTATGGCACTCCCGTCCCTCGCTATAAATTGCGATTACCGGATTGCTTCGACTAACTGTCAAGTTAAAGTAACCTTGCGCATCAGAGATTGTTTTGCCAGCATGATTGACAATTGCAATCCCTGGTGCTGGTGTGTCACCGTTTAATACCCTGCCGGATACAAAGATTTTATCTGTTTCATGTTTGAAATCTACGTGGTACAAACGATAGGGCTTTGTATAAATGCTTGAGTACATAGGATCTACAGCAACACCTTGCAGTTCAGAGTAAATTGTTTCCTTTCTTCGATTACCCTGCGAAAAAATAATGTCTCCGTCCCCCAAGCGTTTAGTTATTCCGTTGATATTGAACTCGACGGGCTCGGCACGTCCTTTGACAGGAGCTTTATTATTGAATAGGTATCCAACATTTTTCTGAGTCCCATGACTGGAAAAGCCATGACGAGATAAAAATAGGGTACTATTTCCGTTGAGATATAGGTTATGACCATTTGGTTGTTGCCGGTATAAACTTCCACTGGCATTCAACAACTCACTCGCATAGTTGAACATACCTCCATATTGGGTCACTTCGTTGTTTGCAAAGTTAATTTGCGGTATAACTGTCAGATTATCGGTCACAGACATCTGGTTTTGTATGATCGTAGTCGTTGCTAATTTATCAAATTCTACTCCGACAGTTGGGTTTATCCATCGTGACTTCAATTCAGGTATGAAAGTGACTGAAACGCCTATGCGATTCTCATTTTTGAGGTCTGTACTGCCATAAATGTTGTAATCCATCCTGCCGATTTTTGTATTAAAAGAAGACCTAAATTTCAGCCCTAAGCGTTTGTATGCATTGTTCGTGACGCTTTTCTTTACAAAGTACGGACGGCTTGCTACCTGTGCTCCATCGTATTCGCGCTCATATACTTTACGACGGTATGTGTTACGATAACCACTTTGTGTATATTGAAACTCGATCCGGCTATTATCCGAAAGAGTTTTTACAGCATTTAAACTGTATGAAGTAACTTTATTTTGGCCCAGGGATTTCGCAGTTGATACGTAATAGTCTATGCCGCCTAGCTGGACTGTATAACCAGCTCGCACATCGTGCTTTTTGTAGTTTTTCTGAAAGGTAGAGTCGAGGCCTGTCGACAAGCCCTTGATTACATTAAAGTCCAATTTACTGCCGTACCACGCTAGTGACGGAAAAGCAGTCAACGTAGCTTTGAACTTTCCCACGCTTTTTTCATAAGTTGTGAAAATTTTTTTCGTCCGCGGGGAGGTGGGAGCATCTATATCCTCCTTATCATAGGCATCAGAGTTGAAGGTCGCCACTCCCGCATTAAGTTTTGAAGCAGTCCCCAAACTACCAAATCGGTTTAAAGTTTGATCGTAGCTTTTCATTACGCGCCCATCAATCACTTCCTCAATTTTCACTTTACTCGATACTAAAGAGTTGGGCACGTCGATACGATTTAAACCTTGTGATGCCTGTAAACTACGAACCAGTCTATTGTTGTCGTCATATATGTTTATTATGCTGCTGGCCGCTGAGTCTAAGATAATGGGTTCGTAATATCCACTTTCGCTTTTTGTGTCCGAGCCGTGCAGTGCAACTTCTACTCCTTGAACTTTATTTACGCCAAAATTTATCATCGTGCTCGGCGTCACGGTGCTCTGGTATAATGCGATTTGGGTGTTGTCGCTCTCATCATACTCAAAGCGCAAATCAGACATTTCCATGTCGCTTGTTTGAATGTCATATTGTAGTCCAGACAATAGTCGTGAATTTTGGGTGGTTCCCACTCCAATATTGCCGTTCCAGTTTCCGCGTCGATATATCGCGCCCATGCCCGCACTTTCACTTAGCGATATATTTTGTTCCACCACTACCGCAGGTTCACTGGGGATATCGTAATATTGTATATTTTTGACTTCATAAATGACGATGAATTTGCCGGTATCATAGTCATAGCTAAAATTAAAAAAATCATATTTTTCGCAAAAATCCATCTTCAATGAATCGCAAGAGAACCGTAACGAGCGCATGGGTTTCATCGCCTTTAGTGCGCTTGCAACGTCTTCAATTGTTTGAGATTTTGTTGAGAAAATAAATTTAAAGCCTTGGCTAATGTCCAACCATGCATCAATTGCCTTATTACCATTGATGATCACGGCCACTGGCAAACTAGTTAATTCATTGGCGACGGGGAGTGGGCTGTATGCCACGTCAATGAAAGCATTTGCGCTTTTCGCGCTTGCTGAAAAACTTAGTAGGAAACTTATCCAAATGCTCTTTTTTGCTTTTAACATTAATCACACGCTCAAATGGATAGCTGCCTGCTAGGCAGGCAGGCAGGCAGCTAACATATTAGATCGTCGAGTCAAAGACGAGATCAATAGATCCAGTATATGTGCCGGCAGCAGGCTCTGGAGTTGTTGAGGGGGCTACCGCGGTGATGGTTGCTCCAGAACTGTCTTTCATGCCAGTGGTCTGCGCTGCAACAGTCAGCTCGTAGCTCACATAGTCTCCGGCAGAGTTCTTTGTTTTATCGTAGATTTTTTGCGAGGTCAGAGAGAGTTCACTTACTGCCACACCTCCTTTAGTAGTATCAGTCGTAGTGATTCCAACTTTAATTGGGATCTCTTTCGAGCCGTCGGTCAACTTCGCGGTCGAACTCAAAGAAACTTTAACATCTGCACTCGACTTTACCTTGAAACCGACATTGGACGGATTGCCAAATGATTTATTTGTAGAGCTCCAAGTAATTTGCAAAGCGTTTGCTGGCCACGAGCTCAAAGGGTCGACGCTAAAGGAGTTTGAAGTCGAAGTGATAGAGGCACTTAAACTAATAGATCGAGTGTTTTGGGCAGCCATCGAGCCAGAGCTAAATACAACTGCAGAAATTACACCCAGAATCAAGGGTGCACTGTAATTAAGCTTCATATATATTCCTATATTCTCAAGTTAGAGTGATTGATTGGAAATTTTGATGGTGTGTTCTTTCTTGTCGGGCGTACTGAATATCAGCGCATCCACTTCCTCTTCATTTATCGAAAAACTTTTAATCTCCTCTTTTGTTATTTCATGGTTTTTGCTTTTTTCGCCGCGAATAACAAAGTCGCCAATATTGACTGTTTTATTTTTCGTTCGAATTCGAGCATTTTTTAGCCAGCAGGTGTACTTCGAGTTATTAGCAAGCGTCAATGCTAACCCGCCACCAAGCTTTTTCATTTTTGCGCTAATCTGGTTATCCTGAGTTTTCTGTTGCTGCACAACTAAAACGGAACCGCTTCCGATGAATACGTTAATACTTCCTGACACCCCTTTGTCGTCTTCAATCTCTCGCTTTTCTGCCTCACTCAAAAGTGAGAGCAGCGTCGGATTGTTCTTTAATGCGACGTCTGCTGATTTGGGTATTACGCGAATTCGATAGTATTCTTCCGGCTCAGAATCACTTGCTTCGGAAGACTCACGAATAAGCTTTATCTTTTTTGATTGGCCCACCGGTATCGCGACTGAAGCTGGTACGACATCGTAATTTGTAATTTTTCTGGACAAATCAAACTCTATTTCTCCGGTCGCTTTGTTTTCTTTACCAAAGTACAACTCAATACTTGCAAATATCAATTTTCCGCTAGAGTTCTCTACACTCACTTCTATTTCTTTTTCGTTTTTCTGTTGAAAATAAAAGTCTTTATCCAGACGAACACCAAATGTGCTAGCCGCTGCGGAGAGGTGAACAAATGCCATGAATAATGCTGTTAAATATACCTTTCCCAAACACCACCTCCTATCTCTCGTCATGCTCAACGAATCTTTAATTTAGTCAGTTGGACTGATGGCCAATTATTACTACCGCCACGAGAAGTCGATATAGTATTCCCCCTATACTTATGTAAGGGGCGCCCTACACCCCTCGAAAAGATCGCATCTGAAGTGGTTTTGCCTGTTTCTACTGCTGAAAGTCAGTGAACGAGCCCCAGGAAAGACAGGACACCGCTTCCCCTTACGATAAGGAGTAGGCAAACGGTTATGTTTATGACTAATAGCAACGATAAGAGTGGGGAGCTTTGGGCCTGGAGCGGCGGCGCCGCTGGAGCCCAGAGCAAAAGCTGACCCTGGTTCGCAAGAGGCTTGAGCCAGGGCAAAAAGTGTCGATCGTCGCTGGACGCAACGGTATCAATGCCAATCTGTTGTTCTTGTGACGCAGGCTGTATCAGGACGGCAGCCTGTCGGCGGCCAGTGCTGGCGAAGCCGTGATGCCTGCCTCCGAGTTGAGCGATGCGCTCAAGCAGATCTGTGGAGTGCGATCCGTGAACCCGACCTCTTATACGGACGGGTTCATGTTTATCGTGGCATTTCTGGTGAGCAATTCCACGGCAGCAGCGCTTCATAATCTGCTACCGAAGAGGCATGCGACAGCCACGTATAAGGCTCCTGGTCGTTGACCTAGGGGGGCTCGACCAAGCTATAGATCTGTGCGCTAGCCGTGACGCCTTTGGGAGAGTCGCTTTACTGCCAGGCTTTGCACCCGATGACAAGCGGCTTTATCGCACGCTCCACCAAATTGTTGCCGATCGGCAAATGGCCAGCCTCCACATAGCGCACCAGTTGACTCCAGTTGTTAGCAAGGTAGTACACCGCCTTGCCCAAAACACTTTGCGATGTGACTTGGGACAGCGTTTTATCCTGC
>Ga0157373_10000192_pt1 | contig 50224 bp, 80 predicted proteins | sample C65metaG_FD_113460 | JGI IMG/M metagenome (GOLD analysis project Ga0157373, IMG submission 113460) | Corn rhizosphere microbial communities from Kellogg Biological Station, Michigan, USA - C6-5 metaG | ecosystem: Host-associated > Plants > Roots > Rhizosphere > Soil | place: USA: Michigan... | reverse complement strand
AGCCCACCTTACCAGGCGCTGAGGTGTTAGCGCGAAAGACGATTTTCGCCATCTCTCCGCTAATGTCAAAGAAGATATCGCCTGGCTTAAGCGTTGTGGCTGGCACCTGCCGAACCTTCATTTTATCACTTGCCATTTTTCAACTCCGCTCGATCCTGCTTTTCGATTTCGGCAATGATGAGCACTGCCGCCCACACCAGGCGATCTCGGAAAGTCGTGTATCCCTCTCCATCCTTCACGAACACGCGCCGGAACTTTTCGCGATGCGTCTCGTTAAGGTGTTGGGGGTGATTCCACGGCCAAATCCTGGCAGCCTTGTCCTGATAACCTGGTGAGTCTGAGCCAGCAAGGGCAAAAGCGGCCCCAGCCAGAGCGTTGATGCCGTTGAGCAACTGATCATCCTCAGCCTTAACTGATTCCGTGCACCGCTCGACATACTTCGCTGAGATCTCCTGCATTACGCCTGGGATAGCCTGCTGCTCTGCCTGCAGGTAATCAATGATTTGCTCCGCCGCCTGCCGGGTAGTGCTGGCATCCTCAAAGATCGAGCGGATAACGGCTACCTTCCCCTCCTGCCTGACCTGGGATTCATGAGCCAGACTAACAGCCGCGCCCGGATCATATAGGCTCTCTTCCCCTGTCGAAATGTGTCGAGTGAAAGTGACCTCGCCGCCCTGGCAGAGCACAAGGAAAAGAGCGCCATCTTTGTTGATAAAGTGCTCACCCGGTTTCAGATCTTTTACCTGCGGCATTATTAGGACTCCTGTTTCATCTGGATGAAAAATAAAGGCTTGCATTCTCGAAGTATCTCGGAATGCTGACTTGTTGCGTGCCAGAAAAGATATCGCGTCCCGCAATTAACCCCGCCATCTCCACCGCCTACCCATTCAGCACGGCGAGAAAACAACTTTCCACGAAAAATCCATACAGCTAAAAAAGCTCCTTGCTTGGGGCATTCATCGGAGAAAACAGCTCCTTCCTTCATCTCTGGATCGCAAACCAGCTTTGATAGGTGAACCATAATGCTCATTATTTAATCCCTCTCTGAGTTGCTTCGGCTGCAATCAGGCCGCAAATAGTCTGCACTATCTCAAGTTTAATCGATGGGTCTTTGATCTCCAGCGTGGATGAGAGCAGGGTAACATCTAACCATGACGCGACGGATTGACTGATCGATCCGGCTGTAAATGCCCCCAGGCGTGACATTGAATCCTTTAGCGGAGCGGCCTGATAGTTACAGATGTAAGAGAACTCGCCTGTTTCGTCCGGACGCTTGTCGAACATCTCAGCGGTTCCCATGATCGCGCCATACTCAATGGCGTTCACGGCCTCCTCATCCCAGCCGTCGCATAGGCAATCCTGAATGCGCTCATTTGCCGCGTCGATAGCCTGCTGCATGGTTGGGAATGTCTCGTAATCGTCGATTGACTTAACGAAGAAACGGTATGGAAGTGATGGCTTGGAGATTGTGGTTGTCGGATTCATGAATTTACCCTCAGTTATTGGAGATTGAATAATAGCGGGAGCTACCCCGCTATGTTTTGCAAAAAGTGCTATTCGATAGGATTGATCAGCTCGACGACAACCAGATCAGCATTGCTGGTCATCACGCCCAGGCTCTGACAGGTAACAAGCTGAATGTGCTTAAAGACCTCCGCTGGCGTCACACCTGGATCTGAGCGCTCAATGATGCCGCTGGTTCGCCCTGAATACTTCTCTCCGTGATCGTCCATCGTCAGTGTTGCGACGTAGTGAAAGTAACGTGATTTCATTGATGTTCCTTACTGGACGTAGCCCAGCTTTTGCTTAAGGCGTAAGATTTTGATTTCAAGCGCCATGCGGAACAGCGCCTCCTGTGTTTCGTGCTTTCCGGTGCAATCACCACCACTGGTGAAGATGGTTTCAATCACTTGCGCTGGAAGATCGTCCTGACGCTGCTGGAGAGCGTTAAGCCGCCTGAATAGCGTGTCCCTTGATGCCTTTGCCATAACTACCCCGCTATGATGCTGATGAATGCCCCACGAGGGGGAAAGGTTCTGGTGATCAGGATGTGGTGATACCAGGCGATTACGTGCTGGTCATGCTGGCCTGGGTTCACCCGGCGCGGCTTAGCCTTTGTACGCTTCGCCATATACCATCCGGCCTACGTAGTGCTGTTTCAGCTTTTCAGGTGTCATGGTCGGGAATAGGCCGATCTCTGAAAAGTCCCAAAGATAAGTGATGATACCGGCACACTCTATGCACGTTTGCTGTCCGTGTTGATGAGCGCCAGGGCCGTGTCCGTGGTGACAATGTAGAGACTTGAACATCTCCGCCTCGTGCATACTGGATTGCGCCAGGCTGACGAGGCATTCAAAGTCGATTGCCTCAACGGATACGGTTTCCAGCTTTGCGTCCTTCGCGGCCCGGACGGCTTTTGCGAAAGTCTGCAGGTACTGCGCGTTTTGGGTTTTCATGATTGCTCGCTATTAATTTTGGTGAGAGAGTCCCGCCATACTTCGCCAACATCCTCAACCTTTTCGCCTGATAATGAGCCATCACGCGGCTCTTGAGGGACGAAGCCACGGAAAATATTATCATCCCTGATGATCGGCTTCCTGCGGAAAAACCAGACTTCACCATCCTGATCGACGGCAAGGAAATTGAACTTTTCAAGATCTGCCTGGCAAACCTCAATCTGCTGGTTTACCCCATTGATGAGAATCATTCTTGATACCACTCGTGACCTCCTGTTGGGCCGGGGCCAACCCCCAGCCAGGTGATTAAATGTCTTTGTGTTCCATCAGCGCCTGCGTTTTCATCTGCTCTGCCGCGTAAAGCCGCTGGTAAAGCTCGCGCTGTTTGTCGCTCTTCACTGCCGCCTTGTACTCGCTTATTGCCTGCTCAACAAAGCCTTTCAGGGCGTTTGAGAAAGCTGGGTGAGTCCTTTCGTGGGCTTTGATGATGTGTTCCAGGTCTGGAGTTGTGCGGCCCTGCATGACAACTAAGCGCATCCGGCTGACCAGGTTGATGAGGTGGAACTCAGCATAAAACGGAGAGTTTTCGCTCGCGGCCTGGAGTGCTGCCAGCTGCTCGTCAGCGTCGGTGCCGGTTGTGGTAAGTGATGGTGACAATTTGTCTGCCATGATGATCCCCTTAGTGGGTGGTTGGTGTAGAGCCAAATATACAGGCTCTCCCGATAATACGCTTTAGCTATTCGTGCTTTCCCGGCGCTGCTTGATGAAACTAGTAGCAGCCTCAAATTCCTCTTGAGTCCAGCCGCTAATGCTGGCGCGATTACCTCCCAGCCGTTTATTTTTAGTTGGCTCAAGATTCTTATTGATCAGGATCATGGCTTCACCCCTGCTGTTCCTGTGAGCCGGGGCGCGATGTTTAATGAAACGGTAGTGAACCCGAATTTGGTGCCAGTGAATTCCGTCGTCAGTAGAGAAGTATCCATAACCCTCAGCGTAAGCAATTGGCCTGCGCTTTTTCTCTGACAGGTGGATCATGGCTCCGACAAGTTTCATATCACCAATAGACAGCGCATCATTGATCTTGCGTTGATAGTCAATTGAACTTCGGTCTATCCTGTCAAAGAACTCGATCTCCTGCTGGCGCTTCTCTTTGCGCTTGAGTGCCGCCTTCTGCTTCTCGGTCAGTTGCTCCTGGCGAGCCTCACGCAATTCTCTTCGCTTCTCGCGACTGGTCACTGGTTGTTTTTGGGCTGCTTTAATCTCTCGGTTTTTGTGCCGGATGATCCCGGCCTTAATGTCATCAACAGACGTGTAACCAACTCGCTTTACCTCTGCATATTTCGACGTGACAGCACAACCGCTGAAGTTGTCGATCAGCTGGCTGGTTGGCTTATCGAAAGTGAAAAGCTGATTGTAAATCGCGTCTTTTTCTACCATGTTCATTTATTGACTTTTCCTGAGTTTACGAGGGTGATTTCATGCAAGATTCGCAATCGTCACAATCTACAGTTTAATCTACATGACCTTAAGTGCTTCAGGTCGCATCAGCACTGACTTTAACACCGTTTTTTTATGTTCGAAATCGTGTTTTTTTGGATGATTTTTATTTTTTTCTTAAGTCACTGTTTTTTAATGCTGGTTTTGTTTCGTTTTTTTTAAAATCGCTAGTAAAATGTGAGCTAAGTCGGCAAGTAAAACACCCGTCCCTAGACGGGCAAGTGTTTTTCTTGTTCAGTGATAAGCGCTCATTTTCAGTTTACTTGTTCATAAACAGCGAAAGCGGCGATTTAATGCAGACTGGTTGAGCATTACCGGAATGCAAAATCAACCCGTATAATCCTCAGGTTTTACACCCCTCACAGGGTACACTCCAGCCATCGTCCGATAACCCAAAACGTTCAGTAATACATACCGGTAACTGACCCCAAAGTAAGCCTCAATCTTTCTCACCTTCCATCCCTCAAACTCTGCCCGGTAACGAGCCTCATACATTTGATGCTTCGTCAGGCTCGCTCCGTGCCCCTGGCGATTCAGGTTGTAGTGTTCGCTTCGCTTCTTTCTCATCCTCACCTCAAAAAAAAGCCCCCGTCAGGAGGCTGTGATAGTTAGTCGTTGCTGTAATACTTGAGCATGACCGAGTTGACGTAAGCCCGATATATGATGTGCTGCAGGTAATCAAGCAGCGAAACCAGGATTCGCATCACGATGCTTAGCCAGGCAAGGGCAATCACCCCAGCTGACATTACCAGAGGCGCGTAGTTGCCTGCAGGAGACGTACCGCACCACAACAGGAATCTGTAGGCGTAGACCGTGTATGCATAGCCAACCGGGAGAACAGTGAACCATGCGATAACCATCATGGCCGGGATGCTGATCAACCAACGATGCGATGACAGAAGGGAGTACAGGCCGATAATCAGGTTGTGCTTAGCGTGCTTCATGAGCGAGCCTCCATAGCCTGCTTCATTGCACGCAACATGACACGCTGATACGCCTTGCCACGAGGGAACACCTGGCCCTGCTTGCGGTGCATGGCACAATTAACCACCCGGAACTTAAAGACTGGCATCACCTTCGGAGTGCCGAACATGCCAGCGTCAGGAACCAGCTTCTCACCAGTGATTGTCAGGCGGTGCCGGTAGTGCGTGCTGGGGATGTTCATCGCCTGGTGATGCTTAGCCATCAGCTCGTGGTATTGATGCATATTGTGCAACATTGGGATGCTCGCCAGCTTCTTACGCGTCACAACATTACCCTCTGCATCCACTGCCCGAACAATCACGACGCTCTCAACATTGCTCACAATCACGTTGCGAGGCTTGCTCTGCGATACCTGGTGCCATGCCTGCTGATGCGTCATGCGTGGAGTATCCTCGCCGTTGCCTCGTGCCAGCCACTCTCTGCGCACTGCTTTCTCACGTGCTTTACGTCCCATCATCTACCCCTTTTCACTCTTGCAAGTTTTGCAATGCACACTCAGCATTATTGCGTTATGTGCATCAATCGAATAATCAAACTGTTATATAACAGTCCTGTGATACAGCGTACCGCTATGCGATACAGTTACTCAGCCAGCGTCACCTGACTATCAGGCAGGCACGACAATCCTCCTGCGTTGTACTGGTGATAGCGCCAGCATGTTACGCGTCGGGCCGTGTCGTGATAGACAACGATGCCCTGAGATGCATGCTCGTTGTGCTCGGCCTGCTCAACCTTGCGCTGCGTCTCTTCCGGCAATGCATCGAAACTGGCTTTGCGGTCAATCACCTTATTTGCCAGTGCGCCTGCAGCCAGTAGAACTCCAATCAGAACCAACCATTTCATTCGGTTGCTCCTCTGTCGCTTTTGATGCCATCAAGGTGATCAAACACATCCTTATGGCTCATCCCGATAAGGCCAGCTGCTGCGAATGCCTGAGCCTCTGCCTTGTCGTCGTGCCGGTGCTGCGCGATATCTTCATCGGTGAGCGGTGCTGCCGGTTCGGTGTCGTCAGACTCAACAAGGCCAAATGCCTCAAAAGCAATAGTGACCTCCTCCGGGCCTGGCTTCTGCTTCTGCTGGTCTGCCACCATCTTGCTAAGATAGTTAATGGTGTCAGTTGCGCTCATGCTGTTTGGCGTGCTGATGACGCCTGAGCTGATGTTGATCAACTGCATGTTTGCGCTTTCGTAGATCTTCGCCATAAAGTGCCAGTGCTTCACGGTAGAGCCTCCAGATGAAAAGGGTTGATGCGCTGCTGGTGATTGATTCCTGCGAACTTCACCAGGACGCCGTTTTGATTGATGCTGATTACCTTGCCAATGCAGCCAGTGAACATGCCACCGCTGATGCACTTCACTGATTGGCCTACCTCAAAATCCTTACCCATTGAAACCCTCAATTAACTACGGAACAGTTTTTGAACTCGAATTGCGTGCCACTCCCCATGACGGTAAAGCCAAAGTTATAGCCATCGGTGCGGCGTGCGAATCGTACACGCTTCCCTGTCTTTGTGACAACCTCACCCAGATCAAAGCGCCCTTTACGCGTGGTCAACAATGGTGACTCTATTGTTGTCTCTGACGCATAAGTGATGAGGATGCGGTTGCCATAGTCGCTGATGATGGCACGCTCCTTTCTGTCCACCTCACAGCGCTCCTGTGCGCCGCCCTGCTTAACGCACGCCTGCACCTTACAAACGAGTATGGATGGCTTCTCGAAGCTCTCAGCGTGGCTATCAGTGGCGATAAGGCCCATTAAGCCGATGAGTGACATAGCGATGACTGATTTCATTTCGGTGTAACCTCGTTTAGTTTCGATGGAAGAATGATAGCGGGAATCTATACCCGCCGTTTTGCAAAAAGTGCTACCTGCCCTCTGGATTATCAACCCAATATCCATTTCCGGTGGCTACGGTATTCTCCACGATCTCTGCAGTGGTCATTTCGCATTTAACCCACTGAGAGATGCTGCGCCTGTACCAGTGGCAATCGCCATTCTCTGAAACCCGCGTAATAATGCGAGTCCCCTTTTCAATCATGAATTTTTCCACTGAACATACCCCACTGTTATGGTTGCCGGGATTTCTCCCGGCGTCTGGGAATCAGACTGCGTACACGTCGATATAGTCACCAACCAGATCCATCGTGAAGCTGCTTCCGTCTACTGATGAGCAACAGTCGAGAGTAACCAGGTAGCAGAGGCTATCCTTGTCGATGCTGGCAACCGGGTAGAATTCTTTGGTGATGATGTTTTTAACGATATCGCCAACTTTCAGCTCTTTCGCTTTGGTGCGGACGCGTACTGATGCCACGGCCAGGATATCACTTGATACGTTTGATTTTGACAGGGCGGTCAGTGCGGCGATTTTGAATTGTGTAGTCATTTTTGCATTCTCTCAGTTGGTGGCTGCTGTTTGCTGCCGATGAAAGAATAATACCGGGAATGATCCCGGCATGTTGTGCAAAAAGTGCTATTTGAGTGTGGGAGGTGAAGTTGATAGATCGTGCTGGAATTGCGTATCACCGAAAACCCTCGATATACGCCGCTCCGCTACTTCCTGGGATGATTTCCTGAACATGTAAGGAGTCATCCCCATAGCCTTTTTAAACTGGCGCTGCATATGCGCTACGTCCATGCCGTGCCCGGTAAATACATCGCCTACCGTCGCTCCCGTCTCGCGCAAGTCCTTGCAGATGAGGCGCAAACGAAAGAGGCGAGCATATCTGGCTGGGGTCTGTCCGGTCTGCTCCCGGAACTGCTTACCCCACTGCTCGTAATCCCAGCCGATCACGCGCTCAATATCACCGACCTCAAAGCGCTTACCCTCAACCGTAGCAACCTCCATGATCCTGCAGATTGCGTTTATCTCAACGTTCATACCCATAATCCCTAGCCAGGCCATAACCCGACTTAATCCAATGAATTGCCAACCTGCGTGCCATGACTGCCCGGCTGCGGGTTGGATGAATGCCACAACTGATGATAATGCCGTCAACCTTCACGCAACCTCTGAACCGCTCTCCATCAAATCGGTTGTAGAGGCGAACGATGTTTTGTTCGGGTACGGCACGCCAGCCGCGATTGTGGTGACGGCCCATAATCAGTGCTCCAGGCTATCTAAGCGATACTGCATATCAGACAGCTTTTTTGTGAGGTTCTTATTCGTCGCCGCTGCGTACTGAGCTGACTTTTCATTGGAATCAGCACGCTCTCGTTCCTTGCTGACTTCCTCCTTCAGGCTCTCAGCCTCGCGCCGCCAGTGCTGCGCCAGCGTTAGTGCCTCCTCAGCCTCTTCGTGCGCTTTGATTGCCGTCTCCTTCCACTGAGCGGACTCTCTCGTCGCATCCTCAGCGCGAAAAACGAAAGCCTGAGCCGCCTTTATCGACTCATAAGTCCCGTACACAACGAGATTGCCGCTCCCATCACCGACGCCCATAGAGCAAGGAGCGTTTACCTTCCCCAGCAACAGGTCACGCTTGATAGACGTGTTCTCTGCCTCAATCTTGTCAATGTGAGACGCCTGGTTGTTGAGCCGCTGGTGCAGGCTCTGGATCTTGCGGTTAAGCCCGGTAATGCTGCGCATGATCAACAGATAAGCCTTTTTGTGCTGGCTATCGCCAAACGTGTCTACCAGGTGCTTAACGACGTTGCGACTGCGGTTGCTGGCCTTTTTGAATTTCTTCACTTGTATTTCCCCTGATTGCGTTGCTGTTGAGAGGCTTCAATAGCCTGTTTGGTTGTCACGCCTTGCCCGTCTCCACCCGGCCTAACCCGCGTTACCTTCTGCGGAGCCTCATTGATGAATGTCAGCTTACCTGGCGTATAGATCGAGATATCTTTAACGGCTGACTTTCCGCCGAAAGCCGCAATGATCCGGGATAGGTCATCATCAATCCCGGCCTCTATCGCGTGCTCTTTGACTGCTGCGCCTCCGCGCTTAATTTCCATGCTTGGCTATTCTGATTGCGTCAGCATGACCTGACCCGCGAACAGCTTTGAACTGTCCCTTAACCGCGTTGGCATAAACCGTGCCGGTAGTGGGCCAGTATTCAACAATTCGCTTTCCCCCCGCGATCGTCAGGTGGTTAGAACCACTGCAACTATCTGAATGGTTCTCTCTCTCCATAACCGAAAGCCCAGCTGACAATATAAGGTCAACCGCCTCGCTGACTGAAATCTTCGCCTTTTTCACTGAACATCTCCTTCTGCCATTGAGGGGAACATGTAGCCTCGACCAGATGAATTACCATCCTGAGACTGCAAGTAACGTTTGTAATTCCCTGTGCGGCGCTCCTGCTTTACAGCCTTGCAAGACTTAGAGCAAAATTTACCCCACCCTCTTTTTCGGTCAGCAAGTCGAGCCATGAATTCGCATCCGCACGACTTGTTAGCGCATTTAACTTTCACCATTGTTGCCATAATTAAAACCCCTGGTTCCAGAATAATTCATGCTGAGTGCCGCCCATGTAAGCGCGTGTCAGCTCATAATTAGCCTGGTTGATATAACGATCCTTCGCTGCAGTGCTCCGGCAATTACCGGCAAAACGCGCCAACTGCTGAGCGAGGAATAAAGAGTCGCGATTAATCATCCCGCTTACTGATGGATATTTAACGGATACAGATGATTGCTCCTGAGAGAACATGCGAGGCTTTCTCGGATATGTATAAGGCTCGCCAACTTCGCGACAAATTTCGATAGGATTAAATGCCAGGTTGCTCATTGCTTTCTCTCACTCTGTTTCGATGGAATGAATAATAGCGGGAATTAACCCGCTATATTTAGCAATTAGTGCTATTTGTTAAAACTCTGCGTTGAATACAAAAACGGCTTTGGCAAACCCTCCAGGAGTTGTGCTCCTGATCTCCTTAGTCCGCGCTGACTTGCCGCCAGCCTTTAGGAAACCAGGGAATCCTTTAGGTGCGGGAACCGGTATCTTTCCGGGCATTATGAAGCCACCACCGCACCAGATCCCCGTATTCTTTCGATATGCGTCCTGCGGAGGATATACATCAGGGAATAACGGATGAGGATCTCCCTCTCGCAAGTACCCGCCGTAATCACACGGATCAAACGTGTAATCAGGCTTGCGCCATAGCGTATTAAGGGAGCTGATAGCCGGGTTTTCCAGCATCCAGGGAACCTCTGATCCATCAGCGTTAACGGCCTCAAATAGAGCCGCCATGCGCTGAACCATTCTGGCGAGGATGACGGCGTTTTCCTGATCCTTTCTCCGATTTGGGTAGCTTGGGTGCGGCCTGCGGTCTTTTGTTGGCAGGTGCTTATCGTCAGGGTGATAGAACCAGCGAGCGCCGGTAGTGGTCAGATAAGTACACTCCGCAAAGCTGGCGATAAACTTAACTCCAGGCCCAACGATTTTAGATATGGCAATAATATCTAAGTCACCCTTTTCAGCCTGAAACCAGAAATGATGGTTGGTAATGCTGCCACCATTATTTCCAAACTGGTGAGTCTTACTGCCCTCATGCTTTCCGTCGAAAGCGTGGCACTCATATCCAGCCAGCGCCCACGGCATAGCCATAGTGAAACTTTCATTGAAAAGGAATATGGCCTTTTTATTTTCCACTTTTCATTCTCTCCAGATCTTTCTGATAGTCATCGCAGTCACGATTAATTACCTGCGCCCACCTTGAGCGCGGCTCATTTTCGTAAAGCTCATCAAATGACATATCAAGACTTTCTGCAAACTCAGACGCTTCCTGGTGCGTGCTAACGATCTTGCGAGTAATCAACGTCATGATCACCAGGCTCTTAAAGAATGACCACGCTCCCGCGCGTGTCCCGTTGAGTTTCTCGCTCATCACTTCCTCACTTCATTGGTTTAAGGAAAAGGTTTAATACAGTCGCACCCTGGCGGATAAGCGCGTTAATCGTCTGCGTCTTGTCCTTCTGGAAATGCAATTCCACCTCGCCAGTGCGTGACCCGATGGCTTTGGTGAGCGCGGTGATTTTACCCAGAACATGAGCACTCAGTTTCACGCTGGAAATTGATCCACCAACCATCTGCATAATTGGTCTAACGTCCGGGTAGTCGTAGCGCATGATGCGAGCGCCAGACACGCCTTTGTACTGCTCCGTCAGGTTAATGTCATCAAGCGTTGAATGGCTGACGACGCGATCCAGGAAGTAACACAGCTGCAGGTCAGTATCGATCACCGCCATTGATGAGCCTGCAGGGATGTGTTCGATCTTCACCAGGTAATCGGCACGCTGACGAGGATTGAGCTTATTCTCGCTAACCAGCAACAGGCGGCCATCACTGCTGATTATCTGATCTTTGGTGATAAAGATCCCGTTCAGGGCCAGGTTAGTCTCGCGAGTGCCGCGAATGATATTGTGTGCTTTGAGGGTTTTAACTGGAACGATGATTTTCATAAATGATAGTCTCTTTGATGATTTATATTGATAGCGGCCCCTGAGAGCCGCTTAAAGATTAAAAGAATGATTGCGCTTCTGCTTCACATAAAGTGCGGTCAATCGGGATTATTTTTACCGGCACCCGGTGACGGCGGAACACGAACACCCATGATCCTTTGTTGTTGCCCTTTCCTTTCTCGCCAGTCATCGCGTTGATAAACTGCACCCGGCCTGACCGCCCTGCTGAACCCTCCACGCCGTCATGCGTTAGAATGTAAGCCTCTGCAGCATTGTCCAGCGCCATCTTAAACCAGAGCGTCGATACGTCATCCGGCACCAGCATATGAACAGAGGAACCTTTGCGCTCACCCTGCACAACTGCGTGTTTCACCCACGGCTCGATCTTGCTGTATGGAGGGTTGAGCCAATATTTCTTACCTGCAGGCCAGTCGAAAGAAAGCGCGTCCATATCTTCGGAGTAGAACTCTTTGCATAACGCGTTAACCGGCCCCGCTGCCGCGTCAACATCAAAGCCTCCAGCTATCATATTGAAGTAGTTAAACAACCAGCGCGGCGTCTGCCATGCATCTCGGAAAGCGTCCGGCGTAGTGGTTCCTGCATGGCGCTTGCCGGTAACTGCGAATGCTTTCGGCGCTGGCACTGCGCGGTAATGACCAACCAGCGCATGACGCTGAGAGACAATCAGACCGCCTGACGTCTGCCATGATTCACCGAGTATGGATTCAACGCTAAAAGCGTCAGCCGTCTGTGTGTCGTGCTCGTCTTTCATAGAACCACCTTAGCCAACCCGAACACCACAGACGCTGGCAACCATCCGATAATAATCCACGTAAACACAACAACCTTTCGTTTTTTCCACTTACTTAATCGCTTAAACCCCTTAACCTGGATTGCACTACCCAGAGAGAGAAAGAACGCAAAAATAATCCACGCGACACAGACCAAATATATTAGAGCCATTACGAAACCGCCTTATCAGTAGAGCCGAAACCACCCTCTCCGCGTGCCGATTTCTTCTCGATCTCGCCAAACTCAAAGTTGACGTATTCAACCGGCGCAAGTTCACCCTGGCACACAGCCACTTTCTGACCGCTGGCGATGGCGTCCCACATCTCAGCGAGGAAAGCTGAACCCTCGCGGCAATCGGCGCGGAGTTTCACCATCACCTCGCCCTCATAATCAGAGTCGATGATTCCCGTTGAGTTGCAGAGGCGAACACCTTTATTGAATCCGTGACCGCTGCGGGAATAAAGACGCATTACCCAATGATCAGGGATCTGGAATTTTAGGCCGGTGCGAACTGTAAGAGTTTCGTACCCAACGCCGTCAACAGCACGCTTGCCTTGCGCCACTGAGGAAGCGAACAGATCAAAGCACGCCGCGCCCTCGCTGCCGTATTCTGGCATTTTTGCTGATGGTTCGGCCTTTTCAATAACTACGTTTAATTGTTCCATTTTCATTCCTTACTTGTTGAATTTAGATTTACGCTTATCAGATTCGTAGCGATCCATTGTCGCCGCCCACACCATTGCCACCAGCCATCCAATGAAAGTCCAGCCTGCAAATAAGTTAAGCGCGAAAATTGCGCCGGTATTATCACGTTTGCGACTCATCGCAATGAGAGTCGGTAAAAAGTAAATTGCCGCCAGGATTATTAAACCTTCCATAATTTTATTTCCATGCCTCATTTCGTTTCGATGGATGAATAATATCGGCATCATTAACCGATTGTTTTGCAATTCGTGCTATTCAACCCTCCATACTGCAATAGTTCCATCCTTGTGATTGTGCGTCCTGAAAGTGCGCTGCAGGTTGCCCCCAGCGTAGTTCACCAGCGCCAGCGCCTGCTTGTAGGTCTGAGGGTGATTGATCAGCATGGTTTCCCACAGCGGCAACTGCTTGAGGTGGATGAAATACCATTCAGACATTGATTTACCCATCCGCTTATCCTGGCTGGGAATCGTTTTCAGTCTGTACTTTGGTATATCAGTGCGATTATCTTCGACGCTATATTTTCTTTCTCTCATTGCGATTGTTTCCTGTCTAAAACTTTCTTAGCTGATACCCGGCCCACACATTTCTTTCCACGCATCGCCCATACTGGCAGATCGTTCTCTTCTGCATAGATAATCGTGTCTATGTCGTCGCCACGCGCCACAACCCCGGATGCAACTCCCTTAATGACATTGGCAACGTGATCGATATTCTGCGCTGAGTAGCAAACAATCACCGTTGCGCCGGTTTGATGATAGACGTGCCAGGCGTCAACCAGCCTCTCACAGAGAATTACCGTAGCTGATCCATCAATCACCGTTCCTGCATTATAGGTAATGGCCCCAGCCAGGAAAGCGCTGTCTCCTTCAATGTCAGTCATTGATACATTACAGAGCGTGCCGCGAGTTCCATCAGAGTTTATCCGGTTTACCGGGTTGGCCCATCGCCAGTTATCAGGAGAGGTGAATCCTAGCTCCTCCGTGCCCTTCCTGAACAGTATTAGCAGTGTGGCGGGGCATATTCCCTCTATCAGTGTTAACGGGCAGGTGGAGTGGCTGACGCCGCGTGACAGCCTTGCTGCCGCCTCCTCCTCTGCCATCTGCTTGCCATAGTCCATCGTTGGCGCTGACTGTATGGCCTTTATCGCTAATCGACGCTGCTCAACAGGCTGTCCACCGACAAATTTACCCAGCTCGTTAACTGCCTCACTGAATGAGATGTGAGCGATTCTCTGATAGAGTTGCATCCCGTCGCCGCTGCCGCAAGCATTACAGAAGTAGCCGCCGCTGCCGTCCGGGCTTCGTGCCTTTGGCTTTCGGTCATCAAAGCGGAAACGGTCTTTACCTCCGCATATCGGGCAGGCGTAGTGCTTCTTTGGGTGGTACTCATTCAGGTTGAGTCCGGTCAGCGCGAAGATCGCATTCTGCCAGTTGCCAACCATTTTCGGCGCTATCTCTTTCCAGTCGTAATTGCTCATGAGTAAATCGGCCTCTTAAATCTCGCACTACTCCTCAGCTCTGAGCCTGACCAGTTAAGATCGGGGCGGCAAAAGCTGACTGTAAATCTGCGTGGTGAGTCATTGTGAATTAGTGGTGCAACGGTATGCGGTAGCTTTTTCCATGTTCTCACTGTCGTAAATGGTATATTGAACCGCTTAGCAAAGGCGGCGCGGCCCCCGTAAGCGTCCATGACGATCTTGCACCTGGCGGCTAATCCCGCCTCTCTTTCTGATGTTTTTTTGGCTGACGCCCATTCTACTTTAGCCATTTTTTGTATTGCTCTATCTTGATAGATGATTCACAATAGCCAAATCTTTACCATTAATCAATGTAATTTAGGGATTAACATGCTGACAATTGAGCAACAAATAGCCGATACAGACCTTGAGGAAATGATAAAGCTATTCCCAAATGCACCCTATGAGCCTTACTCATACCAGCTCGCGGTTTACGGCGTGGCGGCTGCTGAGATTCGACACTACTCGCACCCATTCATCATTAAGGCTGCTGTTTCTGCAGGTAAGACAACCATAATCAGCTTGCTGGGAACAACCATTCAGCGCCTTAACATGCCTGCCCTTGTGATATCGCGGCAGGGGGAGATCGTCGAGCAGGATGCCGCTGAGATGTGGAATTTTGGCGTAAAGAACTCCATCTTTTGCGCCAGCCTGAACATGAAATCAACCAGTAGCAAAATCATCGTAGCCAGTGAGAAAACAGCCGCCAACGCCCTGTTTGGTGATCTGGAGATGTTCGCCCCCCTGGTAATCATGATCGATGAGTGCCAGCATGTTGACGTGGACGACATAATCACCAGTGAGCGCCGGATCGTCAGAAAGACTGAAACCATGATTGATGACCAGGGAGAGCCGATAGAGGTTGAGCATGAATACGAGGGTGAAACATACGAGGATATGATAGAGGCGGGGCGCTCTCAGTACACCGTGTTGATCCGCACGTTCCAGGAGCGATGCCAGCGCGTACACGGCAGAAAGCTACGCATCATTGGCCTTACCGGTACTGACTTTCGCGGCGTGCAGCCAATCATCAATGAGGATCTGAACACACCTGGATTCTGGCGAAAGGCCGTGTGTGATATTTCGACTGATTACCTGGTTAAGTTCGGCGCGGTTGTTCCTACGCATTTCGGAGACACGTCGATACACTACGATCTTAAGGAGTTCAGGAGCACTGGCGCACAGGGTGAGGTTGACTTTTCAGCCGATAAGATGCGCCAAATGCAATCGGCTATCCATGAACAGGAGAGCACGACCAAAGAGATCATGCATGATGTGTACCAGCGCACCCTAAACCGAAACAGCGTGCTGGTTACGTGCGCCGGAAAACGCCACTGCGAGGAGGCTGCTGCTGCCCTGCCGCCCGGCACAACGTATTGCATCATCACTGACAGCACTGGAGAGAAGAAGCGCCGCGAGTACCTGAAAGCCGTTTACAACGGGGAGATTAAATTCACATTCCAGGTAGGGTGCCTCACCACAGGAATCAATATCCCGATCTGGGATACCGGCGTAATCCTCCGCAAGATCGGCTCTCTCACGCTGCTGGTTCAGCTCATCGGGCGCACAATGCGCAAACTGAAAAAGGAGCAGATAGCCGCGGGGATTATCAAACATGACGCGATGATCCTGGACTACTCAGAGACAATGGCAGAGCTGGGGGAGCTGTATTTCAACCCGTTGCTTGAGCAATACCAGTACGAGATAGCCGAACAGAAGAAGGAATTCAAGCACTGCCCGATCTGCATCACTATGGGTAAATCCGGCAAGAATGGCGAGCACGCACGACGTTGCATCACTGAGCACGCAACCCAGCCAGCGAGGTTGATTCCATTGAGCGATGCGCCGAAAGGTTACTTTGTCACGCCATACAAGAAACGCCGTCACCGTTACCCGACTGAGCGATGTGAGTATTTCTGGAAGTCCCGCCGCTGTGAGGAGGTGAAGGATAACACCGGGCGAGTAATCAATAGTGGATGTGATACTGAGAACGATATCACGGCGCGTTTCTGCCGCTGCTGCGGTAACACGCTGATCGATCCCAATGACAACCTGAGCAAGAAGCATTACACGGAAAACGATTTTTATGACGTGATACGATTCATCATCAAGCCAACGACCAACCAAAACAGCCTGATCTTTGAGTACCTGCTGCAAGATCCGAAAGACGGGCGCTCGTTTAAGGCTACTGAAATGTTTTCACCGGCATCAGATAACCAGATTGCTATCCGGCTCTGGCGCGAGGCGTGCAAGCAGCACATTCCAAACCCTGAGCTGGCTAAGCGGATTGGAGCGGTCAGGAACGCACTCGCGGTAATGTCTCACGTCGGGGAGTTCCATAGCCCGATCAAGACGACTCACCGCAAGGGAAAGGGCAACAAAGATATTTTGCATAAGAAGGTATTCAGTGAAATTAATTGATGATTCTTACTTTGAGTTTTACGACGGGCCAACCGGCCCGAAAGGCTCCAGCCGAAAGGAGCATCTTGAACAGGTAGACGCGGTATCCAGGACGCGCTATGAGTTCCCGGATATCGTGTTTTTCCACCCGGTAAACGAGGGCAATATTCCGGTACAGTACCGGTCAAAGCTGACAGAGGCTGGTATGCTGAAAGGGATATCAGACTTTGTTATCCTCAAGCCGTCCGGCGAGTATCACGGCGCACTTATTGAGATGAAGCGCACTAACAAATCAGACAGCAAAGTAAGTCCAGAGCAGGTGAGGATCTTGCGACAGTGCCGCGAGGCCGGTTACTTCACCGCTTTAGCATTTGGTGCGGAATCTTACTGGAAAGCCTTGCTTTACTACTTAGAGCGGTAATATACTCAGCCTCGTTGACCACCAAACGAGGCTTTTCTTTATGTACGAACCAAAAGTGTTCACCAGCGAACAGCTGAGCAATGAGGCTTATCACGCTGAGAAAGATCACGTATCAGGATCGTTCCTGACAACGCTGCTTAACTACTGCCCTGCAAAGGCGAAGTACACTCCCCCTAAGCCTGCCGATCATTTTGTATTCGGCACCACGGCACACACCAACATGCTCGAAAAGCATCGCTTTGACGCGGCATACATCCGTATGCCAGATCAGTCAGAGTTCAAAGATCTGATTACCAGCGAAGCAGGGATAAAGTCATTCCTCAAAGCTGAGGGCGTTGCCGGTTACAGCAATAAATCGCTTGATGAGCTGCTGGCGCTCGTCGATAAGACAGAGAAGAATCCTAACATCTGGCACCGGATCGTAAGGCAGGTGGAGGAAGCCGCCAAAGGGCGAGAGATTGTTCCTGGCAAGGATTATGACAAGGTTATGCTGATGCGTGAAGTTGTGATGAGCAACGGCGCAATGCGTGAGGTTGTTGAGTCAGGCCATGCAGAAGTTTCAATTTTCGTCATCATTGATGGCGTGCCGGTTAAAGTGCGAATTGACCGCATTACCGCTGACGCTTGCCTTGTTGACTACAAGTCAACGAAATCAGCACAGCCTCAAGAGTTCGGCTTACACGCCTACCGCCTCGGATACTGGCTTAAGATGGCTCTGCAACATGACGCCTTTGAGGCGTACTACGGCTTTAAGCCAACTGCCGTGAAGTTACTGGCGCAAGAGAAAGAGGAGCCATTTCTCGCTAAGCTGTACCGCATGACTGAGGAGCAGCTGCAGGAAGGGCGAATTCAGTACAAGGCAGCACTGGCGCTGTTTAAGCGCTGCAAAGAGACAAATATCTGGCCTAACTACGGCCTGACCAATGATGAAGAAGAATTACCAACCCCAGCATTCTTAAAGGCGAAAAACAAATGATCTATACAGAAAAGCGCGACGAACTAATCCCGGCCCTGTTTAATGCTCGCAAGGCAATGTCATCAAAGGCCAAAAAGAATACGGCTAACAACCACCTGAAAAGCAGATATGCAAACCTGGAATCATTCCTGGAGGCTATTCGCCCATCTCTTGAGGCTAACAACCTGATGATTCAGCAATCGTGGGAGGTTGGCCCAGAGCGAAACATCATTTACCTCAATACTGAGGTTATGCATGTCAGCGGACAATCGCTGCAGGTGACGTCACCATTCCCGATCACTAAGCCAGACGCTCACGGCGTTGGTTCAGCGATCACCTATGCTCGACGCTATGCTATTGCGTGCGTGTTCGGTATCGCCCAGGCTGATGATGATGGCAATGCTACTGTCGTTAGTAGTACAGATATTGTAAACTCTCTCGGCAAGGCTACTGAGCTGGACAAGCTGAAACAGATTTACGACTATGCTCGCCGCCCGGAACAGTTCGGTAATGACTCTGCAGCAATGCGAGTTATCACGGCTAAATACAATGAGCAAAAGGCATCGCTTGTTCAGCCTGGACAAGGTTTCAATATCGCCCAGAAGCCTCAACCGACCCAGCCAGAGCCAACGGCTGAACCAGAAGCTCCGGCTGATAATTCACCCGGCAACTTCTCAGATTTCTAATCACCAATGAGGGCGCGAAAGCGCCCCTACCAAATGGAAGCAAATTAACATGGCATCACGCGGCGTAAATAAAGTAACCATCCTCGGAAACCTCGGCAACGATCCTGAGATTCGATTCATGCCAAATGGCGGCGCTGTCGCTAACCTGACTATTGCCACCTCAGAGAGCTGGAAGGACAAAAATACCGGGGAAACTAAAGAGCTTACTGAGTGGCACCGCGTTGTAATTTTCGGCAAGCTCGCGGAGATCGCGGGAGAGTATCTCAAGAAAGGATCTCAGGTTTACATTGAGGGCCAGCTCAAAACTCGCAAGTGGCAAAAAGACGGCCAGGATCGTTACACAACTGAGATCGTGGTAAATGTTGGCGGCACCATGCAAATGATCGGCAAGGCTCCTGAAGGTGGAAATGGTGGCGGCAATCGCAGTGCATCTAACACCGGTTGGGGCCAGCCTCAGCAACCACAGCAACAACCTCAGCGAAGCGGTCCGCAAGGGCAACAACAGCGCCCAGCTCAACAGAATAGCAATGAGCCGCCGATGGACTTTGACGACGACATTCCGTTTTAAGGATCTGAAAGATGATTTTGTTAATCGCAGAAGCACGCCGAAAGGCAAAGGTAAGCCAGGCACAATTAGCAGCACAGACCGGCATCAATCAGCGCATGATTAGCCGATTCGAGACAGGCCAGTCAATCCCGCGAGTTGATCAGCTCATAGCAATAATGCAGGCGCTGGAGTGTAATTGGTTTGATGTAGTAGAGGTGTAAAAGAAGGGCCGCATAAGCGGCCCTTTTTGTTATGACTTGAAGAATTTCAGCTTAGAGATTTTAAGTCCGGCGTTAGCGCTCGACGTACCAAAACCCGCGTAAGTGAAGGTGGTAAAATCTTCAATCGTCAGATCCCAGATAATAACGTTATCGGCATAAACCTTAACGCTACTTCCTTTGGTTGCGATCTTCAAAACCTGACCATCATTGATAAAGCCGTTTGCAGGACTCAGAGTAGTAGTCTGACCGCTCAGGCGTTTAGCCAGGTAGATCTCGTTTTTGCCATTAACCTTACCAGCGAAAACGATTCGCAATGTGTTCTGACCAGTACCGGCGTTTGCTTTGCGGAAATCAAACGAGGTGCTGATGGCAGTGCCGGTATTCGCGGGGCCGGAAACAATGGTCATCTCAGTTGTCAGATCCGCGATGCCAGTCTGCAGGGAGATAGCCGCGCCAGCCTGAACGCTGAGATTCAAAATACCTGCCTGAGCATCTGCGCCAGTTTTCGCACTGTTGATCCATGTCTGGTTCATGCTGCCGCCCAGAAGGTTATCAATTTTGGTTCCATCGATCTCACCGGTACGGGCGAAAGAGTCAGACCCATCAGGAGAGATTTCCAGTGGCATCAGGTAAGTTTTGCCGTTGTGGTTGAAAGGCATTTTACCATCGATAAGGGCGCGACCACTGAAAGCCAGCGTCTTATCTTCCATGATTGCCAGGCCTGCGCCGATTGTGCCAAAGGAAACGGTTCTGCGAGGCGAGTAAAGCGCCATGCCTGCAATCACATCATCTGCCACAGCTGCGCCGTTATAAGTCCACAGGAAGCGCGTACCGCTATCAAAGCGACTATTGGCAGTGGTTTCCAGCATTGCAGTTACAATGCCGCAATTTGGCTTAAGCTGAACATAAACCTCTACGTCATTCTCATACGGACGACTTAAGCGGATGTCAGCAATTGGCGAGTTGCCGTGAACTTCAATTGCGCAATCCTGGCGAGTGCCTGAGCCGGGTACGCGGCGGAGAGTCAGTGAGCATTCACCACCACCGAAGTTGTTGCTGTCGAAAATCCCCTGATCTGATGATGCTGACGCCTGACCGTTAGCGCCAAAGAATCGGATCTTCGTTGCGTCGTTCTGGTTGGTCACGATCAACTTGCCCAGGTTAAACCATGCCGCATTCGCCGTGTTGTTAGAAAGGCGGTAATGGCTGGACAGGTAGTCATATGACAGGCTACCAAAGAATTGAGCGCCATATGCCTCAATGCGGTTGCGGCCCATCTCGTAAGTGCTCAACAGGCGAGATTTCTCTGGGTTGTCATAGCGGACTGATGATGTTCCCTGCATGTTGATTTGACTCAACTGAGCGCGGGTAAACGTCAGATCCAGAGGGTTTACGCAATCCTCCATGCTCAAGCCCTGGATGATCCACTGTCCGTTAGATAAATCACCTGGGTAATCAGTTTTCTCGATCCAGCCGTTATAGATGAATGACTGACCGGATCTCTGCAGGTCAAATGCTGGCTTGTTGTAGCAGCGCTGAACGTTAAAGTTGGACAGTTCAATAGCCGTCAGGTGATCCCACGAACCCTGCTCTGACATTGACGGAGTGCCATAGATTACGCCGCCGTAAGAGTAGCTGGCATAGAACTCACTGAATTTCGTATCCAGGGTATCAAGCAGATCGAAGATCGGGCCTCCGGTATACTCTGAGCGCCAGTTGATGCCGTGAACATATTGTCCTGACGTACAGGTATTCTTAAAGAATCCGCGAGTGTTCGCCTTAACTTCATACTGACCGTAAATCTGCACGTTTGAAACGTCAGAGCGGCGAGCCTGAACCTTAAACGCTGGAGCATTATCAGCGCCAATCAGCTTAATTCGCGTGGATGGGAAGTAGCCGAAAACGGTTGAATTACCCTTGCCAGAAAGACGGAAGTTGCCGACATAGTTCGCTGAAATATCGACGTTACCAACCGCGAACTCACCCGCTGGGAATTGAATGCCGATTTTGTTGCCGCCATTACCCAGAGTCTGAGTGTAATTCCACATTGCAAGACAAGCACCAGCACAGTCGGTAGCGTTATCTTTCTTCGCGCCGAAGTGGGTAACGTCCAGAGATCCAGCATCCTCGATCAGTCGCTGCCAATAGAAACTGCCATTAACCGGAACAACAGTACCGCCGTCGCTTACACCAACTGAACCGGCGCGAGAAATGAAGATTCCGCCGCCGACGTCGCTGCCTGAGTGATATCCGCTGACCATTACACGCTCACCGGCTTTAGAGGGAACCACTGCCACCAGATCTGCGAACGATGCAACTCGCCCAATGTATTTGAATCCGTCCTGAGCCTGGATTTGATCCGGGATGCCGCCACCACCAACCAGGTTACTCACTTCCTCTTTTGAGAAAACGTTAAGATTCCCGCGTGACATTTCAGGATCTACATCGGCAAGGTTATTCTGCTTAAGAACCAACTGCCCCGCGTCAGTCTGCCAGTCGATGCCGTTCTGATTAAGCATGATTTTACCGCCAGTAATCTGATCTTTTACTGGTAGGTCTGTGATTCTAACCTTTGGATCTGCCATTTATATTGGTTCCCATTTGAATAAAAATGGGGCCGAAGCCCCGTTAATTTATAAAGTTCTGCGCCATGCGGCCAGTTTAACATGAGCATTAACAACTGAAAATGCCGTATTTGAGCCGCTAGGAGTAATAGTACCAGTCACAGAGTGTTGATGAGCACCCGCTCCATTCATTCCGACTGCGTGAGCGTGATCGCCAACGCCATTAACTGTTATGTTATGACCGTGATTCCCGGCTACATCCATGCCTACGTTATGTGAGTGATTCCCTGCCGCACCGACGCCTACGTTATGCGAGTGAAGCCCGGCCTGATGAATAGGCTCTGGCCCGGATTCAAATTCTTTTACACCAATCAATAAGCCTCGACCTGAACCTGTACCACCAGCGGCAAGGAATGGGTGGGAGTGTTGGCCTTGCTCGTCTGTCCACGCGGAGTGGGCGTGCTGACCCTGAACATCAGTCCACGCCCTGTGAGCATGGCTCCCCTGTGCATCAGTGTATGCACTATGCGAGTGCCCTCCGGCGTTACCTGTCCATGTGTTATGGACGTGATCGCCGACGGCGCTTGTTACTCCGTTAGTGAAGCTGTGAGAATGCGACGGTAAATTATTTCCGTTTAGCGTCACGTCATCTGCGCCTCCGGTAGCCAGAATGTCAGTGCCGTTTTCCGCTGCCGTCCTGATGTTTTTACCGGCTGCCAGTTTAACCCACGTCGTTCCAGGGAACAGGTTGTTCGGGTTGGAGCTATCAGCGCGAAAGTGAACCGACCCAACTGGCAATAGAAGATCAACAACAAACCGCATCAGCACATTGACTGTCAGAGATCTGTCCTGCCCTGACTGGTTAACATGCATTAAATCTGTACCTGCTACAGCCCCGGCTGCAGGAAGATCTTGCAGGTACTTTAAAAGGATATCAGCCATGATATACCACCTTCCAGTAAACAGCCCTGGATACACCTACTCCCTGAGAGTTACTGGCATAAATCCTAAAGCCTGTTTTAGTTGATCCGCCACCGATTCTAACTGACGCGGCGTTGAGGTCTCCGGTATCTGTAACCCGTATATCATAAGTTATATCAGGCAACGGGATTGGGTATACAACATCCAGAATTCCAGATGACGGAACGGATGCCAGCCCCCACATTTCAATGTCTCCATTCGAGAACACGCGAGTTCCTGAGCCGCTGTCGCCTGTTTTCTTCGTCACCTTAGGAGCTGACTTAAGCTGATTGTAAAGGTCATTCAGAATGTAGTTGAGGTGATTGGCTGACAAAGCATCACCTAATATCAGCTCGCCGTTTGACGCTCTGACAGGCGGTTTAAAACCTGACTCCTGAATCTCTGCCGGAACTACCACCTTATTAGGCTGCCCGTCCGGGTATTGAATGTCTTTTGATGCGAATGAATCCATTAATACTGATCCTCTTTCTTGAATGCGCCAGCCAGATGATTCGGCGAGCCTTGATCATAGGCGTTGGTTTGAGCTGAGATCATATTACCATCTCCATCGGATAAAATGGAGTGGTTACTATTTTCATCTATAACCTCAACCACGCCTCCAGCTCCATCAGTCTGCCGGTATGATGCAAGGCGACTGCCGCCCAAGTATGCCGAACCCTTCCCCAGCCCAAGAGCGGTATTGTTGCCAACCTGCATGGCTGTATTCACACCAACTTGCATAGCCACGCCTGAGCTAACATCGATCCCAGCCAGCATGAATGATCCACTGCCGTAATCGTGAGTAGTGTAAGCCCTTACCCCAGCTGCCGCCGCTGCGTCCAGGGACGTCAAAAGCTCTGGAGACACCTCTGGCCCTGACGCATGGACAATAAAGGCCGCTGGCGGATGCTCCACAAAGTTAATTTCAGCGAAGTTAGTTATGGCCTGAGCAAGTTTCATCAAGTCAGCCTCTGTGCCGCTGCCACCCAGCGTGAACTTAACGCGTAGGATCTGCTTGCGGTATTCATCATCTGACAGGTTGTTGCGATTCAGTCCGACATACTCACCGAACCGATCAAGATCGATCCCGGTTGCATTGTAGATGCTCTGTGATAGGTAGATCCGCTCCTCAACCTCCTCGCGCTCATTTAGTGGCGACACGAAAGCCGCCATTGCGTTAGGGATCTGCTTTTCTGGATCTTGCTGTAGGTATGAGGTAGGGCGCGTTTTTATGAGCCCCTCATAGTTGAATGTATCCCAATCAGACACCCGTCACCTCTGTTGATGTAAGTTGCGCTGAACCCGTTTCAGGGATCGTGATATCGTTGGCGCTGAAAGATGATCCGTCAGTGCTCGCCGTGATGGTCATCTTAGCAATGCCAGTCGTATTAGCATAGACATAGCCGTAAATGCGCTGAATAACCACATCATCACCCAGGCCCAGGGTTGCAAAGTAATTGGCAACACCACTCTCAATCAGGCTGACGATGTTTGCTGGCAACCCTTCCTCTGGATTCTGCTTATCGACTTTTACTCGGATGTAAACCGGGGTTCGGCCTGATCGGGAAAAGTAAACGCCGTGCGGCCTGCCGCTTGTATCGTATGCCGTAACCAGAATGTCGCCACTGGTTGAGATGCCACCCGCTTTCATATCCCATATCTTTTGAGCGATCTCCTGCTCCAGACCTCCGTCCACAATGCACAGAATAGACTTAGCGTCGATTTCGGCAGTAGGGAATAAGGTATCATTCTCCAGTACCTCTGCCAGCGTCACGCCCTCAACATCATTTAGCAGAGCTGACTTGATGGCGTTGATCGTAGCCTTGCCCTCACCGGCACCTAAGCTGTTTTGAAGCCGCTGGCGATAAGCTGAATCAGTTTCTCGCTCGCTGCCGGTAGATCCTGCTACCAGGTTGTTAACACCAGTCCAACCTGCGATAGCTGAAACAGGGTTATTCAGCGCCCCGACAGGAACAGAGATGGCACCATAATCAACCGCGCTGAAAATTGCTGGAGAGCCAATCTTGTTCCATGTCATGCCTGCAGACAGCGAAACAGAATATCCTTCAACCATGTTCTCAGAGGTCATTTTGACCAGGGAGCCGTTAGACGATGCTGAGTAGTTTGGGCTTCCATTAATGAGCGAAGCCAGACCCTGAGCGATGTTTGACGCCGTGTCAGCCGCTTTCCGAGTGTAGGTGTAATCAAGTCCATTCACGCGAGCTGAGTAGCTTGCCTGGCTGGGATCTGTGATGTTGAAAGAACCATCAACCAAAGATCCTCGCGTGATTGTCACAGCCTGGGTTAGAACGAAAGTGTAATTCTGGAATGATGCCAGAGCGCCAGCCGGAACCGGGCGACTTTCATCACCATATACAACGGCGTTGACTTGCGTCTGGCTTCTTCCGCGTCGCGCCGTGCCGCCCATCCACTCACCGATAGCATCAAGCGCAAATCCGGTTGCCGACTCAATAAAGCGAGATAGCCAAACCGCCTCAGTCGTTTCGTATGCAATCGCGATCTCTTCTGCGACGCTGCCAATAAACTGACCTGTGTTTGAGTCTGGCTTTCTGCTGATTGGGCCTACAGCCGCCTCCAGCCTGTCGCCGATTCTCTGAACCAGCACTGCCAGTGTTGGGCGGTTGAATCCGGTATCCGTTAAAACATTCTGAGCCATTATTACGCCTCGTAGGTGATTAGCCCGTAATCAGTTGAGCATTCAAAGTTGACGGTAAGTTTACGTGTTTTGCGAGTAAAGGTGTAGTCAAACCGGGTTATCTCCTTCACTCCGTCAACGTCCGTTATTTGCTCTTTCAGTGCTGCTATCGCCCCGTTAAGCGTCAAAGCCTTGCCTAATATCTGCTGGTTGTATGGAGTGCCGAAGTCAGGATCTAAAAACCACTCCCCACGCCAGAGCGAAAGCCTGAATTCAAGCTGTTGCCTGACCAGATCCGCGCCGGTAATCATCTTAATGTCGCCGTTTTCAAACAGCCATTTCCCATCCTTGCACGCTATATCGATCATTAGTTAATTGGCCCGTTAGTTGTGCCGCCTGTCTCTGGGTGGCGGTGAGTTGATAGCTTGATGCCGTTCACAGTAACCTCACCATTCACGTTAATGTTTCCGGTTACTGCCATCGCTGCGCCAGATCCGCCGCTGCCGGTAGCGCCTGCTGAATAGGTGAACAGGCCATAAACATTAACCTTCTCGCTGAATGTTGACTGAGGCGACACCACGTCGAAGCCGCCAGGTGCGTTGATCTTCACCTTCTTGTCAGCCGTCACGGAAACAAATGCCTCGCCGAAATAAAGGCGCATATCATCATTGCCGCCTATTGAGTCATCGTACCCCGCGCCCGGTATGACGTAGCTATCAACGAGGCTGTACTTTCGATTGTCGCCGCTGTCGTCCATCGGGTTTTGGCAGACGATTAGCACGCATTCATCACCGGCCTCAACCGGCCCTTTCACACCTGCTTTCCCGCCTGCAAATTGTGGCCACTGCATTTTAAGATCGTGAAGGATCGGATATTCATTACCATCACCATCATCATAATCTTTGCTCCCTTTCGGGCGCACGGTGACGCGCCCGTTGTTGTAGGAGACGACCACGCAATCAATGCTCGTGTTAACAAAGTCAACTATTGTTGACTTTATGAAATTCTCAAGCGCTGTTACGTCATCATTGTTATCAGCCATTAAACGAACCTCAGCAAAACCTCTACATAAAAATCAGCGCCGTCTACGTCGCCAACATAATGAGCCTCTTCCACCCGGAAGAATGAGCCATTAATGCCCCTGGCGGTGAGTTTAACATAGGCTCCAGGATATAACGCGCCATTCATCAAGGAGCGCACGCGGTATCCCTGAACCTCAAGGGTTGTCTTGTCCTTGAGCTTTGAGGTTGGATCGGAAACGTCGATTGTCGTCCTGACGATGCCCTTCTGCCCGTACTTAATCCCCTCCTTTGCCGCTGTCTTTTCGGTCATCGTCTTTGACTCGCGGCGCGGGTATCCGATCATTCCTGTTTCAGCGCTAAGGTCTACTGCCATGTCAGAGTAGATGCCGCCCTTTTTGATGATCTGGATTTCGTTTCCCTGAGCGCTCCACTCCAGGCCCAGGAAGTTGCAAACCTGGTCCATAGCGTTTCTGACGCGACCATTAAAGGCAAAGCCGGACGGGTACTGTTTATCTGTTACTTTCAGGTTTTTCCTGATAGGCAGGCCAAAGTTTTTCGCTACGCCGTCCAGTACGCTCATTGCGGAGGTGTTAGGTGGATAGCTGATGGACACCTTAGCGTCACGCAGAGGGATTACGCTGTCTCTTAACTCCATCTCAGTGATTACGTCCGGCCCATCCTGATATGTTAATGACCGGCACACTGTACCGGCAAATATCTGAATCGGGCCAACGTCCTGCACGTATCCAGCCTTAATGATTACGATGTTGTTTACCGTCTCCATCATGGATATTGTGTCAGGCGCGGCGTTATAAACCTTTAGAGTGCCCTGGTTTGGCGACTTGCTTGAGGTGGCTGTGAGATCGAATTCACATCGCAAATCACCGATGCTCTTACCATCGCCTCCTGCTTGCCCGACGATGATTTCAGTAATTCTATCGAATAACATTTATTTCCACCTCTGACAGATAAACCAGCTCGTAATCCACTCCTAGCGAGTCAAAGCTGGCCTCATCATCAGGGCCGCTCACACGGTAGAAAATAAAATCCCCAGCCAGTTGGCTGAGGTTGAATCGACTAATTAGCGGGTAATCTCTAACCAGCTTAACGCCGGTTATGATTGCGGCCTGCTGCCTGTCATAAATGCTCATAGTCCAGTATTTGAAACGCTCATTCCAGATGATCCGAAGCGTTACCGGAACTCCGTCGAGCGTATCATGAATGGTCTGATCTGTGAGTCCATTTTCAAGATCGAAAAAGATCATTAGAATCCCGCCTCAGCTGCTGCACCTTTTGCGCTTTTCATTATCTCACCAATCGACTTTGACGCACCATCTTTCGCCTGTTTTAACCAGCTCGCCCCGTCATCAGAGTCAATGGCCTTGCCAGTATTCTTGCCTACATCCTTGTTAGGAGTTGCCCGTTTTGCTGCATCACCTTTGGCATTGCTCTTGCCATCAGCTTTGGCCCCGATGCCTGGAGGTAGTTTTGTCGTAGCGCTGCTGACGATCCTGATCTGCTTCATGCTGATAGTGAAAACCAGCGCCTCTCCATCCTTAGGATCTCGCGGGATAGAGATAGACTCAATGACCATTTTTGGATAGGTCTTATACTGCGTGTAAACGGTCATGTAGCCCTGATACTCATAGAGCTGGTACAGAGCGCCGAAGCAGTCATTCGTGTACTTAGAGCCGCCCAGGAGATTATCAACAGCGTCAGAGATACCTTCAATGATTCCTTTTATCGGGGCGTCGGTAACAATGGCTTGAATCTCCAGAGTTACCGGGTTTTTGATGATGTGATCGGCAATTGGTGAGCCGTTCTCAACCTTGTTATCAGTCACCTGTCGCGAGAAGTTGTGAGTCTCACTAAGCACAGCATCAACTTCAAAGGAAGCAGTAGAACCCTCACCATATTGCATGGCGAAATTCTTATCGCCAGCACCATTGAACAGGAAGCCAACTAAATCAGTAATCCCAGCCATTATTTACTCCCCCCGGCAAATGTAAGGCTGTCTCCCAGAGTCCTGCCGTAACCGGCTGGCGCACTGAAAACAGAGGTGAACGTTTCCTTAGCTGCCCCGCGTATTGCCTCGTCTGGTGCATCTGTATTGCTCGCGTCAATGGTTCCAATGTGTACGGTCACGTTATTTACCGGCGCACCCGTTACCGTTGGTGAGGAAATGCTAACGCCTGAATCCTCATACCCGTTCGGGATTTTCATCTGCGGACTGTAAGATCCTGGCGGCGTAAGAGGCTGGTAGTTATTGCCCTCATCAGTCTTGTCGCCGTTATTCTCAGCAAAGCTGAATTTGCTATCACCCTCTCGGCTGTCAGAAAACCCGATCTCACGCTTCCTCTGCTCAATCTTTTCGCCGTTATACTCAGCAAGGCCGCGCTGGCTATCACCCCACATCTGAGGCAAATCAAAAGCACCGAACGTCTTATCGTTAAAGTAGCTGCCCCACTGTCCAAGATCGTCAGCCAACCAACCAGCTTTTTCTTTAAGCCAACCGGCAAACTTATCAGTCCCCAGCTTAGCCCCCAGATCAGCGCCCCAATCCTGAGTAGAGTTGAAGAAATCAGCCAACCCATTCAGCGCATGGAGAGTGGCAACCGCCATATTCTTCAAGTCTGTCAGCGCCTGGCTGATGCCGTCAATTCCATCTTTGAAATCGCTGGCAGGCCCAATCATATCACCGAGAACGGACGGCCCTCCCTTGAGCCAGGTGAACACATCCTGACCTATCAGGAACAGAGCAGCCAATCCACCAATTAGCAACCCAATCGGACTGAACAGGAATCCAATACCAAACTGCAGCGCTTTAAGCGCCCCCACAAGGCCTGCAGCACCCAAGACTACAGACAGGATTCGAACGGCGTTCTCAGCGCCTCCCAGAGCCTCAGTTAGGACGTTTACGCCATGCTCAATGTAGTTCATGGCGTTAACAATGTTGTTAGCCACCATAGAAACCGCACCGCTTGCACGGTTGAACCGGTTGACGATCATGTCAAATTGGTTGGAGATTACGACCCTGGCCTGGGAGATCGTCATAGGCATTGTTTTGAATGTCTCAGCAACCTCACCGCTCATGTCGCGGATTGCCTTGATTATCTTATCAGCACCGATGCCGCCGCCTTGCCCCTGCGTTGCCTTGATCATTTCTGAAAGGCTCATGCCTAAACTTTTTGCCAGGCGCACGGCGAATGCGTCTGAGTTTTGCATGATTACTTTTAGATCTTCCCATTGCAGTTTCTGAATTGAAATAGCCTGGGTTAACTGACTCATCACCGATGAGGTCTGCTGAGTATTGGCCCCAGCCAGCTGCAAGCCCTTCGAGACAGTATCAGTTATATTCAGCAAATCAGACTGGTCATGCACAAGATCGTGAGTAGCTGCACCTATACCAGCATATGCCTCTGTATAAGCCTCAATGCTCACCCTTGCATCAGTAGCGTGCGCCGCCACCTGATCGAAAGCCTGCGCTGCTGTACCCTGCGACTGAGCAACCTGCCCGGTACGAAACTCCAGCGTTTGCATCTCATCAGCTGCGTGAACGATGGCACCCAGCGAGAAAGCCCCAAACAGACCAGCAATCGCTCCGCCCAGGTTGTTAAACGATCCTTTTAACTGATCAACCTTGTGATCGAGGTTAGTTACCTGTCGCCCAGCCTCCTGAGTTCCATTAACCCCGATCCTGATTAGCAGTTCGCGAATATTCATTAGTTACCCGCCATAAATTCCTGCGCGTCCAGGAATGCGTTTAGCTTAATGAGATCGTCAATGCTGACGATCCCTGTTTTCACGCTCTCAAGCGAGACCTTACCGGCTATGATTGGACGCCAGATCCAAAACTCTGAGTCGAGGTCACTTCTGAAAGTGACGCGCCGATCCCCGCCATTTTTTCCTTCATTACCGGCACCAGATCCGCCAGTTCCACGCCAAAGAGGCTCTTCGTTAGCTCGGAGATAAAAGGGCCAAAGTTCAACTTAACCACCTCCCACGCTACCTTATAGAAATCGCCCAGGGTAGCAGCGGTAAACAGCTTGTTCATGCCCTCTTTGCCATCCAGCTTTGTGCGCTCGCTGGTGCAGGTCACGGCACAATCTTTGAGTAGTGGGAAAATGAATTCTTCAACGGTTTTCTCGTCAATGAGATTCATCAGGTTAGCCGCGTTGCTGTCCATGCCCTTAGACATAGCCGCGCCAATTTTAGATTTCATCTTGAGGAGGTAGCAGTTTGCGCGAAACGCGTCGAGCTGGATTGCAGTGTATTCTTGCTCGCCGATTGCAAATTGATGGATATTCATGTTTAGCCCTCTGGTTAGTTAGGGGGCCATTGTATACGGAAGGAGGGGAATTAAAAAGGGCCGCATTAAGCGACCCTGTTTGCTTATGGCGTGTTACCCGCCAGCACCATTTTCAAATCAGCGCATTCAAAGGTGTAAACACGCTCCGCCACTGCGTTGGTTGAAAACGTCACGTCGCCGATTTGCATCAGCCACGCCTGACCCGCACTGATTACCGTTGCGCCTGACAGGTCAACGATGGTGATAGGAAACACCGCTTTGCCGTCCATAGTCAGAGAGTCCAGGTTAGCCATTGCGCTGATCGCGGCGTTTGCTGCTGACGTCTGCAGAATATGGACTTCAATCTGTCCGGTTTTGTCGGTGATTCGTGCGCGAGCCACAGCGCCTTTCATCCCGACACGTTTCGCATATAGCGCCTCGTTGCGTCGAGCAACTACGCTATCACCATCGGAGAGGCCGGTAAGCGGCAGCACGCCGATGATAACGTTAAGCTGGGATGCGTCCCAGGTTCCCGTCAGTTCATTTTCTTGCATTAGGCGCTCCCTTCATACGAATAAGCCAGTGTGCCGGTAATGTCGGTGATTTGAATGGCTCCAGCCAGGATGCCAACGAATGACAGATAGAGCTTGCGGGATGCTTTAGTATCCGCGTCCACGTCTGCCGCATTCGGATAGTTGATGACGAAGCCAGGGACGGTCTCACCTGCGCTGTTAACCTCATCCGGCGCAAGTACGCCAGCTCGTTGCAGTTTGGTCATGGAGCCGCGCACGATGTTAACCAGCGTCTGAATGCCTGGGTTAGTGTACGGGATCTTTTTAGCACGGATCATGCCGCTTGCTACATCCTTCTGGATCGTATCAACTGCGAAATCACGACCACGGATGATATCAAGCCACTCACCGCCAGACACTCGACCGGGGTTGGTCAGGTAATAGCCCTCGCTATATTCCTCGTAGGTGTTCGCGTTTTTGTTCCAGATGGTTTGCTGCTCTGTGTCAGACCAATCAGACGGCTGGATGATAGACAGAGGCTTAAGCGCCCACACTTCTGAGCCTGGCTCGTAGGTGAAGCATTTACCCATCCACGCTGCATCCGGGTACTCAGCATCATTTTTGTGAACCATCAGCGCCGTGCGGTAATACTGACCGCGCATCAGCAAGCTGGCGATATCAGATGTGCTTTCTGGATCAGTGATAGCCTCAGAGCTGGATTGAGCAAAATACATTTTAGTCTGAGTTTCAGCCCAGATGGCAGACTGGAGAATAAGCCCATCGATATGCTCAACAAGGCTAAAGCCATACCATGCTTTATTAGCACGCTGAATAGCCACAAGATCAGCGGCAATGTTGCTCTCGTTGCCAGTGGTTGCGATATCAACGTTACTGACAGACTTAAGCTCAAAGGCTTTGCTCGGATCAGTAGGGGTCAGCGTAATGTCATTGACGTTAACGCTGACCGTATACGCGCCGCCAAAACCAGAGATAGCGGTTGCTGCTGAGCTAAGCCCCGCCAACACATCCGGCACGCCATCATCTTCTACGGCTGTATAGCTGACGGTTTGACCGTTAAAAATAAAGCTGAAAATGTTGCCCGGATTGACAGTGGTCACGCCCAGGGTTAACACAGCTGATGCAAGATCGCGGCGTCCAACGTAAACGTACTGAGGGCGCGGTGATTGTGCGAAAGCCGCGTTAACAGCCGCCAGGGTTGATGCTCCCAACTTATCAGACGCTGCAGCGTCAGGCTCGCTATAAATTCGGACACGTTCAGTAAATGCCGTGGTAGGTGAAACTACCAGGGGAATCCCGAAACTAGCCTTTTTGATCGATGCCGTGCTAAGGGAGATAACTACCTTAGCAATCTGGCTTAAGTTCGCCATTATCTATCCTCAAGGGGTTTTAATATCAATGTCGAATGATACAGGAACAGTATCAAACTCACCAGCCACATTTACATGCTCAATAATCCCAACGTTATCATAGAAACGCTGAGTGAACCTGAAACCCATATCCAGCATTGCGCAAGGCTCCGCGTAGACACCATCACGCCGCAACTGAATATCAAGCACGCTCTCAGTTGAGAATATAACAAACTTTTCACGAGTCATAATATCTCGGCTTGTCGTTTTCTTCGTTCTGGATCTTAGGTTGTCCAGGTGGCGGCGTGCCGTACCGCCATAAACCTTAACGCTGAGAGTTCCCTGAATGACCTGCCTGATTTCCTGAATGCCATCCGCACCAACCTGACCAAATTCTGGGTTGCCAATTTCGGGCCGGGATATCACGCGCAATGTTGCGTATGGGGGAGATATGTTGTGATTCTGCCCCTCATAGTAAATCAGCATTTCAGGCAACAGCGGGGCGAGAACACGGTAAGCTGCAGCCTCCACCTCGTCCGGCACAAACTGATCAATTGTGGTTTCTTCTGGGTTAGCCATAGCTTTTCCTGACGACGAAATATTTATAGTGACTGATGATTCCATTCTGCCACGATACGCGCTCAATCACCTCATACTCGTATCCATCGATCACAACCAGTGCCGGGTTAGACATTCCCTCTTTTGAGCCAACGTAAGCACCAACCGTGATTATGCTGCCGTCATCAGTGGCTAGGGAGTTCCCGTTAGCGTCAGCAACACCAGACTCAACGTAAACCTTGTCGCCAGCAAGCGGCAGTCTCGTATCGCTGTAAAGCCTGCGCCAGTCAGTGAGCCTGCGTCCCTCGCTAAACGACTCAATCTCCTGATTGTTCTTGATAGCCTGTACGCTGAATTTCGCAGATGTTCTCAGCCTCTCGCCAGGCATTACTACGCCGTCTTTAAATTGTGAGTCTGTGACGATTATCACATCGTGATCTTTCCTGAAACGATTAAAAGGCCCGTTTCCTATCATCAATCTCTCCTTAACTCAAAACTGATATTGCTTAACAGGATGGCGTGATCTATCAGCGGCCTTTCGCTTCCCTTAGCCTCTATGGTTGATGGCGCGTTAGGTGTGAAATCCTCACTTTTCCTTATCTGCCTTTTGATGCCTGTCTGAGTATACAGTCCGATAGCAGTAAATGCCGCCCTTGTAGACACTCGCCCAAGCATAGCCTGAGTGATCGCATTTTCGGAGAAGCGCTCGATCTTCGCTAAGTTGTTGTCAAAATACATGCGCATGAATGGGCGCGAAGGGATAACAATCGGCCTGACAGGCCCATGCTTTCCAGTGCGTTTAATCACCGCCCCCATTTCGTTGGTTAGCGCGTATTCTGCGACGTCCAGCCCGTCACCGGTTGTAGTGCCTTGCTGTACACCCGCCACCGCCGCTCGCGGCCCTGTAGAGAGGCTCTGTAGGCCTCTGATAAACTTATCCCAATCTGCGCGGTTGTCAGATGTGGTGACGCTCATTACTGAAACTTCCAGTCATCAACAGGAGCGCCAATAACGCCACGCGTCATAAACGTTAGGTGCATACCTCTGGAGCGCTGTAGCTGATCCAGCATCTGCCCGTATGTTGACTGCCCCAGCCAGGAGTTATCGGAGCTTAAAGCGCCATAGCTGAGAGAAAGATCGCCCTCTTTCATGCTGGTAACTTTACCGGCGCTCGTTGAATATCCGCCGTTAACGCCGCCAGGAAGTGCCATAAGGTGAGCGGTCATGAGGGCAAGCGCTACGTTGTACGCATCGCCATAGCATTCTTTGTCGAGGTAAACGGCTGCGAATAGCATCTTCTTCTGGATCGTTTCGTCTGAAACTCCAGCAAATTCATCAGCGATGATGCGGAAGATCTCCAGTGCGCTCAAATCATAAAGCGGTGAGAAGTCCATGATTAATCCTCAACTAATCGCAACTGACCAAGCCTGATCATTCTCTGGACGCTGGCGTAAGAGGCGATCTCTTTTGGGTAGGATAGAGTTTGGCCGGGATATAACACCCGGCTATCAAACTGAACCGGCCCCGATGTCTGGTTTCGGAGCCTGATCATTATTTCTTCTCTTTCTTAGCGGCTTCTGCGTCAGCCTTTGCACCTTCTGGATCGGTAAAGGCTTTCAGCTCTTTAGCGTCAGACTCAACCAACCAGCCTTTAGACAGCGCCATCTTAACGCCCTTGTGATCTTTCAGCTCATCACCCAGATCCACAACTGAATTAGGTTTGATAACGTGAGAGCTGATGGTGACTACGCGAGCGTTGGTGTTTTTAACAATCATGGTTTATTCCTGTTTCTGTGGATAAAAAAAGGGAGCCTAATTGGCTCCCCTAATGTTAATTCAACCGGCGATTAAATACCAGAGATAACCTGCACGGTTAACGGACGGTAAACCGTCAGTCCGGTAGTTTTACCGGTGCAAGGCACCTGCCAATGAAGATTACGCGCCTGCGGTGGCAACTGGTTGAACTGCTCTGGAATTTCGATAGACAGGTTGTCTGCGTCGAATTCGAACACCAGCACAGCCTTAGTGCCTGAGCCGTCGATATCTTCCAGCTCGTAAGCCTGCTCCCAGGTAATACCCGGATTGGTCTTATTGAACAGATCCAGATAGGTCATCTGAGTCTGAGGGATAAGAGCCGACAGAATCTTATTCGCTGATGGTGGGATAACAATACGGTTGGCGCGGTGATTACCCATAGTCAGGGTTGCAATGTTAGTCACAGCCTGAGACAGCTCATCAGAAGCAGCGCCTGGAGTGTCCCAACCTGCAGACGGCACTACCGGGATGTTAGGCTGCTGGAACAGACCCAGGATCTGATGATCAGCATCACCCAGCCACACAAGGTCATTAACCTTAGTGTCAAACGCCTTACGCGCTGCAGTTGCTTTACGTGCATTCAGGTCACGGCCTGAGCGCTGTGCGCCTTTCAGCTCATCCAGGCTGTAATGATATGAATCACCCAGACGGTAAATGCGGCCCGTTTCTTCACGGTAGTTGGCATCCACGGACGGCAGGTCATCGGAGTAATCCGCAATCACTTTCGCCATGCCGACGTTATCCCAAACACCATAGGTGAAGGTCATCACATCATCAGGGAGTTCTGATGTTACCGGGAAGATTGAAAGGGCGCTCATTGGGCCATATTCAACTTCGTATGCTTTGGTTTTCAGGTAGTCGAGCTGACGCGCCAGAAAAATAGACTGGCCTTCGTCCATACGTTGACCCCGCGCCATTGCCTGAGCAATGATCGTTTCAAGGTCAAACTCGTCGTAGCGTTCGTGCATGTTTAAAATCCTCTGAGGAATAGGGCGACTATACCGCCCTATATTAACCTATTGAAATGTTAAGCGCCAGAAGCAGCCGCGATTTGAGGGATGGTTAATTCAACCTCAGCGATCTTGTTGCCCTGCGGATCGACGAAATATTCACCGCTGAACTGCCAGCCCGGAATCGCTGTGCCGCCAGTGTTGGTGAAAACTGGAGAGCCATCAACAATCGCCACCTGAGCAACAGTACCGGCTACAGGAGCGGCGTTCATGTTGGTAATAGCCCAGACGCGGCCCACGCGGATCACGTTCACTGCATCGCCTTTGGCATAGAAGCCTTGAACGTTAGCCCAATGCGAATGCATGGTAACGCCAATCAGCTTGCCTGACAGTGCGGTCAGATCGCCTGACGCCATATGGCGAGTTACTTTCGTGTGGTTATCGTTTCGGGTAACGATTACAGGACGCCCAACCAAAACCTGATCAGCTGCAGCGGTAGCGCCATCAACCTGACGCAGTGACGTATCGGCGATCATACCCAGATGAGCGATAGCCATACGTAGTGTAGTTGCAGTTTGTACAGCCATATTATTTAGCCTCTTTATTCAGAATGCGGCTGGTCATTTTTGCGCGTGCTTCGCTTGCAGCGGAACCGGCAGAATCACCACGGAATGAATCGGCGCGGGTTTGTTCGCGCTGACGTGAAATGCCCGGCACGGACTCAGACGCCAGATCAAATAATGCTGAGACGTAATTATCATCCTTGCCGTCGAGATTGATCTTTGAAGTCTTGCCGATAACAGCTTTTTTGATATCCAGATCTTTCATCTCTGCATTAACGGCTACGCCGAACTTAGCAGCGGTTGCCTCCAGCGTGCCACGCTCTTTGACGGCCTGAGCTGCATCATTACGAGCCTGCTCCAGCTGCGCCGGGATACCGTCTACAGTTGCCTGTAAAGTGTCGTGCTTAACCTGCAGGCTGGTCTTTTCGCTATTGAGCGAATCAGCGCGGGTTTTTTCCTGCTCAAGTTTTGACGCAAGGTTTTCAATGTGTGACGCCAGGTGCTCGTCAACTTCAACCTCAACGCCACTATCTAAACGGATCGTTTTCATCTTGTCGCCTTTGGTGGATTGTTTATCGCCGTCAGTGTAATCAAATTCTTCATCGCCGTCTAGGTTAAGGCGAGCAATCGCTCCTGCACGGCCTTTCTTTACCAGTGCGATATGATTGACGCGGATATCAGTTTGCTCACCGTCGAAGTGAACCCACTCTTTCCCGATGAAAGTCTGATCGCCTTTCTCGTCGCTGCGCTCGTCATCATAGATAACTTCATCAGTGGCGCTATTCCACATTCCCGGACGAGGGATGTAATTCACGTTATAGCCTACTGACAGAGAGTTTAATTTCTGCTCTCTGGCTGCTGATACGGCGCGATCATCCTGGATGATGATTGGAACTCGGACGTTTTCGCCATCCTGCCTGCCTCGCTCCAGTGCCGTTCCAACGCCGTGTTTTTTGAAGTTCTTCGCATTGACCATAGCGCCATGCCCGATGGTGATGGCCTGACCTACGAAAGAATCAAGCGAGTCAGCGTGAAACACCTCTGCAGCTCGACGCAATTCAACTCGCTTTTTCCCGTCCCGCTCAAAATAAGTCAGTGTGCCGGTACGGGCAACGACTGGCTCATCGCGCAAATATCCAGCCTCATCAAGTCGCGCCTTAATGGATGCGTTGTCGTATCTGATTGTCATCATTAACCCTCTTTGTTATTGCCTGCATTATGCATTACTCGCCGATATCAAACAACGTCCCGCTAAAGTCAGGTTCAGCCCAGCATCGGCATCTTACTGGCTGGCCCGGATGCCCGTCAGGCGGTGGCGAATCCCAATCAAAATGTTTACCCTCCCTGAGTTTGTGAGCGACACGCTCCCGCCCATCTTCCACGCCCCGCCAAACATACCCGGTGACTCCAACATCGCGCTGGCGTTGCTCCGTGAGCGCTGCATTTGCCTTTTGAATCTGGTCTATGGCAATCAGCTCTGCGCGATATCGGGTAGTGTTGAAAATCTTCTCGATCTGGTCTGCAAGGTTGCTCGCGCTGCCGCCGTTAATGACGGAGTTTTTTACCAGCTGCTTTATCTGCGATTCCATGCCGTCAGGGAGCGACTTAATTAAATCTGATGCGTTGCTAACCCAAACGCTCTGCATCCCATCTAACCACGGCTCCTCCCTGTAGGCATTTATTCCCAGGCCAGTAGACTCACGGTCACGGCTCGCGGGGAAATTGAATCCAGTTGATATCTTGATAACCCTGCGCCACTGAGAATCGTTAAACAGAGACACGCGAGAGAAGATGCGAGGCAGGCTGGCTATCGGCCCCGCAAGCCGGGAGTTGGCGACGGCCTTTAGGTGAGCAAAAACTCCCTGCAGATCATCAAGAATCCCATCGGCCCGGATGCTGCGATCCTCTTCAGTTTCCTCGCTGTCGTAGCGGTAAGCGTCGGATAGATCCACCTCATTTAAAGAGGCTTTCGCCTCCTTAATCAGATCGCTAACGGCAGACTTGAGGGAAGATGAAAGCTCGCGCTCTGAGGCTTTTGGCCTCTTCCATTCAGGAATAATCCGCTTAAGTCGCATTGTTCAGAATCTCCGCGTCTTTATCTGGATCGTTTTGCGACTCCTTAATGTCTGCCGCCCCATCCTTCATGACGTAGTGTCCGCGCTTTCTGAGGGTGTCGCGCAACTCGTCAGCATCAAGGATCTGAGCGGCCTCATATTTGGTATCAGCATCGGCTTCTTTCTGCAGGCGATCTGCTTTCTGAGCGTCACTTTCAACAGAGAGCGGATTGAATTCGATCTTCCAGCTTTCTGCATTCAGGCCCATTCGATTTAGCAGGATCTCAATTGCAGGCCTGGCTACGTCAACCTGAGAACGCTCGATCAGCTGATGGAATGAGGCGAGCGCCGTGTTTTCGTTCGCGTTTATGCCGCTGACATTCTCGCCTGTCAGGATCGATTCATGAATGCCGGTCAGCATGGTTAACAGGTTTTTCTTCTCACCGATAACGTCTTTTACACCGGAAAGATCGCCGTTAAGCAGGGTGTAAGTTTCTGTGTCAGCATCCAGCGCGATTGAGTTGTTATTTCCACGAGTCATATCAACCTGGTTCAGGCGCTCTTTCAGGATCACCTTGCCGTCACGGTCACGGCACATCATAGAAAGATCTTTGATGCCCCAGACGCCCTGCTGCTTTCTGGCTAACAGGCTGGTAGCCATCTGATGAGAGATGCCGAAATCTTTCAGGGCACCAGACAGGCACTGCAGGATTGATGCTCCCCATCCGTTATTACGCTGGCGCACTCGCTCTGGCACTCGCTCTCCGTCAAAGACGATACAGCGTGATGCGTGAACGTAATAGGTAGGGCCAACCATCGGAGTGATTTCCCAGATGGTTGGCTCTCCGAAATTCTTCAATAGGCTGTTTTCTTCGCGAGCATAAACCTGTGCTGAATAGCGGTCATACACTCGCAGAAAATCTATCTCACCTTCACCCGCTGGCTCTGATAGATTCGCGCTGCCGTCATCAATACCCATAATAACGATTGAGCCGCCGAAAAGACGCGCCCAGATCATTGCATCAGTGAGTTTGTTGGTTGCGTCGATAGCGTCCCACTTCGACTTAACCTCATCCATGTTGTCGATGCCCTCAACGTTAAACCCGCTGCGCATCATCTCCTCAGGAACGATATCGACAATGCGACGTCCTACGCCGTCAGACATATATATCCGCTCAAGCTCCGGGCGTCTCATGATTCGAGCCGCGCCAATGCCGCCGTAATTGAACGGGTCTCCAGCCGTACCAACGTTCAGGAAAATCTCTTGATAGCTGTCTAAGCGAGCATCAGCCGGTGCTGACTTAACTGCTTTCTTCTTTGCTGCCATTGGCTTTAATCCTTACCTACAAGCGCCTTAAGGCGTTCAATTGAGTTGTTACCAACCATCAGCTCAAGCGTTGCAGCGTCAATGGTGTTATCAACTATGTCGTCGTGTGCGTGCGTATCATCATACGTGAATGCAGAGTGTTCAGCCAGAAACTCCGGGAGCCACTTAGCATCATCAGGAAGCAGGATTTTACCGGCCTTAACGGCTGGCTGTGCATCTTTGGCGCGTGTAGCCTTGTCCTTGCTTCGCTGCAGTGGAGTTATCGCAACAGGCGAGCGCTTTCCGACGTCCTGGATCAAACCAGTACCGCTCGACTTATCCTCAACGTAGATCGTTCTCAGATAGCCATCTGAATAGTTCATTCTGGCTGCTTCGTTGATAAACGCCTCAAAGTTAGTAGACAGCTCCGGCGCTTCCCACTTACCGCGAACCATGTCTATCAGGTACAGCTTGCCCTCATACTTCCCCCAAAGGCAGAAAACAGACCAGTCATTATGCTCTTTGATTTTCTGCGCTGTATCAGCCGTGATAAAGCGATATTCAAACCTTTCCGGGCGAGGTGCTGTATCGGCACCCTCAGCGCCATAGAAGCGCCACCAGTCCCCCAGGAATACGTTACCGCCCAGGCTGATCGGGTTTTGCATGTATTGGCTCTGGAACGTGTAATCGTCGATGTCCCAAAGCGCTATCAGATCTCCAACGTATTCGTTTTCGGGCCAATATGACCAGTAGCCGCGCATCTTCTCGCTGTCTTTAACGCACTTCCAGCAATCGTCCCTGATCCAGTCTGGCAGACTATCAATATAATCCTCGTTCACCAGCGCCGGGATCTTGATGAGGTCAAACGGCATACCCATTTTCCCAGCCAGCATGAATGCGCTTGAATCATCGACGTGAAGCCTTTGCTGTATCGCCATGATTGGTGTTGAGTAGTCTTTAGACTTGTTCCCGCGTCGAGATCGGATAGTGTTTGATAGCAATTCGTGCTGCTTCTTCCTTCGCACCTCACTGAACACGTCGGACGGCTTGTCGAAGTCATCCAGGTTGATCAGGCCGCTAAAGTCGCGAGTAGGGTATCCTGCACGCGAGCCGGTAATCTGTCCGGCTGCTGATCGGGATATGACCTCTGCACGCGTCTTTCCGTTCGGATTAAGTAGCTGCCACTCATCAGCCTGGTTCAGGCCGATAGCGAAAGGCCAAAGCTCCTGAAATTCTCTTGAGGAGATGATCTCACGCGTGCGGCGACTGTTACGCTTAGCCAGCGTGTCAGAGAACGAGATGTTCAGGTTTCGCACCTTGCGCGACTTGATTACCGTCCATACGGGCGCATGGATACTCAACATCTCAGTTTTGCCGCTCCCCGGTGGAACGTTGATAACCTTGTTGCGCGGCCTGCCCTCAAAGTTCCCGCTGATAACCTCCTCAACGGTTTTAGCAATAACCCGGTGATGCCAGTTAACAGACCACTTGTCGCCCTGCAGCAACTGGAAAAAGATACGCTGAAACGTCAGAAAATCCGCTTCGCTCAACTGCTTGAGGAGCATCTTTTCTGCATAGCTCAATTCTTCCCATTCAAGCATTTCACCCATCAGAGCTTACTCACCAGGTTTTGAATCGCCTCAGCATCCAGCGTCAGAGAGCCGCTGTGATTGTGCTGAATCGGGTTGTCAGGATCGCCAACGTTTTTAACAGTGCTAACGTCCATGTTCAGATCTTTCATTACGAAATTAGGGTTGAACACGCCAATCATTGCCGCTGTGTATTTCTGCTCATGAATGATGCTCTCCGCAAATTCCAGGATCTTTAGGCGCTCCTTCTCGTCGTCGGTGCTTTCGAACTTTTTCCACTCGCGCCAGGTCTTAGGCGTAATGTTCAGGAACAAGCAAAGGCTGGTGATCGTGAATGGCCTGATCTTCTTCGCCTCGCCCTGGTAAACCCGGCCCTGGAAGTTCGCCGTTTCTGGCGTGTTCAGCGGGTTGTTTTCGGCCCATGCGAAATATGATGTGATGAGGTCGAATAGCTGCTGATTGGTCAGCTGGTTTGTTCCTATAACGTCGCTGAATCGGCGCTTATAGAGGCGGCTAAAATTGCTGAAATCCTTTGATGGTGTAGACATTGATTTCTCTCCTGTTTGAAGCGTCATAATACACTGAATCCCATAAACGACAAAACCCGCCGAAGCGGGTTAAGTCGTTGCACTATTTCGCCGTCGCTGTGCTCGCGATGTTACGCAATGATGGTTCATTCGTAACAGTGTCATTATGATAGGCTATATCAATTTTCGTCTCTGCTCGCGGTGCTATCCCGTAAGGGAGAAGAGGAGATTCATCTCCGTCAAACCGCTAAAGCCCAGGTAGTTGATATACCACCCTCCCGCCAACAAAATTAAATCTTACAACCTTCACATTCCGACTCGGAATCATCAATTTCCGGCGCTCGGTCTGCTACTTCAGTAGCTTTACGCTCTGCGGCCTCAAGTGCTGCATCGTCTAAATCGAATTCGTCCATCTTAAAGCCTCTGTTTGGCGCTCGCCCAGGGACTCGAACCCCGGCACCGTGGAGATCAACCCACAACATCTGATCCCATTACATCAAGGTTATTGCCCTTAAAGCGATGCGCATCGCTAAAAGTCTTTCCCTAAAATGCAATTCAGAAACGAGCAAATCTGGTGACAGCTGAAGGTGTCTCACCTCCGCCCACCCTGACGGGCCGCTCTATTCACTGGCGTAAGCTGTCTTTTTTTTGGCGGCGGGTAGAGGATTCGAACCTCTGCGGGACTTGCGCCCCGGTTGATTAGCAGTCAACTTCAATAAGCCGCTCTGACAACCCGCCTTAATTCGTGGCCGGACTTTCCCGGCTGTCAGTTCTTTATTGCCAGTTGAACTCATCGGCCTAACGTAGATTTAACGCCCTTTCCCGTTTGCATTCATTGGCGAGCGGTTTAACGTCATACGCTGTTGACAGCGGCAGTGATGATTGCGATAAATCCGGGAGGAAACCCGCTTTCATCTAATGCCCACTTTGGCAGGCCCGACGGGGTTTGAACCCGTGATCTCTCCCGTGACAGGGGAGTATTTTAACCGCCTAAACTACGAGCCTAAAATTCTGAGGCTGTTTCAGGCTCGCTCATCTCCTTGCGCCGGTGACTCTAGTCACCCGTTGACGTTCGCGCTGTTTCCGGTTTGGTTTTGCTATCCCGGTGTTGTCTCGCCGGTTGTACGTTTAAGCCGTACCAGGCTGCGCAACATTTTAGAGCCTTGTTGCTTCGGCTATCTCAGCGGCTGCACCGTCTCGATGTGGTGAAGATTACGCGGTTGCTCTGGCTGGGTCAATACCAATTTGCACGGTCAAAACTGTTTGCGCGATTTTTGAACACTCCTTGCCAGAGTCGATGGCTGAATTCGTCATGATTTGATCTGCGGTTTGATCTGCATTTCCTATTCAACATCGGCGACACCCATACAACAAACACTACATGCGCCTATAAATAGGCGCAGTGTATTGTTTTTTGTTCGGTTTGGAGTGTTTGCGGAGTGTTTTTGAAAACATCATTTTGAGGCGTTTTTTCTATATATAACAAGCACTTGATGAGTATTTGAAAGGCAATTAAAAAATTGTCGTTTTCTACGTTTTAAATGCAGGTAGTAACGTCATATTACTACCTGTAGATCGTTTTACACTATTATAACCAATTTAACACTATGGCAACTGCTGCTCTGACGGCGGACTCCACTTAACAGTTTCACCCATTTCCTCAGCTAATCCGTCACACTTCGTCTGATCGTGCTTGTAGTTTCCGCCACGCGTCACGATGAGATATCCACGATCCTCAGCGTCCTTAATCGCACGGTTAACGCTGTTGCGGTCTGGAATCGCTTTGGTGCTTAGCATGGCTGACACAATGTCATCCTTGCTGATGCCGCGATACGTGCCATTCTTCCGCACGAACAGCGCGATCTTCTGAGTGTGAGTAGGATCTTTGCGCGGCCTCCCAGCCTTGCCACCTTCCTCGGTCTCATCAGCGACGTCTACGGCCTGCAGGCGGTTAATCGGCACCAGGGTTGTCTCGTACTCCTCGGTTCTCCACCCGGCATCCTCATCAGGTGAAAGCTCTGCACGCGCTAACCGGCGCTCCTCAAGAAGCTCCTGCGGTAGTGCCTGATGGTTGAAGCTCACCTTCCTCTTTGGCAAGGCTGCTGCCATTTTGATTTTTGTCGGTTCGATGATGACGCCTGTTTGGCCTTTAATGCCTCGTACTTTGATTTCATAGCCCACGTTGGCGCGTAAGGCTGACGCACCCCTGGCCCCCTTTTCGGAATCTTTCCCGCTATGGTGAATAAATAGGATCGACGCGCCCAGCCTGCGAGCGAGTTCCGTAGCTTTTGTAAGCATTGTTGCCATATCATTGTTGCTGTTTTCATCCAGTGCCTTTCCCCCGATGTTCATTGCTGAGTTGTTCGCAGACAGCGTGTCCACGATGATTAGTGATGTTTTACGGCGCTCTGGCGGCAATACTGAGTAAAGCGCCTCGACAGATGATACAAATTTATCCTGCTTCTCCTGGTTCAGAAGATCGAAAGCTCGCGGGATTAGCTGCATGGTTGGGAGTGGATCTCCGCCGTTATATGCCTGCTCCCATCCTCTAACGCGCTCACGCACGCCTGCCGGATCTTCTGCCGCGAAATAATACACCAGACCCTCTCTTACCCCCTTGCCGAAACACGCCATTCCTGATGCCACACAGCACGCGATATGAATGGCTAAAAACGTTTTCTTTGAACCTGAGTCTCCATACATCAGGCCGGACTCGTTAGCCTGGATAAGGCCATTTACGATGAACGATCCACCGGCGATCTTGTCCATCCTGGATTCACGAGCCGCGAGCAACTGCTTTTGCCAGTCCGGCACAAATTCCGGCTTAGCTTCCACTCTGGCTGGTTTAAGCTCTGGGGCGCTCACCTCGTCAAAGTCGAAATCGAACGGGTTAACGTATTCTGCGTCTTGCTCCATCTGCTGATAGATTTCAGCAAATTCCTCAAGTGTTTTATCCGGCGCGGCTGAGGTGAGGTGATCTGGGATGCTTTCGGCGCTGTTTCCCTCATAGCCGAAATGGGATAGATCGTGATCTTCTTCGTGCTCGTGTTGCGGGTAATCTTCAATCATTTTTTACTACTCTCAGTGCTAAGGATGTGGCATGATAAACACGTTTTCCGAAACACGCAAAACATTGTTTGATTTCTTGTATGGGTGAATATCGTAAATGGCTGATTATTATGAACAATACGCAAATCAATCTACACAACGAAATGCACAAGATCGTGCATTAAAACGTGTAGATGATTTTGATGATATATTTGCTTTTGAGCTGAACATAGAAAAGCACCTGACACCGGCCCAGCTGGCGCAAATCCAGGCTGAGAAAACTGCTAAGGATTTTTTCACTGACCGAGTGTGGCTCAAGACTCCTGAGCAACGAGCGGCGTTTAAATTACTGACCCCTCGCCAGCAACTGATTGCAACTTTCGGCAATTGCTCCGGGTTTGTTGGTTCTGAGCTTGAGGCTATAGCGGCGGAGTTGCCGGGATGATTAGCCATCGCCATTCTGCGGCGTTATCTGGATTTATTCGGTAGATGATGAGGCATAAAAAAGGCCGCTTTAAATGCGGCCCTGAGTGCGTCTATTTTGATGCGGATTCTGTGAGTATTTGATAGTGCTCTTTCCTTTCCGCTTCTACCTTTCTGATAATCCCCATGCGGTAGTTACACGCTTCAATGCTGCCTAGTGAGTCTGAGAGGATGTTAACCAGCTGGGTGACATTAAGTGATGCCGGGATAACCGGCACCTTGCAATCAATTGTCAGGCTGGGTGGCGTCTCCACGTATGGCGGCACTATTAGCGGCGCTCTTTGCTGACTCGGCTGATTCTTGCAACCGCTTAATAACAGAATCAGGAATAAGGATGGAACCAACATCAGATTTTTTAAGGTCATTGCTATTTGCCTGTTTGCGGCTTTCGTTGCGGCTCTCGATCTGAGGCTTCTGAGTCTCCCAATCGCTCGCCATCTGGTTAAACTTCTGCATCAGTGAGGCTGTCTGCTGCATGGTGAGCGCCATCTGGTTAACCGTGTTGCTCATCTGAGTGACGGTAGTTTCCAGTGTCGCTATGCGCTGTGCGTCCAGCTTGCGTGCCTGGGATTGGTTGTAGGCCATGAAAGCCATAACGCCCAGAAACACCCAGACCAAAAGACGCGAGTTACCTTTCAGAAAATTATAAATCGCCATGCTGAACGGCCTCTTTAAATTTGCGTACCAGGTCTGATAATTTGTTTTCATTCTGTCCGTAACCTGCGCCCGGCAGACTCGCCCAACGTGAGCGGCATTTAGTTAGCGCGGTTTCAATCCTGCCGTTTTCCACATCATCTAACGCTTTGCACTCCCGGATCAACTGAATAGCGATCCGATCCTGGCTTTCCGGGCCGAAATCGGGCAAGTTGAGACTTTTCTGATAAGCCACTGCGTATCGGTTCAGGATCTGATAGCGGCCTGCAGCGGTAGAGTTGTGCGCCTTAACATAAACGTTTGGATGCTCGCGGTAGTCCTTCATCAGGATCAGCTTTGATGGAGTGCTGCCTACAATGACGTCATATCCCTGGCTGGGTAGGTCAACCATGCTTCCTAACTCTGAGAAGCCGATGCAATACAGGAAACTCTCCATATTCCGGCTGATCCCCTTTACTCCCGTTTTGATATTCATTCTTTCTTATCCTCTGGCGGCGTAGTGCCGAAACGTTGCTTTAAAATATTTTCGCCCATCTTGATCGCAGTGACCCCCATGTAACCGGCAATCCCGCAAGCTATGAAAATAAACCTTACATCCCACTGTTGAGATTCACCATACAAAGCCATTATAGACGATGCAAAGGCGGCTATTACCCAGCGTAGGATTAGGGTGCTGATGCTAAACTTCTCGCCCTTATCGATCTTATCTGCATAGTTTGCCAGAGCGCCCAGCGTGGAGATCACGAAATAGCCGATCCAGGTTAAGGCAGTGCTGATTAAACCCTGATCATCCGATTTCAATTTTTTGCCCTTGCTGGTTTCTGTCGTGCGACAATAGCAAAAAACCCCGGCGTTTAGCCAGGGTTCTTGGTCACTATTCTGTAAACTCGACTGTAGCTCATGCCGGTTTTTTTACATATCTGACTGATAGATTTCGTTTTATATAGCTCCCTAATTGTTTCATGCAAAGCTATTTTATTCTTGTCGATGCTGTTGGTTCTCACCTTAACTCTGAACCTCTGAGCCGCACCCCGGATTGAATTTTCAGACCGACCCATCATTTCCGCGATCTGCGGTAGGCAGAAATCTCCAGCCAGGAGGCGAAGCCTTTCAACTTCGCTGGTTGTCCAAACCTTTCTGATATACCAGTCAGCCTGCATCGTCCAGTTTCCTGAGGTGCTCGATCCGATGGTATACCGCCTTTTCACTTCGGCCTAAGACGGCTGCGATCTTGTAGGCTGACAAATCCTGCTTAACCGACGCCCGGATCACCGCGTCATCTTCACCTGACCAGCGCTTGCGTTCAACTGCCAGACTGATCCCCTGCTTCTGAGCAAAGCTCATGACGGCCTTTTCACTCTTACCCAGAGCGAGCGCGATAATCTGGATCGGCTCGCGCCCTGCGGTTGACTTGAGAAAAGCAATCTCTGACTGATTCCAGCGATTAGCCATGAATAGCCGCCTTAACTGAAATGATGACGCCAGCCCAGAAAATAGAAGAAATCACAACTGTAGTGATGATGGTTTTGCCGCGAGTAGATAATTTCATTTGATAACCCTTTTTGCTTTGGGGCCGCACCATTGCTGCCCCCGTTGATAAGAATAATAGCGGAATGATTTGGTTGATGTTTAGCTTTTTGTGCCTTTTAGTAGCTCATAACCTTGTCATTACATGTCGCCAGAAAGTTATCGATGCTTTTGATAACGCGAGCATTCAGGCGATCAGCATTCATCATCTTCAGATCTTCCCATTTATCCTTCATGGCGGTGTAACGGGCGTTATTAGCATAGAACGGGTTTCCGCGAAGGAATTTGAAGCCGCTACGGTCGCCAGCGCGGTTCAGGATGGTTTTAACGTCGGTTGCGGTGATTGCTGCTTTCATCTTTGAATCTCCTGTCTGGCTGGCACCATTGCCGCCTTGAAAAGAATAATAGCGGAATCAATGGAGCCAGTTTTAACAAAAAGTGCTATTCAGAATCCGCGCTTTTCCTCCTGCTCCAGCACTGCAGCGATGATGCATACCATAGAATCACCATCAACCATTACAGCCGGGGGAGACTCAACAACCATTCCTCCCCAGGCTGAAACGCTTACCTTGTGGATCTCGCATCCGTCGTCAACGTGATACACGTCAAACGGCTGACCATTCACTTTCTTGCAGCCCTTATACCTGGCGATCATATTTTAACTGACCATAGAGGCGGCGCTTGAATGCTGAATCGAACTCAAGACCAAAATACTTTCGCTTTAAACCAAAAAGCTGGCCCCAATAATCAAGAGTGTGAGAGCTTATGGCGGATTGTTGGGAATCGGCAAAGCCGTGAATGCAAATCATCGACAACGCACAACCAGCGGCCCAGGTGAACATAGCCACGCCAAAAACGCTTGATTCAGCCGTCACATAACACGCGAAAGATGACGCGCCTGCAATGATCAGTGATGGAATGGCAAGGGCGAGATATTTGTTCTGCTGCTTCATTTTAACCTCTGTCTTTCAGGACGCCGCGAACGACACCGATTGTGTAAAGTAACTGAATGCGGGTGAATCCCGCGCTTATTGGCTTGTGGTGGCGATCAATGATCTCTTTGTTGATGCGATCCCTGTCGCCCTGAGCTTTCACGCCCTTAGTTTTGGCCTGGCTCTCAGCTATCACGGCCTTAGCCACTGATCGAAGGACGTTATTTTCCCAGACCTTCACTCTGACTCCTTAGCGAACAACAGCGCGTCAGATATCAGACTATCCATCAGCTTTCCGCCGATGCGCTCAACACGGCGAGACATACGCTCATTTATGCGAGTCTCAACAATGCGAGTGACTTCCCGCGTGCCTGGCGTGACCGTGTACACCTTATCGCCACGCTGAACCGTGTAAACCGGGTGCTGCTTGCTTTTACCGGCGCGGCCTATCATGCGGATTCGGGTTGATTTCATGAGTGGATTTCTCCTGGCTGGTTAGGCCGGTCTCCCGGCCCCGGTTAATCAGAATGGCAGATCGTTAAAATCTGCGTCGTCCGCTTCATCTGCATTGATCGACGTGCTGCGCTCAACCAGGCCGCGATCATCTACCAGCTCGCCCTCTACCGGCGCGGCAAGCTGGCGCAATTTGGCGATGCTGTCAATGATCTTCTGCTGCTCCGCGTGGTGTTTGGCGCGAATGGCTGACAGCTTGTTTTCCATCGCTTCAGCCGCCTGTCCGGTTGCATCTTCTGGCAGATCAAAAGAGATCTCGCGCTCACAGACAAACAGGTAATCATCTTTAATTGATTCAATCTGACGATAGTCAAAGTCAGAAACAACGATTGAATGCTTGATATCAGTACCGCGTGACATAGTTTCAACGCTTGCGAAAATGAATACTTTGCGAGTCTGTAACATGGTGATTATCTCTCTGTTGAGTTGCGGCGTTGTTGCCGTGGAAAGAATGATAGCGGAATGGTTGCCGGGAGTCTTTAGCAAAAAGTGCTATTCGCAGACAAAGAAAAAGGGCCATGCGGCCCTTTATTTACGCTTCCTGCGGCCCGATTACGCGCCTGTCTGTCACCTTCGTTACTGCCTGGTGCTTATCGAATGTAACCAGACACGGGAGGCCATCGGAATCAATGCAGCTGAAGCCCACCTTACCAGGCGCTGAGGTGTTAGCGCGAAAGACGATTTTCGCCATCTCTCCGCTAATGTCAAAGAAGATATCGCCTGGCTTAAGCGTTGTGGCTGGCACCTGCCGAACCTTCATTT
>Ga0157373_10000191_pt1 | contig 50334 bp, 41 predicted proteins | sample C65metaG_FD_113460 | JGI IMG/M metagenome (GOLD analysis project Ga0157373, IMG submission 113460) | Corn rhizosphere microbial communities from Kellogg Biological Station, Michigan, USA - C6-5 metaG | ecosystem: Host-associated > Plants > Roots > Rhizosphere > Soil | place: USA: Michigan... | reverse complement strand
ATATGTTTATGAACGAGGCGCTTTCAAAGTTTTTATCGGAACCAATAGCCGTGATGTGAAAGAAGCTGATTTTACTTTGGAATAAACGAGCAAATAAATGAATTTTGGATTCTCTGTTGATGAAATCAGTCAAACAATTTCTTCAATCGCATTTGTGTGATTTTATTTTGTTCTGCTGCAGCGATCAATAATTCTTCGTCAGGATCATTGTTCAATCGTTGCAGCAGAATTTCCAAAACTTCATTGGTAGATTTTTCATTGGCAGCAATAATAAAATTAAAGCCAAACGTTTCTTCGTATAATTCATTTGCTGCCAAAAATTTTGCAATCATTTCTTCAGAAAAATTTGACATTGTCCATTCTTTTTCAAATGCCCATTCGGGATTGTAAGAAGCCTTTTCACGAAGAGATTCTATGTCACGGATCCGTGGATGTTTTTCAAAAGCTTCGAGCCAGTCTTCGGTAGTGCAATCATACCATTCGTCTTCGGCGTATTCTAAGAGGTCCACTAGGTTTTGGACAGGGAAAATTGATAACATCTTTTTTATCCATGCTTCAGATCCGCAGCAGCTTCCCAGCAATTCTCTTTTTTCCTTTACAGGCAATTGATCAAATTCTGCAATGGTCATCTTTAATTATTTTTCTTTTTTTCTGAATAATTTTTCTGGTGGAGAAATAAGTTGTTGAATGAAATGATCAGATACTTCCAGCGCCTTTGCGATATCATTTATTTCTACAACTTCAGGAGGATTTTCGCCAATATTTTTAAAGCATTTTACAAACAACATTGCAACCGGTGTTATTGAAGATATGATTGCCGCATCATGCCCTGCTCCGCTTACCATTTCAATCAAAGGAATCTTTTTTTCAACAACGCAATTGCTTAAAATGCGTTTTAATTTTTTATTACAATCTACAGGATCCGTTTCCTGGATTAGTTTCCATTCAAAATAAATATTTCTTTTGTCACAAATATTTTCACATTCAGAATAAATAAACTCATAGGCTTCTGATAATAATTCCGCATCATCACTTCTTATGTCAAGGGTGCAAAAAACGGTTCCTGCAATCACGTTGCTTGCAGCATCAGGAATAGTTATTTTTCCAATGGTTGCTAGCAAATTTCCTTTTTCTTTCACTGCATATTTTTCTACAGCGATAATAAATTTTGCTGCACCGGCTAAAGCATCTTTACGCAGCGGCATCGCTACAGTGCCCGCGTGTCCTGCTTTTCCCGAAAATTTGATCTCAATTCTTTTTTGCCCACGAATAGAACTTACGACGCCAACAGGAATATTTTTTTCATACAAAATATTTCCCTGATCGATATGAATTTCAAAATATCCCAACAGATTTTCGATGGGGATCGCATCATCCTCCAATTTTTCCGGATGGTAATTCAATGATTGCAAAACATCAGACAATGTATTTCCTTCATCATCTTTTATTTCAAGCAATTTATTTTGAAATGTTCCTGCAACAACATGACTACCCAGATATGAATAATTAAAACGGACACCTTCATGTTCGCTAAATGCAATTAACTCAAGATGAAAAGGAAGAGAAATGTTTTTTTGAATTATATTTTCTATCATATCAAGCCCTGATAGAATTCCTAAAACTCCTTCATATTTTCCTGCGTGATTTACTGAATCAAAATGAGAACCGATGACGAAGGTTTTTGCATTTGGATTTTTGCTTTTTAATTTTCCCCTGATATTTCCAATATTGTCAATGCAGGTTTCAAGCCCTGCCTGTCGCATCCAGTCTGCTATTTTGTTGCTACATTCTAAAAAAAATTTTGTCCCGAAAATTCTTGTAACACTTTGTTCATCTCCACTTAACAGTGTCAGTTCATTTATTTTTTGATCAATTGTGGAGGCTCTTTGTGAATAGTTTTTTATCATAGATCAGACGTGAGAAGAATCAATAAAATTGTTTTCCAATTTTACCACGAAGTAAACTAATTTTTATTAGAGTAATTTATCCTGGTTTTTTATGGAGGAAATAAAAACCGTTTTATTTATTGGTTCACTGGTTTCTGATTTCATAAAGAAATCATAATGATTGTAAATATTTCTTTTGATTGCAACGAAAGGATATTTTTGTTGGTCAATCAAAATTATGTGTGTGAGATCTTTCATTTCCCTATCATTTTTATTGATATTTTTTAAATTCGCCGGAGCTCAAACATGCACCACGCTTGGGCAAAATCCCTCTACTGCTTTTCCGGTTTGTGGAACCAGCGTGTTTTCTCAAACTACTGTTCCCTACTGCGGTGGAAGATCTGTTCCAGGTCCTTGCTCTACAACTGATAGCCTTACTGATACGAATCCTTTCTGGTATAAATTTACTTGCTTCTCTGCGGGGACACTCGGTTTTTTAATCACTCCTGTTGATCTCAATGATGATTATGATTGGCAGTTATTTGATGTGACCGGACGAAACCCGAATGATATTTACACAGATAAATCTTTGTTTGTTGCCTGCAACTGGTCGGGAAATACAGGGCTTACAGGAGCGTCGGCAGCAGGCAGGTCTTTAATTAATTGCGCTGGTCCGGCTTATCCAACGTTTAGTGCAATGCCGGCTTTAAAACTAAACCATGATTATCTTTTGTTAGTTAGCCATTTTACAAAATATACTCCTTCGCAAAAGGGTTACACGCTTAGTTTTGGCGGAGGTACGGCAAGTATAACAGATACTGTTCCTCCTGCACTTAAAAGAATTGATTTTTCGTGTGATGCCACAAAAATTTATGTCAAGCTTAATAAAAAAATGAAGTGTAGCAGCCTTGCAGCAAATGGAAGTGATTTTATACTTTCACCTGCTGTAGCAAATGTTGCTTCTGCTGTTTCGAATTGTGGTGGTTTTGATATGGATTCGGTTATTCTGCAATTGGACAAACCATTGCAACCAGGAAACTACACATTGTCAGTAAAAAACGGAACAGATGGAAATACATTAACTGATAATTGCGGCACCAATATTCCTGTTGGAAATTCATTGCCATTAACTATTTTTCCTTTAGCGCCGACGCCAATGGACAGCTTGGTAACCGTAAAATGCGCGCCGCAATCTTTGCAATTGGTTTTCAGAAAAAATATTCTTTGTAATTCTGTCGCAGCAGATGGAACTGATTTTATCGTTACTGGCCCATCACCTGTAAATGTTGTTAGCGCCATTACAAATTGTATTAATTCAGGAACAAAAACGATTACAGTAAATTTATCAACTCCAATTGTAAATGCGGGAACTTACCAGATAATATTAAAAACAGGAAATGATGGAAATACATTACTTGATGAATGTGCGCAGGAAACACCAGCGGGTTCGGCGTTGAGCTTTTCAGTAAAAGATACGGTGTCGGCAGACTTTACTTACCAGGTTGAAAAAGGTTGTAAAATTGATACCGTTCGATTTTTTCATGATAGGGAAAACGAGGTAAATCAATGGTTTTGGCAATTGGATTATAATGGAACCAGCACTTTGCAAAATCCGGTTAGTTATTTTAATACCTTCAGCGTGAAGGAAATTGTTTTACAGGTTTCTAACGGCTTTTGTAGTGATACTGTTCGTAAACAAATTCTTTTAGACAACGAATTAAAAGCTTCGTTTGAAACCAATAATATTCTTTGCCCTGAAGATTCTGCTGTTTTCAAAAACAAAAGTATTGGCAACATTGTTTCTTATAATTGGAATTTTCAAAATGGAAATACTAGTTATGATCAAAATCCTTTTCCCCAAAAATATCCCCAGCTAACGCTGGAAAAAACGTACCCTGTTTCATTAATTGTCGAAAATGATTTAGGATGTTTTGATACAACCGTAAATAATATTCGCGTTCTGCTAACCTGCTATATCGCGGTTCCTAACGCTTTCACTCCTAACGGCGACGGCCTAAACGATTTTCTTTATCCGTTAAACGCCTATAAAGCTGATAATCTTGAATTCAAAGTTTACAATCGCTTAGGCCAATTGGTTTTTCAAACGAATGACTGGACTCAAAAATGGGATGGCACTGTAAAAGGCGAACCAGAGGATGCCGGCGTTTATGTATGGACTTTAAAATACATTCTTCGCGATACTGGCAAGCATGTTTTTATGAAAGGATCAACTGTTCTGATCAGATAAAAACTTTACATAATCCACAGTAGTATTTTCCCAAATTACCTGAGCAGGTTTGTTCGTCTCCACTTCAGATTTGTGTTCAATCTCTTTAGGAAGATTATAACTGATTCCGAAAAAAAACATAAATGGAATGAATAAACCAATTCCTAATACCTGGATAGAATAAAAAATGTTTTTGACAACTTCAAGAGCTTCTCCTGATTTGTTGCTGATTACTGTTTTCATGATGTTGTTTTTTAATTGTTTTTGTTTGAATTACATAACAAAGATATAGTTAACAGTAGGTACTATGCAAAACATAGTACATGAATAAGCATATTTCACACATGAATGGTTCAAAGTTCTATTTGAATGGTAAAAGCAGGAAGACAGCAGATTAGTTTTTTGATTAAAAAATGAGTGGTTACTTTCGCACAAAACCAACTTCTTATTTAAAAAATGAGTTTACAATTTTCTAATACTGCTATCGGAAGATTAAGAATGGCAGGAATTGCTGAAGGAATTTCTTACGTAGTGTTGTTATTTATTGCAATGCCCATAAAGTACATTGCCGGACATCCGGAAGCGGTTTGGTATATCGGATGGGTTCACGGCTTGCTTTTTATGCTATTTATTCTTGCATTGATCACCGTGAAAATAAATAGGGAATGGAATTTAAAAAAAACGTTCGTTGCATTTCTGGCAGCACTGCTTCCATTTGGAACATTTATGTTGGACAAATCTTTACGAAAAGAAGAGAAACTTTTTTTGATCAAAAATGGACAGGTTTCAACCAGCTAAACCGAAAAAATCGAAAACAAAATTAGATGTATCAAAAAGAAGATCTGAGGTGAGGTATAAACAATTAAGCTTCGAGAATTTTTGAAAAAGATTGGCAAGAGAACGATAAAAAGCTTTTAATGGCCAAATGGTTGTAATTGTCTGATAATCAGTTTCAATAATATTACTTCTTCCATCTTCGCACTTTTGTTTATTTTTAATCATACTTTTTATTTTTAAAGAATCTTTCTAAAATTATTTTATGAAAAAACTTTTCTTCGGCTTTATTTTTATTGCCTCTTTTATTTCAACAAAAACATTTGCACAGCAATATAAAATCACTTCTCCGGATGGGCATCTTTCCTTGGAAATCAAGAATGATGGGGCTTTGCACTTTTCTTTGGCGAAGGATGGAAAAACAATCGTGCCTTCTGTTGAAGTGGCAATGCAGCTTGAAAAAGGAACCATTCCTTCAAAAAATGAGAAGGTAAATAAAACAATAAAGCAACAAATAAATACGATTATTCATCCGGTAGTTGCCATCAAAAGTTCCGTTATCGATGATAATTATAATTCAATTCGGTTGCTGTATAAAAATCATTTTAGTGTAGAATTCAGAGCATACAATGACGCTGTTGCTTATCGCTTTGAAACTAATTTTCCCGATTCTATAACCGTTATGGATGAAGATTGCAATGTTTCGCTTCCTGAAAATTCTTCTGCATGGTTTGCATTTGCCAACAGATGGATGAATAGTTACGAGCACATTTATCAAAAACAACCAATTGATTCTGTAAATAAAAATAAAACTGCTCAATTGCCTTTGTTGTTTGATTTGAATGAAAATGGAAAATTGCTGATCACTGAAAGTGATTTGTATGATTACCCCGGATTGTATTTTACGGGAAACAATAGTAATCAGTTGCAATCTATTTTTCCGCCAGCGGTAAAAACAGAACAAAAAAATGATTCCACCAAAAACTGGGGTTGGGATCGAACATTCCGTCCCGCAACTGTTTATGATTACATGGCTCGCACAAAAGGAACGAGAACTTTTCCGTGGCGCATTTTTGCAGTCGCTGATCGCGATGAACAATTGCTGAATAACCAGATCGTTTATAAATTGGCTGCACCAACAGAAATTAAAAATACGGATTGGATACAACCGGGACAAGTAGCATGGGATTGGTGGAATAACTGGAATGTTACCGGTGTTGATTTTCGTGCAGGTGTAAATACGCAGACTTATAAATATTACATTGATTTTGCTTCGCGAAATCATATTCCTTACATTATTATGGACGAAGGTTGGTATAAGCTGGGAAACATGACCGAGCGTGTTCCGGATGTTGATGTGAAAGCAATTGCAGATTATGGAAAACAAAAAAATGTCGGCGTGATTCTTTGGTGTGTTTGGCGGACGTTGGATAATCAAATGAAAGAAGCGATGGATCTTTTTCAACAATGGGGTGTCAAAGGAATCAAAGTTGATTTTATGGATCGCGATGACCAGGCGGTTGTAAATTTTTATTGGCGCTGCGCAAAAGCTGCTGCTGATCATCATTTGCTGGTAGATTACCATGGTGCACATAAACCCGCAGGCCTTCAGAGAACGTATCCAAACGTAGTAAATTTTGAAGGTGTTCCCGGATTAGAACAGGACAAATGGACGGATTCATTAGCAACACCATGGATGGCAGTTACATTGCCTTACACAAGAATGTTTTCAGGGCCAATGGATTATACACCAGGAGCGATGCGAAATGCACAGCATAAAGATTTTGCTCCGATCAATGATAATCCAATGAGCCTCGGAACAAGGTGTCAGCAACTCGCTATGTATGTGATCTTTGATGCGCCATTGCAAATGCTGGCTGATAATCCAACGACTTATGAAAAGGAAAAAGAATCGCTGGATTTTATAACAAGTGTTCCGACAACATGGGATGAAACAATTCCTTTGGATGGAAAAGTAGGAGAGTATGTGGCGCTTGCGAGAAGAAAAGGTAACGAATATTTTACAGCAGCGATGAGCAATTGGAAGGCGCGTGATATCACTATTGATTTTTCATTTTTGCCCGAAGGAACATTTCACATCGTTTATTTTGAAGATGGAATCAATGCCGACAGGAATGGAATTGATTATAAAAAAGTAGAAAGAACTATTACAAAAAATGATAAGCTTACGATTCATTTAGCGCCTGGCGGTGGATGGGCAGCCAGAATTTATAAATAATTTCAGTAGACAAACTTTTAAGGTCATTTCTTATTTTACCAAAAAATAAAAAATCCCTTTCCGGCATTAAGGAAAGGGATTTTACTTGTGGTTTCAGAAGCAGATCTACAAAGCAATTTGCTTTTCGATCATTATTTTTCTTAAGTTGAGCAATCCGTAACGCATACGGCCAAGAGCAGTGTTGATGCTGCATCCGGTAATTTGTGAGATCTCTTTAAAACTGAGATCTGCGAAATGGCGCATTACAATTACTTCTTTCTGATCTTCCGGAAGCATGTCGAGCATTTTTCTTACTCTGGCATGGCTTTGTCCCTGCATTATTTTTTCATCAACGCCGGGATCAGAAAAATTAAGGAGTTCGAAAATATCATGATCATCACTTGTTTTAATAGAAGGGCGACGTTTTACCTTTCTAAAGTGATCGATACATAAATTGTGGGCGATACGCATTACCCACGGTAAAAATTTTCCTTCTTCATTATAGCGGCCATCATTAAAAGTATCAATTACTTTAATGAAGCAATCCTGGAAAAGATCTTCTGCAAGATATTTGTCCTTAACTAATAAAAAGATGGAAGTGTAGATTTTCTCTTTGTGACGATCTACAAGAGTTGAAAGGGCTTCGCAATTTCCTTCAAGATAGAGTTGAATCAATTGCTGGTCGGATAAACTGTTCATGGTTTTCATAACCTGGTTACGATTTTAGGTTTAGGATATTGTGTAAGTTCCAATTTAGGAGAAAAGGATGAGGCAACTTTGTGCGGAAGGCAGAAGGTTCTTCATTTTTCAGGAAAATTGGAAGGCTAAAATTAGAGAATAAATTGATACTGCCAAATGGATTGCTAACTTTTTTTTAAAATATTGAAAAATAGAGGAATATCACTTTTAAAAGCTCTCCGTAAAATTACTATTGATTAATTTTGCTGCTTACAAATGAATACAGCAAAAACTTCCTCCAAAAAAACAAAGCAGGTTTCTGAGAATAATATTTTTATAAAAGGCGCGCGTGTTCATAATCTTAAAAATATTGACGTAGAAATTCCAAGAAATAAATTCACTGTTGTTACAGGGGTTTCCGGTTCCGGAAAATCTTCATTAACCATTGATACTTTATTTGCTGAAGGCCAGCGCCGTTATGCTGAAAGCATGAGCGCTTATGCAAGACAGTTTATGGCAAGAATGAATAAGCCTGATGTTGATTATATAAAAGGTTTGTGTCCGGCGATTGCAATCGAACAAAAAGTAATTACAAGAACGCCGCGATCCACTGTCGGCAGCATGACAGAAATTTATGATTACCTGAGTTTGTTGTTTGCTAGAATTGGAAAAACCATTTCTCCTGTTTCAGGTAGAGAAGTAAAAAAAAATGATGTAACAGATGTTGTAAAAGCGATCAATAATCTGAAGAACGGCGACAAAATATTGCTGCTCGTGCCTTTTAAACAGATGCATCACAGGGATGTAAAAGAAGAATTACACATTTTAATGCAAAAAGGTTTTTCAAGATTATACATTGATCGGAAAATAATCAGGATTGAAGATTTGCAGGAACAAGATGACCTGGATTCTTTTTTCAAACATAAAACCGTTTATATTTTAATCGACAGGCTTGTTGTAAAAGATTTTGATGAAGATGATAATCACCGCATCGCTGATTCTGTAAATACTGCATTTTACGAAGGTGAAGGAGAAGTAATTCTCGAAATAAACGGCGATAAACATTTGCATTTTTCCAATAAATATGAATTGGATGGAATCAAATTTGAAGAGCCTGTTCCCAATTTATTTTCTTTCAACAATCCTTATGGAGCGTGCCCGGTTTGCGGTGGTTTTTCTTTAGTGCTTGGCATTGATCATGATCTTGTTTTTCCTGATAAAAGATTGAGTGTTTATGAAAATGCGATTGCGCCATGGCGTGGAGAAAAATCAGGATTGTACAGAGATAAACTTGTAAAATCTGCGAGACATTTTGATTTTCCCATTCATAAACCAATTATTGATCTTACTACCGCTCAATACAATTTGCTTTGGACAGGCAATGAATATTTCGAAGGCATTAACGATTTTTTTAAAGAGGTTCAACAGAATTTATACAAAATTCAATACCGTGTTTTGCTCAGCCGCTATCGCGGAAAAACGATTTGTCCTGAATGCAACGGTTATCGTTTAAGAAAAGAAGCGTTGTATGTGAAAGTTGCGAATAAACACATCGGCGAACTTTGTGAAATGCCGGTAAAAGATCTGCAGAAATGGTTTGAAGAAATTCAATTATCTGATTTTGATAAATCCGTTGCCAAAAGAATTTTGATTGAAATAAATACGCGCTTAAAAATTTTGAAAGATGTTGGTTTGGGATATCTTACTTTAAATCGTTTGGCAAATACATTAAGCGGAGGCGAAAGCCAACGAATTCAATTAACACGAAGCCTGGGAAGCAATCTTACTGATTCATTGTATATTTTGGATGAACCTTCAATTGGTTTGCATTCCAGAGATACTGCAAATCTGATTAAAGTTTTAAAAAATTTGCAGGCGCTTGGAAACACCGTTGTTGTTGTGGAGCATGATGAAATGATGATGCGGGAGGCAGATCATATTATTGATATGGGGCCGCTTGCTAGTCATTTGGGAGGAGAAATTATTGCCCAGGGAAATTATGATGAAATCATTGAAAACTCTGAAAGCCTTACTGGCAAATATTTAAAAGGGTAATTAACAATTGATCCGCCAAAAAATGTTCGCAAATGGAATCGTTACATAAAAGTAGAAGGCGCGCGGCAAAATAACTTGAAAAATATTGATGTCGTTTTTCCATTGAATGTGTTGTGTTTGGTAACCGGTGTAAGTGGTAGCGGAAAAACAACTTTGGTAAAACAAATTTTATATCCGGCACTCAAAAAAATGAAAGGTGAATTTGCAGAAAAAGTTGGCCTAAGCAAAGGCATTTCAGGCGATACAGATTCTATTTCAGATGTGGAAATGATTGATCAGAATCCAATTGGAAAATCTTCGCGAAGCAATCCGGTTACTTATATAAAGGCCTATGACGAGATCCGTGAATTATTCAGCAAACAACCATTGAGCAAAATTCGCGGATATCAGCCAAAACATTTTTCTTTCAATGTTGATGGAGGAAGATGTGATGCCTGCAAAGGAGAAGGTGAGCAGGTTGTTGAAATGCAATTTCTTGCAGACGTGCATTTGGTTTGTGATGTGTGTCATGGGAAAAAATTCAAGGAAGAAATTCTTGAAGTAAAATACAACGATAAAAATATTTATGGCGTCCTCGAAATGAGCGTTGATGAAGCAATTGCATTTTTTTCAAAAGAGAAATCTTCTTCAAAGAAAAATGAAATTTCAGGCGCTGACATTGCTAAAAAAATTCAACCGTTAAGTGATGTTGGTTTGGGTTATATCAAGTTGGGCCAATCATCTGATACACTTTCAGGCGGTGAGGCGCAACGCGTCAAACTCGCTTCATTTCTCGGAAAAGGAAAAGGACAGGGAAACCTTCTTTTCATTTTTGATGAACCGACTACAGGACTTCATTTTCAGGATATTAAAAAATTGCTCGCATCATTTAATGCGTTAATAGAACAAGGTCATTCAATTATTGTGATTGAACACAATACAGATGTGATCAAATCTGCAGATTGGATAATTGATCTTGGCCCTGAGGCAGGTGATGAAGGCGGAAATCTTGTTTATGCAGGAGTTCCAAAACGGGTTTCAAAAGTAAACAGTTAATCATTCTCGTTTTAATTTTTTCTCAATTCCATTTCATAAATTTGTGCACTTTTAAAAGGCGTTCACACAGTATTTTTAAAACCTGCGAATATGACTGACGAAACAACAGCAATTATAGAGGGAGCTTCGGTTTCAATGAAAAAAGCGATAGATCATTTTGAGTCTGAACTGGTAAAAATTCGTGCCGGTAAAGCCAATCCAACGATGCTTGATGGAATCACTGTTGACTATTATGGCAATCCAACGCCAATCAACCAGGTTGGGAATTTAACCGCAATGGATGCAAGAACTCTCACCATTCAGCCATGGGAAAAAAATATGCTACAACCAATTGAACGTGCCATCATTGCAGCCAATATTGGAATCAATCCGCAAAACGACGGAAACATTATCCGCTTATTTCTTCCTCCACTGACAGAAGAAAGAAGAAAAGAATTGGTAAAAAGAAGCAATGCTGAAGGTGAGCAGGCAAAAATTGCTGTTCGTAATATTCGTCGTGATGCGATAGAACAAATCAAAAAAGCACAGAAAGAAGGACTCAGCGAAGATGCGGCAAAAGATGGCGAAGCAGCGATGCAGGATATCACGAATAACTTCATATCACGAATTGAAAAACATCTTGCGGCAAAAGAAAAAGAAATTATGGCTGTTTAAATTTTTATCATGTTGAAAGAACAATTATTGATATTAATAACCGCTCCGGTTTATGTGTTGGTAATTGCACTCGAAATTTTTTTAAGCAATCTTCATTTAAAAAAATATTACAGGCTGAAGGATACACTAATGAATATGTATCTCTGTATTTTGAACAGCGGAATTGATCTTTTATTCAGAGCAGTTTATCTGCTGATCCTTTTGATTTTTTATCAATTTCATTTTATTAGTTTTTCTTTTAGCCCAATGCTGTATTGGTTTCTGTTGTTTGTTTTAGAAGATGCAGCATTTTATTTTGAACACCGTGTAGATCATTTTTGCAGAATATTCTGGGCGGTTCATGTTACGCATCATTCATCAGAAGAATTTAATTTGACCACCGGTTTTCGCTCTTCTGTTTTACAACCGCTGTATCGTTTCATCTATTTCATTCCGTTGGTTTTGCTTGGATTTAAACCATTGGATATTGTGTTTATGTATTCTCTTACGCAGATTTATGGAATCCTTGTTCACACTCAATATATCGATAAAATGCCCCGATGGTTCGAAGCGGTTTTTGTAAGTCCTGCCCATCACAGAGTTCATCATGCAAGCAATGTTCGATATCTTGATAGAAATATGGGAATGGTTTTAATTATCTGGGACAAATTATTTGGAACTTTTCAGGAGGAAGTGAAAGAAGATCCCATAAAATATGGTTTAACCAAACAATTAGATCAGCCTTATCATCTTGCCAACATTGTATTTCATGAGTGGAAAAGTATTGCTCACGATCTTCATAAAAAAATCCCTCTTTCTTTAAAATTAAAATACCTGTTCATGCCACCTGGCTGGAGTCATGATGGAAGTACCAAAACAGCTCGCCAATTGAGGAGAGAATTATTACAATCAGACCATGCTGATTGAAGTGATCATGTCATTTTTTTTACAGAGAATTAAATTCACAAAAAGTTTTTTTTATATTTATAAAAATTATTTTCCTGTTATCAAAAAGTTGAATTGCAAAAAACTTCTCATTCACATTTTCTTCATCTTTAAATTTTAAAACTATGAGCTTTATTAAAGATTTCAAAGCCTTCGCAATGAAGGGCAATGTCATGGATCTGGCTGTTGCAGTCATTATCGGTGCTGCATTTACTGCCATTGTTTCCTCGCTTGTAACGGATATTATCACTCCGGCAATATTAGCCCCGGTTTTAGATAAATTCGGGCTGAAAGATATTGCAGAACTGAAATGGGGCGCAGTTACGTATGGAAAATTTTTGGCGGCAGTCATTAATTTTATTGTAATTGCACTTGTAATTTTTTTACTGGTTCGGGCAATTGCACGGTTCCAAAAGAAAGAGGAAGTGAAGGCCCCTGGCCCATCTTCTACTGATGTTTTACTGATGGAGATTCGTGACGAACTAAGAAAAAGGTAATTTAATTTTCAATAAATTTGCAATCCCGGTGAAAATATCACCGGGATTTTTTATCTTGAATAAAAAAGAAAACCACCTGATTTTCAAAATTTATTTTTACTATGAACACCGAAATTTATCAAATAAAATTACCTCAGTTTGAAGGTCCGTTCGGTCTGCTTTTATTTTTTATCGAACGGGATGAACTGGATATTTATAATATTCCTATCACAAAAATTACCAATGATTTTCTGGGATATATTCATCAAAGTGAATCATTGAATATTGAACTAAGCAGCGAATTTATTTTGTTCATCAGCACGTTAATGCGCATCAAAGCGAAGATGCTGATTCCAAGAAAAGAATTAGATCCGCAGGGAAATGAAATTGATCCTCGACAGGAACTGATTGATAAAATCCTTGAATACAAAAGATTTAAAGAAGCTTCTCAAAAAATGAGTGAGATGGAAGCTCTGAGAATGCTGATGGTAAAGCGTGGAAATATTCAGGAAGAACTTTCAATGATTGGAGAAGAAGCAGGCGAGGGAACCGAAATTCAAACCGTTACTTTATTCAAACTGATGAAGGCTTTTGAAAAAGTAGCGCAGCGTTTGCTTGATAAAAAAAATCGGCCGGTTCATACGGTTATCAGTTACAATTATACAATGGAAGGCACGCGCAAATATATGCTCGATCTTATCAAAACAGAACGCTCGATGTCGTTTGAAAAGATCTTTGATGTTTGCGACGATCGGATTCATGCCATCTTTCTTTTCCTAAATATTCTTGAATTGGTTCAATTAAAATACATGACGATCATTACAGGAAACGGCATCAATAATTTCATTATTGAATACAACGAAAACCGCGTTGAAGAAGAAAATGCTGCAGAAGAAAAAATTATAAATCCACAGCATAATTAGCTGAATTACCGAAGCGAAAATAAAAATCGTTACTATTTCTTTATTTACTGGTTGGTCAGAAAATTAATTGATTGAAAATAAATCTTCAAAGATCTTTTTTCCATCAGTATTGCCAAGTGCCGGATTACAGGCTCTTTCAGGATGGGGCATCATTCCAAAAACATTTCTTTCTTTATTGGTAATTCCTGCGATGCTGTTGATAGAACCATTTGGAGAATATTCGATATCTATTTCTCCTTTTTCATTGCAATAACTGTAAATTACCTGGTCGTTTTTGATGATTTCTTCCAACTCATTTTCTTTGGCAAAATATCTTCCTTCTCCATGAGCAACAGGAATTTTATAAACTTCATAATTGCTTTCAGGGCCTGTTAAAAAAATATTTTTGCAGGCAAATTGCATGTGTGCATTTTGTAATAAAACGCCGGGAAGCAAACCGCTTTCACATAAAATCTGAAAGCCATTGCAAACGCCAAATACTTTTCCGCCTTTATTGGCAAATTCAATCACACTTTGCATCATTGGGCTGAAACGCGCAATAGCACCGCATCTCAGATAATCTCCAAAACTAAATCCTCCGGGAAGCACAATGCAATCTGAAGTTGTAAACATTGAAAGATCTTTGTCTTTATGCCATAACGAAATCACTTCCTGTCCTAAATCATTGCGCAATGCATTGATCATATCTGCATCACAATTAGAGCCAGGAAAAATCACCACACCAAATTTCATTTTATATTTTTTAATTGTTGGCAAAGATAAACCATACCAAAATTATCGCATGAAATACTCCATATAAATCACAAAGCCGACCATGATCCATTGCAAAACCATTGGAATCCATTGCTTGTGCGGATAATAAAAAGCGCATGCGATAAACGCAGAAGCAGGAATCAAAGCAAGCATCCAATTGCCAATATTAAAACTGAGATTGATAAATGGAATTGCCAGGGAAACGATCAGGTAGATCAGCATCGTAACCCAGTTTTTTCTTACCTGCAAAATTTGTTTCGACATAAAAGAGCGGACATAAAACGCACCAATAATGATCATTAAAAGCAAGAGACAAATTCCTGCAAGCTCAGGCGTAAACGCATGATAAAAAGGTTTTGAAATTCCAAATCCTGATAACCGGAAGGAATATAAATTATTAGTAAAAAAAAGCCACGACGCCAGAAAATACCAAGGAGTAAGGATTCCAATAAAAGTAATGAGCCATTCTGCAAGACGAACCGGGCGTGTAATAATCAATGAAAGAATAAGAAGTACCGCAAATGCAAAAGCAGGAAGGTAAAAAAATGTACAAATGCCTGTTGCGATACCAACATTAAAAAGAGTTGACTTCGCATGTTGATTATTATTCAGGTTGCTCATTTTAGACCAAATCCAAATCAGGATCGTATTGATAATCAAAGGACCGCTCAAAATATTCCATTCACTGAAAAAGGAAGTGATAAGCAAATAACTCATCGCCGGTAAATAATTTGGTTTTTGCATCAAACGTCTTCCAATCAGAAGCTGATTAAAACTGACTGCCTGCGTATAAATCAATAAATAAGTAATGATAAAATAGCTTGTGGGATAAGCGTCCAGAAAAGGTTTGATTTCATTAAGAATATCTACAAATAAAAATCCATCCTTCTTTTCAATTACAGGAATTTGTGGATGAAAAAGGAATACAAATTTTAAAAGTATTCCATACACAAAAAGCAGGAAAGTATTGAGTGGATTATTGGCACGGAAAATTCCTGTCACAATAGAAAATTAATTGAGAAACAAAAATAAAAAATAAAACCGTTTTCAATCGAAAACGGTTTTAGATTATTTACAACCAGATTTAAAACTATGCTTTTTAAAACTCAATTTTTGCGAAGCAAATATAATTGCGGTAAACACATGGAATAATAATGTCATTGGCACTTACCTGCTTTCCATATCTTGGCATAAATTGATAACCTCTGTCAAGGCTTTTGAATGGCGGATTCCGCGTTACTTTCCCTGAGCCTGAAACACTTTGGTCAACTAAAAGTAGCGAACGCCTTTCTAATGAATTGAACAAAAAATGCAATTGTCCACCTGTCAGCATTGTTGCATAAGAAAGAAAATTATCGGTCTCATCATCGTATTGACTTTTGTTGATAACGCTTGCCCAGTCTATCTTTCCGCTCATGTCCATGTTAAGAACAAGAATATTATTGTAATAATATCTATCCTGTCCGCGCGAATAATAATATGGATAACGCCCGTAGCCATACCCATACGAGTAAGGCGAAAACATGTAATAATTGTAGGGCGAAAACATTGGATATCCATATAAATAATCATAACGGTTCCATGGAGTGCCACGCGATTGAGAATAAAAATCTTCAGCTGTTAAAATAAATCCTCCGTCTTTTTTTAACACAATGTCCCGGATGAAATAATCATTCAAAGCGGTTTTATTATTCCCGTTTGTTTTAGCAATTGCGCGGATAGAGTCGCCAAGATTTTGAAATTGCTGGGTAATAATATTTTTTTGATCAATGTCCCAAACGGCCGTGTAAATTCCTTCTACATTCCCACGTTTTTTTTCATAAAACAAGGAGTTGATCACATAGTGTTTGTTAGCATTATCTATTTTTAATTTGATTGCATCAAGATAATTTCCTTTCAGATCCAAATTGTTCATGCTGAAAGTATCTGCATCAGCTTGTTTTGTAATTAATGTAAGATCTTCAATGAAATCTTTTGTGCTCGATTTATTTCCTTTTGTAAAAACAAAATTGCCATTGTTATCAACAAAAAAATCGCTGAACATATCTTTTCTGTCGTCGAAAGAAGTTGCTATCGCTGATCGATGAAGAAGTTGCAAACTATCATTAAATAATAAAGTAGTGAAATTGAATTTTCCATTTTTTCGCTGAATCTTATAGATCATGACCTTCGATTTATCTTCACTGTTTACCGTGCTATAAATTTTGTTGCTTGCAAAAAAATTGATGTGAGTCGTATCCAATTGAACAGGATCAGTAAGTAATTTTCCGTCAGCATTTATTTTTACCGCCATACAATAAATAGTGCTCCTTCTCTGATACTGATAGATAAGCATTGCAAAATCAGGATAGGTAACAAAATCGACATTCAAAGTATTGTCTGGCATAAACTTCAGATCAACGCGATTTATTAAACGCATGGAATTATCATAAGAACAAACAGCATAGTTATTCCTGATATTTTTATAGATCAAAAAATTGTCGCGAATTTTTCCGATGATTTCAAAGTTGAGCTGGCGCGAATCCTGGGATTCCGGCTGCGTATAGCTTATCTCTTGTGAAAAAACCGCAGAATAAAATATGGTCGAAATAAAAAATAAAAAAAGATTTTTCATGATGGTCCTTGTAGTTTTCAGTTTTGTCTTTTGCTAAATCTGTAATAATAAATAAAGGAATAAAGCTATACTAATTTATGAAAATTAAACATGCATGAAATGTCAATATTTTACAAATACCTTCTTCTGATTCATTTTTAACAAGAGATTTACCAGTGCCTTTTTTTAAAATTCAATTTTAGCAAAAGAAAGAAGATTCTTATGAATGTATGGAATGATGAATTGTTTCCAATTCAGGTTTAGTTAAATGATCTAATTTTGAAAATTGAATTTAAGAAAAAAAAATTATGCCTGTTGTTTTAATCTCTGGTGGTACAGGACTTATTGGTACTGCTCTCGCGCATCATTTAATTGAAAGAGATTATGACATCGTTATTTTATCAAGAAAAAAAAATCTTTCTTCAGTCAATCCAAAAATTACTTACTCATATTGGAATGTTGGCGAAAAAATTATTGATGCTGAAGTTGTAAAAAAAGCAGATCATATCATTCATCTTGCCGGAGCGGGAGTAATGGATAAAAAATGGACAGATGATTATAAAAAAAAGATTCTTGAAAGCCGCACCAAAAGCGCTGAACTCATCATCAGTTGTCTGAAAGAAAATGATCATAATGTAAAAACTTTTGTTTCTGCTTCCGCTATCGGCTGGTATGGAGAAGATGCAAAACCTTTGGAAAGGAAAGAAGGATTTATTGAAAGTGATTTGCCATCAAACGATTTTCTGGGCGAAACGTGCTTGCTGTGGGAATCAAGTACAGAGCCGGTTTTAGCAAATGGAATTCGTTTGGTGAAGTTGAGAACCGGAATTGCTTTAAGCAATAACGGTGGCGCTTTCAAAGAATATAAAACTCCTTTGAATTTTGGCTTAGCAACAATTTTAGGCAGCGGAAAGCAAATCGTAAGTTGGATTCATATTGACGATCTCTGCAGAATGTATTGCACCGCTATTGAAGATATTTATTTGCGCGGAAGTTATAATGCTGTTGCACCTGAGCCGGTTTCTCAGAAGAAACTTATCCTTACTTTGGGACAACGAATGCGCAATAAATTTTTTATTCCCGTTTATGTTCCTTCCTTTATTTTGAAATTGATTTTTGGAAAACGAAGTATTGAACTTTTAAAAAGCGCGACAGTGAGCAATAAAAAAATTAAAGCGAGCGGGTTTACTTTTTTATTTCCCTCAATAGAATCTGCTGTGGATGAGCTTATTACCAATTCACGAAAAAAAGAATAGTCATTATTTCTTTGTTTACTGATTTAACAAAAAATCTCTTGTTATTTCTTGTTTATCTAAATAGAAAATCAATTTATTTCTTGCTTTACTATAATCGATACATAAAGTTTTTTGGCTAATATTTAATAAATCTGAATGGACTGCTACAATAACTTTGCCCGCAAATGAGAAGGTTTCTTGCTTTCATAGTATTGTTGTCACACATGAATACTTCCATGTTCTTCCCGCAGGTGCCGGAGCAAGATGTATATGACAGCAAAGGCAACCAGCTCGAGAATATTACCAGCATTGTAGAATGGGTAAGAGTAAAATCCGGATTAGATCATACACCAGATAATGAAAATGGCAACAGAGCCCAAAACCTTCACCAGGTAAAAGATTGCCAATATACATTTGATCCAACTTCTTTTACTAAAACTATTTCCTGCTGTTTTAAATTGGTGAATGTGCATTATTTTGAATATCACAATTCTAAAATTCCTTCTATTTCTTACGATATTATCGTTCCTCCGCCAAAGGCTTAATCTTCTAAAGCGCTACTGCTTTATACTTTTTCAAAAAAAATTATTCCGTTTCTGATGAAACAGTTATGTGCTACGGTAATGTTTCTTCAGAAATAATATTGATTTTAAAAAACATGAAATGAAGAAGAACATTCTATTCATGCTTTTCATTCTGTGTATGAACCATTCAGTCGCACAGGATTTGAGAGGCATTGAACAAGATACATTGAAACTAACTATTGGCGAAGTTGAAACAATTTTTCTCAACAAAAATCTTGATCTTATTGCACAGAAGTACAGCATTGATTCTGCAAAGGCAACCGTTATCACCGCTAAGCTTTACGACAATCCTGACTTTTCATATTCCAATGCATTTTATAACGCAAGCACTCATCATTTTTTTGATCCGGAAATGAGTGTGCAGGTTTCGCAACTGATCAGGCTTGCGGGCAAAAGAAATAAATCTATTGATCTTGCCAAATCAGGAATTGATGTTGCGCAATATCAATTTTATGATTTGCTGCGAACATTACGGTTTGTGTTGAGAAATGATTTTTATAATATTTATTTTTTAGAACAATCTTCCAAATTATATCAACTCGAAATTGCTTCTCTTCAAAAAATAGTTCCTGCTTTTGAAGACCAGGTGAAAAAAGGATTCATGGCGCCTGTTGATGTTTTGAGAATACAATCACAACTTTATACTTTGCAGGCTGAGTATGATAATCTGCAAACCCATATTGACAATATTCAGAGCGAATTAAAAGTTTTGATTCGTGCAAATCCTTCTATTTATTTTCTTCCTGTTGCTCCAATTTCTGATTTAAACAATCAGGTTGTATCTCAAACAAATTATCAGTCTTTGATTGATTCTGCAATTGTAAATCGTCCTGATTTAAAAGCATTAAATGCAAACATTGTTTTTAGTAATTATAATTTAAGATTACAAAAAGCTTATGCAAAACCGGATATAACCATCGGTGCCAATTATGACCGCCTTGGCAGTTATGTTCAGGATTATAATGCCATTGGAATTTCTATTCCGCTGCCTTTGTTTAACAGGAACCAGGGAAATATCCAGAATGCAAAAATTCAGACCGAGGTTAATAAAACCCTTTATGAGAGCGCCTTAGACAAAATCAAAAGTGAAGTGACGACAAGTTATATCACTGCTTTGCGGGCAGAAAAATTATTACTCGGTTTTGATCCAAAATTTGAAGAAAACATGAAAGATCTTATCGCGCAGGTGACGATTAATTTTCAAAAAAAGAATATTACAATGCTCGAGTTTTTGGATTACTATAATTCTTATAAACAAAATGTTTTGCAAATAAATCAATTGCGCTTTAATAAAATGAGCGCTTTGGAACAACTGAATTTTTCGGTTGGAAAAATAATTTTTAATCAATAATGTCTAAATAACATACAATGTCGAAAATAAATTTCTTCTCATTTTTATTAATTGGAACGATCGTTTTTTCAAGTTGTAAAACGGATCCAAAAACTTCTGACCAGAAGCAAAAATTTGTGATCTCAGATTCTTTATTAAAAACCATTCAAATTGACAGCGTAATAACCTGCCCGATGGTGAATGCATTGACGCTAACGGGAAAAGTAACATTTAACGAAGACAAAGTTGCAAGAATATTTCCGATGGTAAGTGGTAATATCACTGGAGTAACAGCGCAGTTAGGAGATTATGTAAATAAGGGAGAAAAACTTGGAGTGATAAGAAGCGGTGAAATGGCTGGATACGGAAATGATTTTGTAACTGCAAAAACAAATGTGCTGATTGCCAAAAAAAATCTTGATGCTGCTGAAGACATGTATAAAAGCGGACTCATGTCTCAAAAAGATTTTATCACCTCTCAGGAAATGTACAAACAGGCAGAATCTCAATTAAACAGGTCGAATGAAGTGTTGCAGATCAATGGCGGAAATACACAAGGACAATTTGTAGTAAAGGCACCAATAAGTGGTTTTATTGTTGAGAAACAAATCAACAATGATATGGCTATTCGCCCTGATAACACCAATGATCTTTTTACGATTTCTGATTTGAAAGATGTTTGGGTAATGGCGAATGTGTACGAATCAAACATAGGCCAGGTGCATCTTGGAGACAATGTCGATGTGACTACTCTCTCTTATCCGGGAAGAGTATTTCACGGAAAAGTAGATAAAATTTTGAATGTACTTGATCCGACAAACAAAGTAATGAAAGTGCGGATTGTTTTGCCAAATCCTGATTATGCTTTAAAACCTGAAATGTTCGCAAGTGTAAGAGTGATCAACAAAACTGATCAGGAATCACTTTGCGTTCCTTCCAGCGCATTAATTTTTGAGAACAGTCAATATTTTCTACTCATTTATAAAAACCAGTCAGATATAAAAATTACGCCAGTTCAGGTAATAAGCAGCAATGGGAATCAAAGCTACATCTCGGGCGCTGTACAGCCGGGAGATAAAGTGATTGGCTCAAACGCGGTGTTGATCTATAGCGCATTAAATTCTTAATCCGTAAAAAAATATTCATGTTAAAGATTCTGAAATCAATTATCGCTTTTTCATTAAAGCGAAAATATTTTATCCTGTTTGCTACTTTGGTTTTATTGATCGGGGGTATCATTACTTTCAGAAACATGCCGATAGAAGCATTTCCGGATGTAACTAATACTGAGATCACAATCATCACACAATGGCCTGGAAGAAGCGCCGAGGAAATAGAGAAATTCATTACGATCCCAATTGAAATCGCAATGAATCCTGTTCAAAAAAAGACAAGCTTGCGTTCGACAAGTGTCTTTGGTTTGTCTTATGTAAAACTGATTTTTGAGGATAATGTAACTTATGAAGAAGCAAGAATCCAGGTAAATAATTTATTGGCAAATGCAGATCTGCCATCAGGAATTTCTCCATCTGTTCAACCGCCAACAGGTCCGACAGGAGAGATTTACAGATATTCTCTCCGAAGTAAAGTACGCGATGTAAGAGAATTAAAAACATTGCAGGATTGGGTAGTTGATCGTCAACTGAGATCAGTGCCCGGCGTAGCAGATGTCGTAAGTTTTGGAGGAGAAACAAAAGCTTATGAGATACAGGTAGATCCTGGAAAACTTACAACGCTGGGCATTAGTTCCTTAGATGTTTACAATGCAGTTACGAAAAGTAATATCAATATCGGTGGTGATATTGTGAATAAAAATAACCAGGCTTATGTGGTACGCGGCATTGGATTATTGAATGACATCAATGAGATAAAAAACATCATTGTGCAAAATGTAAATGGTGTTCCCGTTTTAATAAAAGATATCGCTGATGTTAAAATTTCGAATCTTCCACGTTTGGGGCATGTTGGAAGAACGGATGCGATTGTTGATTCATCAGGAAAGCGAATTATTTCAAATGAAGACGATGTGGTAGAAGCAATTGTTCTGATGCGAAAAGGAGAAAACCCAAGTAATGTGATCGCTGCTCTGAAAGCAAAAGTGGATAAAGTAAATAAAGAAATATTGCCGGTTGATACGAAAATAGTTCCTTATTACAATCGGGAAGATTTGATCAATTATGCAACCGGAACGGTTTTGCATAATTTGGTGGAAGGTATTCTGCTGGTTACTTTGATCGTGTCGCTGTTTATGTTCAACTGGCGAACAACATTGATCGTTTCTATTGTAATCCCTCTTTCACTATTGTTTGCATTTATTTGTTTGCGGTTGATGAATATGTCTGCCAATCTTTTGTCGCTCGGAGCAATAGACTTTGGGATTATTATCGATGGTTCAGTGGTAATGGTAGAAGGAATTTTTGTGATGCTCGACAAAAGGGCAAAAGATTTTGGAATGTCGCGTTTTAATAAACTTGCTAAACTTGGGCTAATCAAAAATAGCGGTGCAGAATTAGGCAAGGCGATTTTTTTTGCAAAACTAATCATCATTGCTGCGCTTGTTCCCATCTTCGCTTTTCAAAAAGTAGAAGGCAAACTTTTTTCTCCGCTTGCTTATACTTTAGGTTTTGCCTTACTTGGCGGTTTGATCCTTACTCTCACTTTAGTGCCGGTTCTTATCAGCATGTTGCTTCGAAAAAATGTAAAGGAAAAACATAATCCTATTGTGCATAAGATGAATGTTTTTATGTTGAAAGGATTTGATTTTAGTGTAAAGCACAGAAAGGCCGCCATCATCTCTTCGATATTGATCATTATCGTTGGATTATATTCTTTCAAATTTTTGGGCACTGAATTTTTGCCGGAATTGGACGAAGGTTCTATCTGGCTTCGTGTGCAATTGCCTTATAGTATTTCTCTGGAAAAATCGGTTGAAGTTGCCAAACAGGTTCGTGAAAAAATGATCGCTTTTCCACAGGTGAAAAATATTGTGTCGCAAACGGGGAGACCGGATGATGGAACGGATGTAACCGGATTTTACAACAATGAATTTGATGTAATTCTTTACCCGCAAAAGTCATGGAAGCCGCAAATTTCCAAAGAGAAATTGATCGATAGCATGAATAAAAAACTATCTGTGATTCCTGGTGCTGAATTGAATTTTTCACAACCTATTTCCGATAATATTGAAGAAGCTGTTTCAGGAGTAAAAGGTTCTATTTGTGTAAAGATTTATGGCGATTCATTGAATTACATGGAAGAGAAAGCGGATGAGGTCTCTAATGTTTTATCACAAGTGAAAGGTATTACAGATCTTGGCGTGATCCGAAATATTGGTCAGCCGGAATTAGACATTGATCTGGATCAGCAGAAAATGGCGTTGTATGGAGCAGCTACTGCTGATGCCAATGCGGTGATAGAAATGGCAATTGGAGGAAAGGCGGCTACCCAATTGTATGAAGGAATCAGAAAATTTGATATTCGGTTGCGCATTCCTGAAGAATACCGAAAGTCAGAATCTGATATTGGAAATCTGATGGTGCCTACGCAAAGTGGTTCAAAAGTTCCGGTGAAGGAAATTGCAAATATTACGACGAAAACTGGTCCCTGCCTGATTTTCAGAGATGATAATCAAAGATATTCTGCGGTGAAATTTTCAGTTCGTGGAAGAGATATGGGAAGTGCGATTCAAGAAGCACAGGCAAAAATGAAGAATGCTGTAAAATTGAAAAGTGGTTACTCTATGGTTTGGCAAGGTGATTTTGAAAATGAACAACGCGCTACAAAAAGATTGCAGGAAGTGGTACCAATCAGTTTATTGCTCATATTTCTTTTGTTGTTTACCATGTTTGGAAATTTTAAAGATGCGTTACTTGTTTTTTTGAATGTTCCTTTTGCGATAGTTGGTGGAATTGCCGCTCTTTATATTACCGGGACGAATTTCAGTATCTCTGCGGGAATTGGATTCATTGCATTGTTTGGAATTTGCATTCTCTTCGGCGTGTTGATCATTACAGAAATAAAACACAATCTTGAAACGCCGAAAAAAGGACCTCACCAAACGTTATTAGGAGCTATCAGAGCAGGAGTACATTCAAGGGTACGACCGGTAATGATGACGGCTTTCATGGATGCGATTGGTTTATTTCCGGCAGCGATCTCTACCGGCATAGGTTCGGAAAGTTCAAGGCCTTTGGCCCGCGTGATCATTGGTGGTGTTTTGTGTGCGATGTTTTTTTCAATCTGGATATTTCCACTTTTTTTTCAAAAAGCCTACAGGAAATTTGATCCTCAACACATCGACGATGAAAATGAAAATCTGAAGGAAACATAATTGTGCGTAAACGAATAAATAAGATGAAATTTTATTTTTTAGAACATAACATTCTTGTACAGACGAAAAAGAATGTTGGCACTTTTTTTAAAAGTGGAAACAAAAACCCCGGCTAACTTTTTCAGTCTCCGGGGAAGTAAACATTACAATAGTACACACACAACAAGAAGTTCAGGTTCAAAGTTCAAAGTTGAAGGTCACTTTTCAACTTTGAACCTTCAACCTTCAACTTTGAATTTTTTTAGTCAGGTTTTTTACCATCAAGAAAAGTATTGATCGTACTGATTTCTGCTTTATTATTTTCGTCTGAGTTTACGGTATAATTGCTGTAAAAGCTTTCTACATTAGCAATGGAATTATGCAATTCCATATTGCGGCGGAGGTATGCGGGAACAGACTCAAACTCATTGTTAGGATCCGCAGCGTTCACGTTAAAGGAAAGATTCCTCAACTTCGCAATACGATCCATAGCCCGGCGCTTTAGTTCTTCTGCTTCGTCCACCATCGGCGGTTCCTCAACAGTTGACATCATGATAGGCATCGTTTGGTGTACTTTCTTTTCCTGGCTTTCCTCCACCGCATCGATGGAGTTTTTCACCACCAATTTCATTTCTTCCACAGGCTCGTCTTCCTGTATGGAAATTGACAAAGGGGCGAGTTTGTCCATAGTTTCGGATTCAGGTTTTGTTTTCTCCTCAGCATAGATATGCTTTGGTTTTGACAAATATCCGCCTGACGTTGGGGCGGTGCTAGCCTCTTTATTAATTTCTGTTTTTTTCTTTTGATTAATTATTTCAGCGTCATTCTGCTGTAGCAAGTTAGCCTTCGGAGGAATTGGATTGTAGTCCGAAGATAATTCGAAATGAACTATGTTTTCAGAAGATTTATCAACAGTAATTTTCTCATTTGCTTTTGCGTAATTTACTATTTCAGGCTGTGGTATTTCTACGATTTTAGGAGCCATCTTTTCCAATTCTTCCTTTTCCTGTTCGAATGAAACAATCACATCTTCCTCTTTCAACGCTTTTAAAACTTTTTCTTCTTTTACCATTTCTTCTTCAACCGTTTTCTTCTGATCAAGCAATTCATCTTTATGAACCAATGTTTCATTTTTTTCATCAAAAAGAAAAAGCGGCTGGCTGGGTTTCTTTTTTTCTTCCTGCAAAACCATCACTACTTTTTCATTTTCTTTTTTGGTTTCAACAGTCGGTTCTTCTTTTTTATCAAATGGTTCTTTATGCTCAAATCCTGTAGCGATCAATGTTATACCAATTTTCTTTCCAAGAGAATTATCATAGCCAAGTCCGAGAATCACGTCTGAATCTTCACCAGCCTGACCCAAGAGATGATTCTGAATCGTTTCAACTTCGTCCATTGTAAATTCTGCTTCCCCTTCTGCAGAATTGATGTTAATAAGAATCCATTTTGCTCCGCGAATATCATTGTCATTCAACAATGGAGAATTAAGTGCTGCTTCAATTGCTTTCTGGGCGCGATTTTCTCCTTCACATTCTGCGCTTCCAAGAATGGCAACGCCACCGCTTCTCATTACAGTACATACATCGGCAAAGTCAACATTGATCTGCCCTGTGCTGTTAATCACATCTGTAATGCATTTCGCAGCAGTTGCCAAAACATTATCTGCCTTTGCAAAAGCCGCTTTCATCGTTAAATTTCCAAACTGATGACGCAGTTTATCATTGCTGATTACCAAAAGAGTATCAACATGCTCCTTCAATAAATTGATTCCTTCTTCAGCCTGAGCAATTCTTTTTTTGCCTTCATAAGCAAATGGTGTGGTTACAATTCCAACGGTTAGAATACCGAGATCCTTACAAATTTTTGCAATGATAGGAGCGCCGCCTGTTCCGGTTCCCCCGCCCATTCCTGCTGTGATGAAAGCCATTTTTGTATTGACTTCCAAAATCTTTTTTATTTCTTCCAGGCTTTCTTCAGTAGCCTGGCGGCCGATTTGCGGATTAGCGCCCGCGCCAAGTCCTTGTGTTAAATGGGGACCAAGTTGTACTTTGTTCGGCACCTTACTCGTCGTAATGGCCTGCGCATCTGTGTTACAAATAATAAAATTTACTCCGTCAATATTTTGGCTGAACATGTGGTTTACAGCGTTGCTGCCGCCACCGCCTATTCCGATTACTTTCAGAATAGAGGATTGTTCTTTTGGCAAATCAAATTGAATCATAGTAAGGTTCCTCCTTTCCCCGAAGGGTAATTTTTTATTGGGTTAGTAATTGTTCTTTAATTTTTGTAGGGAAAAACAAAAGAATTTTTTTAATGGTGTTATTTTTTTAAATCGTTTAATTGCTGAGCTTGAATTGAATCTATAATTCGGAATCTCCATCGTCTTTAAACATTTCAATCAATCCGATTTTGCAGGAATCCAAAAAACTTTTTAATGTTTTTCGTGGCTTTACTACATTCACCCTTTCTTCTGCTACCACAGTTTCATTTTCGTCTATGCATGGCTGTTGTAATCCTTCCGGAACATTAATTTTTGCAAATTGCTGTTCAAATTGTTTGCGCTTATTTTCATAATCGTTGTAGCCTTTCAGAATTAAACCGAGACAAGTAGCATACATTGGTTTTGCTAATTCTTCAATATGCCCTGATGCAAGATGTTCGTTTGGATAACCGATGCGTGCATTTAGTCCAGTTACATATTCAGTTAACTGAATCAGGTGTTTCAGCTGTGATCCGCCTCCAGTAAGCACTACGCCTCCATTCAACATTCTATTGTCAAGACCAACCTGTTTCAAATGGTAAGAAACGAAATCCATTATTTCGCTCATGCGTGCCTGGATGATAGCAGCGAGATTTTTAACGCTGATCTCTTTTGCAGCCATTCCTCTCAATCCGGGAATGGTGATAAAAGTATTTGCTTTTGCTTCATCAGCCAGGGCACTACCAAACTGAACTTTCATTTGTTCTGCCTGAGTTTTTAAAACACCCAGTCCCGTTTTGATATCATTGGTAATGTTTTCGCCACCAAACGGAATTACAGCAGTGTGTTTTAAAATGCCTTCATAAAATACAGCAAGGTCGGTAGTTCCACCGCCAATATCTACAATAGCTACGCCGGCTTCCAGATCGTGATCACACATCACTGCGGCTGCAGAGGCAAGAGGTTGAAGCACGAGATCTTTAATTTTTAATCCTGCTTTTTCTACGCTGCGATTAATATTTCTGATCGCGTTTTTATCGCCGGTGATGATATGAAAATTGGCTCCAACCTTTACGCCACTGTATCCGATAGGATCAGGAATATTTTGAAAATTATCAACGGTAAATTCCTGTGGAATTACATCAATGATCTGATCACCGGCAGGGATGTAAGTTTTGTATTGATCATTTACTAACTGATCAATTTCAGATTGCATGATTTCTTCTTCCGTGTTCTGTCTTACAATGTCGCCGCGGGTTTGAAGACTTTTGATGTGATGTCCGGCAATACCAACATACACTTCTGTAATGGGTAAATTAGGATTGCTGGCATAACAATTTTCCAAAGCTGTTTGGATAGCTTTGATCGTTTGATCAATGTTCAACACCATTCCGTGTTGAACACCGTTACTGTTAGCGCGTCCAAAGCCAAGGATTTCGAGTTTGCCGAATTCATTTTTTCTTCCGGCAATGGCTGCGATCTTGGTAGTACCAATGTCGAGCCCGACGATAATGGGTTGTTCGTTGTTCATGTTTTAGTTTTGTTTTTTTCTTCATTATTTATCAGCATTGACGCTAATAAATTTTGAAAAGGTTGTGTTACTACTTCTTGTTTTTTTTCAATTTTTTTATTTTAATAATCGCTTTTTGGCGGCATTACTGCCTTGGGTACACGATTGGTTTGTTCATCAGGTTTGTCAACTTTCTTTTCTACCACTTTTTTGGAAGGGGTAGGATGTGGTCTTTCATTAGATGATGGATGTCTGATTACCGATTTACTCTCGGTTGAGAGATGTTTTTTAATAAATGGTTTTTCATGATCTCGGATAGGGGCCACAGCACTAACTTTGGTTTCAGAGGGTTTCACCTGGATTTTATCTTCATCTGTTTTTTGAGTTGGTACGTTTAAAACGGGCGAATTATTTATGTTGGCATTGTCATTATTATTTTCATTTGCGGGCAATTGAATTTTTGTGGAATCATTTGAATTTCTTTTTGCTTCTGCAATAAGTGTTTTCATAATAAGAACAGAACGCAATGAATCTGATTTTATCTCTGCTGCATTTCTGTTTACACCAATTACCTGGTCTTTAAATTGAACATCTACCACAGAATATTTATTCCATCCAACTTTGGTTTGAACTATCTGATAAAACGCCAGAAGCTTGTTGAATTTGTGCGCATAATTAGTTGCATCTCCAAAACGAATAATTTGGTTTCCTAATTTCGGTATCATTTCAAAAGTCGCTGCTGGCGTGATATCTATCTGATCTATCTGTGCCATCCAGAATGGATGAGCATTGATATATTCACTTAAAATTTTTACTTCGTTTAAAAGAATACTATCCTGTTTTTTCAACACTTTTACTTCAGTTGGGAAACTGGTAAAGACCGGAAGACGTGCAGAAAATTTATCACTCAGAGGAAGCATTGTCAAAGAACTATCAATATAAAATGATGCTCCGGAATTGGTAAAAATTCTGGCGATCGGTTCGCGCTCAGTAACTTTTATTTGCAACACATTGTTATTGTCGATAAACATTTCAGCTCTTTCTATCCAATCAATTTTTTCAAGCGCGCTTTCCATTGCAGACAGATCCAACGATTTGATTGAAGATTTGTCCAGCTTACGCCCATGCACTTTTTGTAAAATACTCAACACATCTTTTTCTGCTATGAAATAATTATTCTGAACACCTGAAATATGGATCTCAACCTGCGACAATTGTGCGCTATTTTTCTTAGAGATTGCAGCAACTAATAACACAACAAGCCCTGAAGCCAGTACGATCCATACTGAGATCACAAGGATTTTTTTGAATTTGTATTTGTTATTCGCTGACATTTTTTTAAAAAGTATTCTGCAATATTTCTTTAATTGGTTGAACAAGTTTATCAATATCTCCCGCGCCTGCAGTTATTAATAACTCTCCGTAACTGCTTGCTGCAACGGCTTTCAGATAATCATCTTTCAAATATTCCAGCAAACCTTCTTTTGAAATAACTGTTGCATTTTCATTTTTCATTTCTTTCAAAATCAATTCACTTGTCACCCCTTCCATGGGTTTTTCTCTTGCAGGATAAATCGGAAGAAGCAAAACTCTATCAGCCATATCAAGGCTTTCAGCAAATTCCTTTGCAAAATCTTTCGTTCTCGAAAAAAGATGTGGCTGAAAGATCACAGTGCATTTTCTATTGGTGAATAAACTTTTCGCACCTTTTATCAATGCACTTAATTCCTGCGGATGATGCGCGTAGTCATCAATAAAAACAACATTATTTCTTTGTTTACTGGCTTCATCAGGACTGATGATATATTCAAATCTTCTTTTTACTCCTTTAAATGAATCAACTGCCTCTTTTATTCTTTGGGGATCGATCTTTAAATAATCTGCTACAACTATTGCTGCTACTGCGTTTTCAACATTGTGCATTCCACCCATATTCAATCTGATGTTGGTAATTTCTGTAACACCATTTTTGATATCGAATTCATAGCCTCCGTCTTTCATCATAATGTTGCAGGCATAAGCATCAGCGGCATCATTTTGAAGACTATAACGGAGATGCATAGACGCAGTAAATTTTTTTTCCGGTAAACCATATCTTGTCAATAAAAGCCCATCAGGTTTTAATTGATTTGCAAATTCAACAAAAGCTTCTTCCATCTTTTCTTTTGTTCCATAAATATCCAAATGATCTGCATCCATTGCTGTGATCAGCGCGATATCAGGAGACAATTTCAAAAAGCTTCTGTCATATTCATCAGCTTCAACAACAGAAACATTGTTGCCGCTGCTCCAGAAATTAGTTTGATAATTTACTGAAATACCACCCAGGAAAGCGTTACAGCCGAAACCTGAATCGCGTAAAATGTGCGCGATCATTGTACTTACAGTTGTTTTTCCATGAGTGCCCGCAACACAAATATTGTAAGATGACTTTGTGATTTCCTGAAGTACATCACTTCTTTTTGCTAATTCATAATGATGGGCTTTATAATAATTCAACTCTTTATGATCTGTTGGAATCGCAGGAGTATAAACCACAACATCGGCATCTTTATCAATCAGCGAAATATTATCTTCATAATGAATTGAAATTCCTTCTGATTCCATTTGCTTTGTAAGAGCTGTTGGTGTTTTATCGTAACCACTTACAATCACATTTTTATGAAGGAAATATCTTGCAAGGGCGCTCATACCAATGCCGCCAATCCCAATAAAATAAATTCTTGTTATGTTATTGTAATCCTTCATTTTGTTTTAAATAACTTATTGTTCTTCGTTTAGCTTGTTTAAAATTTCTATAGCAATAATTTCATCTGCGTTTGTATTGCTGAACTTCGAAATGTTTTCAGACAATTCTTTCATCAACGGTTCGCGATTGATCAACTCTAAGAGATCAGGAATCAATCTTGTTTTTACTTCTGCATCAGGAACAATTAATGCAGCCTTTTTATTTACCAAAGCCATCGCATTTGCAGTCTGATGATCTTCTGTTGCAAACGGAAACGGGACAAAGATTGCGGGCTTTCCTGTCACACACATTTCTGCAACTGTCATCGCTCCAGACCTTGATACCACTACATCTGCCGCTGCATAAGCATTTTCCATTTTATCGATAAAAGCATTTGTCCAGATGTTCATTCTTTCTTCTTCAACTTTAGCTGCATTGGCTGCATAATTTTTTCCTGTTTGCCAGATAAGCTGAAGATTATTCTTTTTAAAAACATCAATATTTGCTTCGACTGTTTCGTTGATACTTTTTGCGCCAAGGCTTCCTCCCATTACAAAAACAGTTTTTAATTCCGGTTTCAATCCAAAAAATTCCAACGCTTCTGTTTTTGAAGTTTTTTGTAAAAATGTTTTTCGTATAGGGTTGCCTGTTATCAAAATCTTTTCTGCCGGAAAATATTTTTCCATTCCTGCAGAAGGCACAAAAATTCCTGTTGCTCTTTTGCCAAGCAGAATATTACTTTTTCCCGGAAAAGAATTGCTCTCATGAATGAATGTTGGAATCTTACTGTTTTGTGCTGATCTTAAAACCGGAAAAGTTGAATAACCGCCAACACCGATCACTGCATCAGGTTTAAAATCATTTAAAATTTTTCTTACCTGGAAAAAACTTTGAACCAGTTTTACAGGAAGCGAAATATTTTTGATGAAAGAGCTTCTGTTATAACCTGCGATATCAATTCCAATAATCTTATATCCCGCTGCAGGAATTTTTTCCATTTCCATTTTTCCTTTTGCACCGACAAATAAAATTTCCATTGAAGGAACTTTTGCTTTTAATGCATTTGCAATCGCTAATGCAGGAAAAATATGTCCTCCAGTGCCGCCACCGGCAATAATGATTTTCATATTTGAGTTTTTTCCTGCCATATTTTTATTTCAAATCTTTTCTTTTTTCTAACTATTTTCTTTTTGAGTAAACAAACAAATAAGTAGATTTTTATTTTTCCATTTTATGCTTCTTCTTCGTTTGTTTCAACTTTTTCTTCTGTTTGCTGTGTTGCAGGCACAGCGCTTCTACCTTCGGCCTGTTCTACGTTTCGCGCCACACTTAAAATAATTCCTATTGAAAAACACGTAAATAAAAGACTGCTTCCTCCCATGCTTACTAAAGGCAATGTCACTCCTGTTGTTGGAAAAAGATTTACGTTTACCGCCATGTTTACGAGCGCTTGTATTACCAATGTAAAACTCAACGCAACCGCCAGAAATGCGCCAAATGCATAAGGACATCTTTGAAAAAGCCTGATGCTTCTAAACAAAAAAAGAAGGTAGATTAGTAAAATAATCGTCCCTCCTGCAAGTCCATATTCTTCAATAATTATTGCATAAATAAAATCGCTGTAAGGATGTGGTAAAAAATTTCTTTGTTCACTTTTTCCTGGTCCTTTACCAAATATTCCTCCCGTTGCGATTGCAATTTTTGCCTGTTGAATCTGATAAGACGCATCGGCTTTATCAGCATACATAAAATCCTGCACACGCTTTACCCACGTTGGAATACGCCCGATAGACAATACTGCCGGAAGATCTTCTGAGGTATGTTCTTCCTGGTTGTAATAATGCGTAGCAACAGAAACCAAAATGATGATTGGGATCAAAGCTGCCCCAATAACCATTAAGATATGACGTGAACGAACTCTTCCAATAAACATCAGCATCAAAGCTGTACCACCTATTAACAAGGAGGTTGAAAGATTTGCGGGTGCGATCAGCAAGCAGATAACAGCAACCGGAATAATCAGGGGAACAAATCCTTTTTTAAAATCTTTAATTACATTTTGACGACGGCTTAGCAAGCGGCTCAAATACATGAACAGCGCCAGTTTCGCAAGATCTGATGTTTGAAAAGTGAGGTTGATCACAGGCAATTTTATCCAACGACTTGCATCGTTTATATGACTTCCATATTTTAATGTGTAAAGTAAAAGTGGAATTGAAATGATAAACAGAATTGAAGCTACACGAGAATAAATAGTATAATTTACGCGGTGTGCAAAATAAATGATCAGTACACCGAGACAGATATAACCAACCTGGCGGAACAAATAACTTTCAGTTGATTTATTCATTCTGTATGCGAGAGAACCGATGCTGCTATAAACCACAAGAATGCTCACCATTGTAAGCAAAATCACAATTGCCCAGATAACTTTATCACCCTTCGTACGGTTCAAAAGATTGCCTGTAACCTTGTAAGAAGGAGAAATAGAATCCGATAATATTTGCTTGGGTTCGATCATTTATTTTTTATAAATCTTTTACTGCTTCGATAAATTGAATTCCGCGATCTTCATAATTTTTAAAAAGATCAAAGCTTGCACAAGCCGGTGACAATAAAACCACATCACCTTTATCTGCGAAATGAAATGCTGACTGGACCGCGTCTTTAGCACTCTGCGTATTTACCATCAATTGCACATCGTTTCCAAATGCTTCATGAATTTTTGTGTTGTCGACTCCCATGCAAACAATTGCTTTCACTTTTTCTTTCACCAGATCTTTGAGGAAAGAATAATCATTGCCTTTATCAACACCACCGAGAATAAGAATTACCGGCTTCGTCATTGACTCCAGGGCATACCATGTACTGTTTACATTTGTTGCTTTACTGTCATTAATAAATTCAACTCCACGTATGGTTGCAACTGTTGACATCCGATGTTCAAGACTTTTAAAAGTTTGAATCGCATCGCGGATCTTCTCTTTCCTGATTCCCATTACAGAGGCTGAAATGCCAGCTGCCATTGTATTATATTGATTATGCTTCCCTTTTATCGCAAAATCTTCTACATTCATTTGCATCTCTTCATTTTTCCATTTTAAATGCATTTCAGCATTTACGATATAAGCTCCTTCTGGTAATTCGTGGTTCATACTAATTGGTACTGGGTTAGACTTGTTTAAAAATTGATTTAAATATTTTTTTGTTACTTCATCATCATCGTTATAAATAAAAACATCTTCTTCTGTTTGATTTTCTATGATCCTGAATTTGCTTTTTATATAGTTTTCAAATTTGTAATCATACCGGTCTAAATGATCTTCAGTGATATTCGTCAAAATCGCTACATCAGGTCTGAAAGCTTTGATATCATCTAATTGAAAAGAACTTATTTCTACTACATACAATTTTTTCGGATCTGTTGCTACCTGCTTCGCAAATGAAAAACCAATGTTCCCTACCAATGCACAATCAAGTTCGGCCGTTTCACAGATGTGATAGATCAATGCTGTTGTCGTTGTCTTTCCGTTGCTGCCTGTGATACCGATTATTTTACTTTCTCCTTTGAAACGATAAGCAAATTCTATTTCACTAATAATTTCTATTCCTTTTTTCCTGATCTCTTTTACCATTTCATTTTTCTCAGGAATACCAGGGCTTTTTATAATGAGTGAAGCATTCAATATTTTTTCTTTTGATTGCGTGCTTTCTTCAAAATCAATTCCATGAGAAAGCAACTCATTTTTAAAAGCCTCTTTTATCGGTCCGCCATCACTTACAAAAACATCAAAGTCGTTTTGTTTTGCCAGCAATGCAGCACCAACGCCGCTTTCGCCGCCTCCAAGAATTACAAGTTTATTTTCCATTCCTCTTCTGCTTGATTTCCTAAATCAAAAAAATTGGTTCTTCAACGGTATGAATTTAACAGGCTAGAAAAGCTGATCACAGGTATTGGAATTGGGTAATACTTTTCTAATCTTAAAAAAAATCGTTTTCATAAAGACAAATCCGAATAACTTCTTTTCGCCTCTGTCCGGTTCTTTTTTTAATCTTAAAAATTGGTTTTCATAAAGACAAATCCTTAATAATTTCTACACACTATAATCTTCCTTTCTATTTTCTTTTTTTAAATTTCATCTCAATTTTAAAGTAACCACTGCAAGAACCATCGTCAAAATCGTTACTACCCAAAATCTTACAGCAATCTTGCTTTCATGGTATCCTAGTTTTTGATAGTGATGATGCAAGGGGCTCATTAAAAATATACGCCTTCCTTCGCCGTACTTTTTCTTTGTGTATTTGAAATAAGAAACCTGTATCATCACGCTTAAATTTTCTATCAAAAAAACAAAGCAAAATATTGGTATCAACAATTCTTTTCTTACAATGATGGCAAGCGATGCAATAATTCCACCGAGAGCAAGGCTTCCTGTATCACCCATGAAAACCTGCGCGGGATAAGCATTGTACCACAAGAAACCAACACAAGCACCAACAAATGCGGCTATAAAAATTGACAATTCACTGAGATTAGGGATGTACATAATATTCAGATACTCTGCAATCCTTACATCGCCACTAACAAAAACGAAAACTCCCAAGCCCAATCCAATTATCGCACTCACGCCTGTTGCCAATCCATCCAATCCATCAGTGATGTTCGCACCATTTGAAACAGCAGTTACGATAAAAATTACGATGATGATATACAGTATGTAGGTGTAATCTTCCCAACTTGCGGGTAACAATTTTGCATAATTGAATTCATGCGTTTTTACAAATGGAATTGTTGTAATTGGTGTTTTCACTGTTACAAAACGATGCACTTCTCCATTGGCCACGACGGTATCTTCTCCTACCTTATGTTCCCCCCGCTGAACAACAGTGTTACCTGATTTTGATCCCATGATCTCACGCTTCACTACAACACTTGGATTAAAATAAAGGGTTGCGCCGATAACAATTCCAAGAATCACTTGTCCAAAAATTTTAAATTTTCCTGCCAGCCCATCGGCGTTTGTTTTTTTATAAGGAATTCCTTTTTCTTTTGAAATTCGTTTTGCTTTTATTTTTAAATAATCATCAACAAAGCCTATAATGCCCAACCACACTGTGCATAAGAGCATTAGCCTTACATAAACTTTATGCAGATCTGCAAATAATAGAGTAGGAATTACAATCGCGAGAAGAATAATAATTCCTCCCATTGTTGGAGTTCCACTTTTCATTTGCTCTCCAGCCAATCCAAGTTCTCTTACCGATTCGCCAATTTGTTTTTTCTTTAAAATCCGGATTAATTTTTTTCCATAGATCATCGTGATGATGAGTGAAAGCAATACAGATACCAACACTCTGAAAGTGATAAAATGAACCAACCCGCTTCCCGGAAATTTGATTCCATTTTTAGCAAACCATTCAAATAGTTGATACAGCATTCTTTAATTCTCTGTTTTTTATTTATCCATTAATTCAAACATTTCAACCAAAACTTCTTTGTCATCAAAATGATTTTTTACTCCTTTAATTTCCTGGTATTTCTCGTGTCCTTTTCCTGCTATCAGGATAATATCTTCTTTATTGGCAAGGGTTACAGCGGTTTTTATTGCTTCTCTGCGGTCTGTAATTGAAATACATTTTTTTCTTGCTGTAACCGGCACACCTGTTTCCATTTCACGAATAATCTGTTCAGGATCTTCATTGCGCGGATTGTCTGAAGTGAAAATAATTTTGTCACTATACTCGCAAGCCACTTCCGCCATTTCAGGCCGTTTTGTTTTATCCCGATTACCGCCACAACCCACTACGGTAATTATATTTTCCTGTCCCTTTCTTAAATTTTTGATTGTTGCCAATACATTTAATAATGCATCCGGCGTATGAGCATAATCAACAATGCCTACAATTTTTTCTTTGGGAGAAACGATGTAATCAAATCTTCCTTCGGCACCGGATGTATTACTCAGAACCTGCAAAACCTTTTCTTTATCTTCTCCGAGACAAATCGCTGCACCATAAACCGCTAATAAATTGTATGCGTTGAAAGTGCCGATCAATCTGAAATGAACTTCAACATCGTTGATCATTAGTTCCAATCCTAAAAGAGAATCTTCAATGATTCGTCCTTTAAAATCTGCCATTGTTTTCAGGCTATACAAATATTTATGCGCTTTTGTATTCTGAAGCATGATGCTGCCACGCTTATCATCAGCATTGCTTAATGCAAATGCAGTTGAAGGCAATGAATCAAAAAAAGATTTTTTTACACGGATATATTCATCAAATGTTTTGTGATAATCAAGATGATCATGAGTGATGTTGCTGAAAATCCCTCCTGTAAATTGCAGATCATCTACCCGATGCTGATGGATAGCATGCGAGCTAACTTCCATAAAAACGTGTGAGCATCCTTGTTCATACATTTTTGCTAAAAGCTGATTCAGACTGATTGCATCAGGAGTTGTATGTGTTGATGGTAGCACTTCATTTCCAATCTGATTTTGCACAGTACTTATTAAGCCAGATTGATAACCAAGGGAAGAAAATAATTTAAACAACAAAGTGGCAATCGTTGTTTTTCCATTCGTACCTGTTACACCCACCAGTTTTATTTTTTCTGAGACACGTCCATAAAAATTATGTGCCATGATCGCAGCTGCTTTGGCACTGTTATCTACAACTGTATAATGAATTTTTTCATTAATAATTTCAGGAATTTTTTCGCAAACAATAGCAACAGCGCCATTTGCAATAGCGGTGTCTATATAATCGTGACCATTAGAAACACTTCCTTCGATGGCAATGAAACATGCTCCTGGCTTTACTTTCCGTGAATCAATCTGTAAATCATTTATTTCTATCGCTGTAGAACCAACCACAGAATGAATGTTTACTTTATACAATATTTGTTGCAATGATGCCATTAATTCAATTGTAATTTTATCAACTGACCTTTATTGAAATCTGAATTTTGTGCCAATGATTGATAGATCACTTTTCCTTTTCCTGATGCCGCAACTTTCAATCCCATATTTTCTAATAAATACACTGCATCTTTTAATCCCATTCCTGTTACGTCTGGAATTTTGCGGGCAGAGGTAGAAATGTTATCTGCCAATAATTTTGCTTTTCCATCCTGCAAAACAGTAGTGCGCCATAAACCGGAAGTAGCAGAATCCGTCTTTTGGAATTTGAACATCTCGAAGATGTTATTCACATCTTTTTTCATTCCATAAAACTTATACATGTCGTTGTCATTTGAAATAGAATTCGGATCAAATGATTTGTCAGCAACTCTTGATGCATACAATCTATCTGCTATTTCTCTGAAAACTGGTCCGGATACAGAAGCTCCGTAAACATGCTTTGATTCGCTACTATTTTGAATAACAATTCCAATAGAGTATTCCGGGTTATTTGCAGGAAAATATCCCATAAATGCTGATTGATAAATCTTTGCACTTTTATTATATCCGCGGTTATCCATTGCTGAAACTGCTGTTCCTGTTTTTCCTGCAAATTGATATACGTTTGTTTCCAATGCGTGTGCAGTTCCTTCTTTGCTTTGAACAACAGCCATCAAACAACCCTTTAATTTTCCAAGTGTTTCATCACTGCAGATTTTATCCACTAAAACCTGTGGTTTAAAAGTTTGAATTTTTTCACCCATCTCATTGATAGAATTAACGAGGTAAGGCTTCATCATTTTTCCGTTATTAGCCACAGCGTTATAGACCATCAGCAGGTTTAAAGGGGTTTCCAGTTCTTCATATCCATGTGCCATAAAAGGAATGGTAGTTTTTGCCCAATGTTTGCTTGTTGGTTTTTTAATGAAAGGTTTTGCTGCACCAACAATATCAACTCCGGCAGTTGTGTCAAGTCTTAATGCATGCAAATGCTGATAAAATTTAGAAGGCTGATTGTGGTAATATTCGTCAGCAAGTTTTGCAAAAGCCACATTTGAAGACATTGCAAAAGCTTCTTTTACGGTAACTCTTCCTGTTCCTAAGTGTGAGTCGGTAATGTTTAAACCATAGAAATTTTTTCTTCCTCCTTCACAATCAACGATTGAACCTGTATCAACATATTTATCTTCAAGAAGTGATATTAAGGTGGCTATTTTAAAAACTGAACCTGGTTCTGTTCTCATTCCTAATCCATAATTATAATCTTCCCAGTAACTTCCATCCGGTCTTTTTCCAAGATTCGCAATTGCTTTTATTTTCCCGGTTTTTACTTCCATTACAATGCAGCTTCCGTGAATCGAACTGTTTTCACTCATCATTTTTAATAAAGCATTTTCTGCCACATCCTGGATATAAGTATCAATGGTTGTTACAATATCTTTTCCATTTTCTGGTTCTATTTCTGCGCCATCAACAGGAACATAAGTTCCGGAGATGTATCGCATCAAACGCTGCCCTGTCTGGCCTTTTAACACACTGTCGTAGGATCTTTCCAGTCCAACATTTTTGCTGGTGTCGCCTCTTGAAAGACCTATTGTACGATTGGCAAGCAATACATAAGGATTTACGCGGTTGTCTCTTACATCTATGATAAATCCACTTTTATTTCTTCCTTCTCTTACCAATGGAAAATCTCTTAAAGCTTCATAATCTTCAAAAGAGATTTTCTTTTTTAAAGCAAAATATCTTGATTGCTTTTTGTATTCTGTTTTCAACAAATTTTTATAGTAAGCTGCATTGCCGTCTTTGAAAAGAGAGGCAAGACAAATGCTTAATGAATCAAGATTTTTATAAAATCTTTTGCCATCTTTTTCACGAAGGCCATCAGCGCCAAAATCAACATAAATGTCAAATACAGGAATGGAAGTGCTGAGCATATTTCCATCTTCGCTGTAGATGCTTCCGCGCTCAGCGTCGATGTCAATGTATTTTAAATGTTGTTTGTAGCTCATGCTTTTCCAATATTTTCCCTGCACTTTCTGGATATAAATTGCGCGCCCCAAAATGATTGCTCCCAGCATGATCATGATGAGAAAGCAAAGATGAACGCGCCACAATATGTCTTTTTTGATATCCAACTTTTTCTATTCTTATTTGATTAGTTATCAGTCTTTAAGTAATCAGTGATCAGTTTATGTGTATTAAAAATCAATTTTATTTCTTCGTTTACTATTAACTGATTTTTTATAACTTTTTACTTTTCTTACTTTTCAGTCAATGTATCAACAATCCTCACAGGTGGTACCATCAAGGGTTTCAGGCCTAATGGTTCAACCGCTTTTGCTAATTCGCTTTCCTTACTTCTGAATATTACTTCCTGTTTTACTGTTTTAAATTCATATTCCATTTCCTTCAGATTCTTTTCTGTCATATTTATTTCGCGCATCGTTTTATCTGCATAATGTCCGTTAGCGATATAAATAATGGCAATAGCAGAAATAAAAAAATAAAAAGGAATGTTGCTTACAATCCATTTGTTATACTTCAGCTTCCTTCGCTTCTTTTTTGGAGCGCTTTTCTTTTCTTCCTGTATGTTTTCTTCTGTCATCAGTTTGATAAGGTTGTTATTTCTTTAAATTTTTTCAGCGATCCTCAGCTTCGCACTTCTTGACCTTGGGTTTCTTTTTAATTCTTCTTCTGAAGCAAGGATCGGTTTTTTAGTAATGATCTTCAATTCTCTTTTTGTTGTATTTCCAAAAACATCACGTGATTGTTCTTCTTCAAAATTTCCATTCTTAAAAAAATTTTTTACGATCCGATCTTCCAATGAATGAAAAGTGATAACGGCTATTCTTCCTCCTTCTTCCAAAACATTTACCGTTTGCAAAAGCATTTCTTTAAGCACATTCAATTCGTCATTCACTTCAATTCTCAATGCCTGGAAAACCTGCGCAAAATATTTTTCAGGATTTCCTTTTACAATCGGATAAACAGCATTTTTAAATTCGTTGATGGTATTTAGTGATTGTGTTTTTCGTAATTCCACAATTGTTTTTGCTAAAGTTTTAGAGTTCGTTACTTCGCCATATTGTTCAAAAATTTGATGCAGTTTTTCTTCTGAATAAATTTTTACAATATCGGCTGCCGTTATTTTTTCATTTTGATTCATGCGCATATCCAATGCCGCATTAAATCTTGTTGAAAAACCTCGTTCTGCTTCATTAAACTGGTGGCTCGAAACACCGAGATCAGCAAGGATGCCATTTACTTTTGAGATTTTGTGAAAATGAAGAAAGCGCTGCAGATGCCTGAAGTTGTGTGGAACAAAAATGATACGCTTGTCGTCCGGTACGTTTTTTTGGGCGTCTTCATCCTGATCAAAAACGACCAGTTTTCCATCAGCATTTAATTGCTCTAAGATTTTTTTACTGTGTCCGCCGCCTCCAAAAGTGCAATCCACATAAATTCCCGAAGGAATTATTTTCAACCCATCAATTACTTCTTTCAGCAAAACCGGCACATGGTATGCCTGCTGCATAACTATTGGTTTGATGGTTTATCACCTGTCATTACTTCTTTTGCCAAATCGCTGAATGTTTCCGGTGAAAAAGTTTCAAAGAACTGTTGATATTTACTCTTATCCCAAATTTCAATTTTGTCGATTGCCGAAACCAGAACTATATCTTTTTCAAGCGAAGCATATTCGGTAAGATTTTTTGGCAGCAAAATTCTGCCTGCGCTGTCCGGCGAAACCTGTGTGGCGCCATTTAAAAAATACCGTTTGAATTGCCTTACTTTTGGATCAAAATCATTCAATTTGCCTATTTCAGAAAATATAGGTTCCCAGCTTTCTGCAGTGTATAAACTGAGACATTTTTCAAAACCACGGTTGATCACAAAAAGTTCCACTCCTCCTTCAGGCAACTGTTTTTTAAAACCTGCCGGAAGAAGAAAGCGACCTTTTGCGTCTAATGTGGCTTCGTATTCACCTATAAAACCTGTCATTATGAACCTGATTATTTAGAGAATTTTCAATATTCACCACAAAATAACACTTTTTCCCACTTTGCAAACACTTTGATAAAAAACTTTTTTATCCACACTTTAAAAAAGCAGTGAAATCATGCATTTAAGTATAAAAACTGGCGTTTTTTAATAAAATGTTAATTTGATGTGGAAAAAAAAGCGATAGAAAGACAAAAAATAATTCTGAAAACGAATTTTCAAAAGAGAAAGAAAAAAGGAATTGTGATTATTTCTTCGTTTACTGTTTAAAGAAATAATTGATCGCCAATACGAAAGAAATTTTCTGAGAAAAAATTAAAGAATAGTAAACGAAGTTTTAAGCAGGTTTTTTAATCACGGCAAATTCAAGTGTAAAACAGCTTCCTTTTCCCGGAGTACTTTCTGCTTTTATTTTTCCGTGATGAGCATCTACAACTGATTTTACATAACTGAGTCCAAGGCCAAATCCTTTGATGTTATGAATATTGCCGGTATGAGCGCGATAAAATTTTTCAAAAACACGGTTTAATGTTTCTTTGTTCATGCCAATGCCGTTATCTTCAATTTTAATGCGGATATGACTATTAAAATTGGAAGTAGAAAGTTTTATTTTCAAATTGTCTTTTGAATATTTTACCGCATTATCCAACAAATTATTAATGATGTTGGTAAAGTGAACTTCATCAGCCATCATTAGATCATTTGAAGCATTAAAATGAGTTTCTAAAATGCCATTTTTTTCTTTTAAAGGAAGTTCAATATTGCTGATAGCAGCTTTGATCATATCCGTAGCATGAAGTGGAATCAGGTTTAATTGCAGCGCTTGTTTGTCCATCAAAGCCGCTTGCAGTATGGTTTCCACCTGTTTGTTCATTCTCTTGTTCTCATCTTTAATGATGCCGGAGAAATAATCCATTTTCTTTTTGTCACTTACCACTTTTTCATTTTTTAAAGCATCGACTGCCAGAGAAATTGTGGCAAGCGGAGTTTTAAATTCATGCGTCATGTTATTGATAAAATCGGTTTTGATCTCGCTCAGTTTTTTCTGATTCAATAATGCTCTGATGGTAATGAAGAAAGCTGCAAAAATCACAAAAGTGAAAACTACCGCACCGATCAGCATCCAGGCCATTTGTTTCCACACCAGGTTTTTAATGTGAGGAACAACTACTACTAAAAGTTCTTGCGGCGCCAGTCCTTCTGCCAAACTTCCTCCCGGTGGATCAAGCGGATACACAAAATTGAGATTGTTTATAGTATCGCTATAAGCTGCATAAAAATTTTTAGATTGAAGATCATCACCAATCATAGAAGTAGTGGTGATGGCAAATTCAAAGTCAAGATCTTTGATATTATTTTTCTCAAACTCTTTGTTGATGATCGTTCTGATCTCATGCCTTGAAAAATTATGAGCAATGGTAGCGGGGAAAACATTCAGAGGAAATAAAAGATCTGAATTCTTTCTATTATCAAACGGAGAGATTTTTGCTCTCTCACTTACAAGATCTTTGGCCGATTGGATGGTGACTGTATTGATCGTTTCTTCAAACTGCAATTCTTTGTCCTGCAAAGCCTGTTTGATCCAAACGATCTGAAAAAAAATAATTCCCAACAGCGAGATAAAAACAAGAACAGTAATGATTGGGAAAATTTTTTTCATGCGGGCAAATTTAAACTTCAATGCCGCTAATTAGCCATAGAAGCGAGTTAAGATTTGTTTTTTAACTATCTCTTATCTTTTATTTTTCAGACAAAGAGATGCAATTTTAATTTTTTTTGAGCAAATAAAATTAATTTAGAATTATGATTTCACCAGCAAAAGGAATTTTATTAATCGCGAACCCTTTTTTAAAAGATCCGAACTTTAGCCGCACGGTTATTTTTATTTGTGAAAATATGCCGGAAGGAACTTTTGGTTTTGTCTTAAATAAACAATTTCCAAAAACATTGAATGAGCTGATCCCTGATCTGGACATGCCTGATTTTCCTGTTTTTTCGGGCGGCCCGGTTCAGCCGGATTCTTTGCATTTTTTGCACCAATATCCTGATTTGATCAGCGGGGGAGAAGAAGTTTTTGATGGAGTTTATTGGGGCGGCAATTTTGAAAGTCTTCAGATTCATTTAAAAAATAACGACATCAGCAGTGATAAGATTCGTTTTTTTATCGGCTACAGCGGCTGGACAGAAGGTCAGCTTGATAATGAAATGAAAGAAGACAGCTGGTTAACAGTCAAGGCTACACGAAAATTAATTTTTGATACAAGTGCAAATGAAACGTGGAAAGAATCTCTGAATTATCTTGGCGGCGATTATAAAATGCTCATCAATTATCCAATCGATCCGCAATTGAATTAAGGCAGTTTAATTTTGTTTAATTCCGGAAAATACTTTCACCATTTCTTCAGAACCAATTTTACTGCTTTCAGGAAGAACCGTCTTCAGGAAAGATGCTATCATTATCTTTGAAAGATGAAAATAGTTCATCTTTTAATCAGTGGAAAAGTGCAGGGAGTTTTTTTCAGGGAATCTGCAAGAAAACTGGCTGAAGAGTTACGTATCAAAGGATGGATCAAAAACAGGAATGATGACAAAGTAGAAGCTTTGATCAGCGGCGATGAAAACGATGTGAATGATTTTATCAGTTGGTGTCATACTGGTCCGGAAAGAGCAGAAGTAACTGAAGTGACTGTATCACAACGGCCAGAAACTTCTTTTGAAAAATTTAAAGTGATCAGAAATTACTGACGATTTTTCTAAAAATAATTCAATTATTTTTTTACCATTAATACTTTTATAAATGAACAGGAAAAGACTTTTTTCAACCATTTCAGTCGCTTTGTTTTTTTTCTTTCTATCAGTTTACAGCTCTGCTCAAAAATTTTATTTATTCATTGGAACCTATACGAACACTGACAGTAAAGGCATTTATATTTACGATTTTAATTCTGCAAATGGCGACTTCCAATGGATCAGCAACACAGACAGCGTAACCAATCCATCTTATCTTACCATTTCTAAAAATCAAAAATTTGTTTATGCGGTTAATGAAACCAACGGCGCTAATCCGGGAAGAGTTACGGCTTATTCCTTTGATAAAAAAAATGGAACATTACATTTTTTAAACACCACTGCTTCCGGCGGCGATGATCCGTGTTATATTACTACAACAGCCGATAATAAATGGCTTGCAGTGGCTAATTACACAAGCGGAACTGCGACCGTTTTTCCAATTAATAAAAACGGAACTGTAGAACCTTACTCACAATTGATCAACGATTCAGTTTACAAAAATGCAGGTGAAATTGCTACTCCGCATGTTCATGAAACCGTTTTTTCTCCTGATGAAAAATATTTATTGACTCCGGATTTAGGTTTGGATAAAGTGATCGTTTACCAGTTCGATCATGGAATTAAAAAGCCACTTATTTTAACCACTCAAACATTTGCTGAATCAACAAAAGGAAGTGGACCGCGGCATCTTGTTTTTCATACCAATAAAAAATTTGTTTACCTCATGCATGAAATGGGAGGAACTGTGACGGCTTATAAATATAATAATGGAAAATTGCATCAAATTCAGGAACTGCCTGCTTTTCCTAAGGATTTTGTTGGACGCAAAGATGGAGCAGAAATTATGACTTCTCCGGATGGAAAGTTTCTGTATGTTTCCGAAAGAGGCGATTTGAATTCAATAACAATTTTCTCCATTGATCCGACTTCCGGTAAATTAACCCAGAAAGGTTATCAATCAACATTTGGAAAAGGACCAAGGAATTTTATTATTGATCCGACAGGAAATTATCTATTAGTTGCCAACCAGGATTCAAGAAATATTGTGATTTTTAAAAGAAATCATCAAACAGGTTTATTAACCAAAACAGAAAAAGAAATTACCATTCCAAGACCTGTATGTCTTCAAATTATTCCGAAAGAATAATGATATAAAATAAAAAACTTCCCGGTTTAGAGGGAAGTTTTTTAATAATTTAATCCTGGGGTTTCAAGGTTTTTCAGGCTTAAATTTTAAGAACATTAAAGGGTTAGTTTTTCACCAGGTTACGGCTTTTATCGGATAAGGATTTATAAAAAAAAAGAAGTTGAATGATATCAGATTTTTTAATTTTTTAGGATAAAGAATATTTGCATTCAAAGGATTTGGATTGGGATCAATGTTTGTTGAACATCAATCAACTTCTGGTACAAAGATATAACTGCACATGCCGTCCGGCAAGCGAGATATTGCTGATTTTTTTGATTATTAGATTTACTGTTTGAATCGTAAAAACACGAACAACAAAAAAGGAAAATCTACGAAAAACAGACACTGCTATTCTGTATTTTTTAAAATAGTAGAATTGATTTCTCACATTTTTTTGCAACATTTGCCCAGGTAAACGGAAAAAAATTATGGCACAATAATTACTGTATTTACTTTTGGTAAAAACTATTTCTTAGGGGGTGTTTGTAAAAAGCTGAGATCATACCCACATAACTTGATACAGGTAATACTGTCGAAAGGAATTAAGAAATTAAGCTTACCAAAGGTAGCCCTGCAAAGGGCTACGTTTTTTAGTACCTTATCGGAAAATGCAATTAGAAGAAATCATTCAATCAAAAATTAAAAACGAAGGCGTTGTCTCTTTCCGTGATTTTATGGATATGGCGCTCTATTATCCTGCGCTTGGTTATTATAATTCTGCAAAAAATAAAATCGGTGAAGATGGAGATTATTATACCAGTCCGGTTTTAAGCTCATTGTTTGGAGAAATGATTGGCAAACAAATAGAAGAGATGTGGATGTTGCTTGGCAAAAAACCTTTGACCATAATTGAATATGGAGCTGGTACAGGTGCGCTTTGTTTTGATATTCTTTACTATCTGAAAAATAATTCTGCTTTATATGATGAGCTAAAATATTGCATCATCGAAAAGGGAGAAATGATGCAGCATCGACAAAAGAATTTATTGACTGAAAAAGTAAGTTGGTATAATTCCATCAATGAAATTGGCGAAATAACTGGTTGCATTTTATCCAATGAGTTACTTGATAATTTTCCAGTTCACAAAGTCATCATGAAAGATGAACTGATGGAAGTTTTTGTCGGTTATGAAAATGGATTTGTAGAAGTTTTAAAACCGGCTGATGAGCAACTAAAAAATTATTTCATTGAGCAGGAAATTGTTTTGCCAAAAGAACATTGTACAGAAATTAATCTGCAGGCAATTGATTGGATAAAAGAGATTGCCAAAAATTTAAAAAATGGTTTTGTAATCACAATTGATTATGGATTTTCTGCTGTTGATTTGTATTCTCCAAAACGAAATGCAGGAACGATACTTTGCTATAAAGGCCATCAGATTAATAACTCGCCTTTCAAAAGCATAGGCGAGCAGGACATTACAGCTCATGTAAATTTTTCTGCTTTAAATTTTTGGGGAGAGAAATTTGGATTGAAAAGTTGTGGTTTTACTTCACAATCGAATTTTTTACGTTCGCTGGGATTGATGAATTATCTAAGAAAATTAGAAATAGAAAATAATGATGACAACCGGGATTCTATTTTACACATCAATAAATTGCTGGTTGATATGGGAAATAAATTCAAAGTTTTCATTCAGCAAAAAGGAGAAAAACCGAAAATGCTTACAGGAATGCAATTCGCAAATCCGTTTCCGTAATTGCAAATGAAGCCGCTAAAAATCTGAAGGAAAAGTTTCAGGAACTTTACTTCTGTCAACATGCAAAGGCAATGGATGCAAAGCTTTTGTCTCATCAATAAACATCAGCGCGTCGTATCTTTCCGGCAGCAGCGATGGAACATAATTTCCATATTTTTCCATTCGTGGATCATACACAACTCCTATCGCGCGATGAGGAATCCTATCCAGATATTCTTCATTAATATCCTGGTTAAAAAGCAGATACCTGTTATTGTTGCTTTCATTGTGCAAACGTGCTTCGATACTTCCATTTTTTGCTTTCGGCACTTCCATTACTTCCATTGGCGCTCCCCACTCTTCACCTGCAATCACCGTTCCCTGGTAGCTTGCAAAGCCTGCCAGGTACACGTTTTGCTCTCCATATTGTTCGCGAGCCAACTCACCAATATTCACCATTCCTGCACGGCTCATATCAGTGGCTCTTGCATCTCCAATGTGGGTATTATGTTCCCAAACAATTCCTTTTGCATTATTGCCATGAAATTTCATCAGCCGGTCTAATGTTTCCATCATGTGCCTGTCCCGAACGTTCCAGCTTTCATTATCAAATCCAATCATCGTGCGATAATATTTTTCCGCGTTCACTGCAATCAATGCATTTTGTTCCGTATTAAAACCAGCTTCCCGGTCACCATCCAAAAATTGTGCTTTCATTCTGATCTCTTTTAAAAGGGCCAGCACTTCATCACGACAACCGGAATCATTCAAAGTGTATCGGGCATATTGCTGTTCATTTTCATTGAATGGTTCAAAACATTGAATCGCTTTTTTTACTGACTGCGCAGCCTGCGGATCTTCTGTTTCCAGGTAATGCATCATTGCTTTCATCGAATCCCAAAGACTGTAAACATCCAATCCATAAAAACCAACTTTTTTATTGATGGTCAATGATTCATTATGTTCGCGCATCCATTCTGCAAGTCCCGCTACTTCCCAGTTTCCCCACATCCACGTTGGCCAGCGATCGAAATTTTTTAAAATATTTTCAATGCTGTCTCCTGCATCTTTATAGCCTTTTATAAAACGATTTATTTTGTAACAATCAGGCCAGTCGCCTTCTACAGCGATAAAATTAAATCCCTTTTCTTCAATTAATCTTCGTGAAATCGCCGCACGCCAGGTATAAAATTCATGCGTTCCATGTGACGCCTCACCTAACATTACAATCGGCCGATCACCAATATCTTCTAATAATGCATCTAAATCTTTTGAATTATTTAAAGGATACATGATAAAATATTTTTGCTATCACAGCCACAATTTGCTTGCCAGATGAAAAGCTTTTTTTCGAAAAAACCAAATAGAAAAGCCGATTATAAGTTGATCTACTCTTCTAAAAAATGAAAATAAAAAATGGAAATAAAACTGCGTTTACCCTTCACGACTCTTTATTTTTTTATTGATTTTTTAAATGATTTTCCCTGGTTTAAATTTGCCCTTTTTTAAATTAAAAAATGAGTCCTTCCGTCACAGTAGAAAACAAACTTGAAAAAACAGTTTATCCGATCTTATTCGCGATCAGTTTTTCTCATTTATTAAATGATACAATACAATCTTTAATTCCCGCCATTTATCCAATTTTAAAAAGCAATTACAGTTTGTCTTTTGCACAAGTCGGGCTGATTACTTTTACTTTTCAAATGGCGGCTTCTCTTCTGCAACCCTTTGTAGGCTTATATACTGACAGAAAACCTCAGCCTTATTCATTAGCAACCGGAATGGGATTTACGCTAACAGGATTGATCGTTTTATCGATGTCGCACAATTTTCATCTCGTTCTTGTTTCTGTTGCTTTAGTAGGAATTGGCTCTTCCATCTTTCATCCTGAATCCTCAAGAATGGCGCACGCAGCAGCCGGAATTCAGCCCGGTTTAGCGCAATCTATTTTTCAATTGGGAGGAAATCTTGGAAGTTCTATCGGACCATTGCTGGCTGCATGGATCATTGTGCCGCACGGACAAACCAGTATTGTATGGTTTTCTTTGATTGCTCTGATCGCTATTTTTGTTTTAACGCGAGTTGGAAACTGGTACAAAGGATATGTCGTTAGAATGAGATTAAAACACCGGCATAAAGCACCTGTTTTGCATTCTTCATTTTCAAAAAGAAAGGTGGCGTTTTCTGTTTCTATCTTGTTGGTTTTAATTTTTTCAAAATATTTTTATCTCGCAAGTCTTACCAGTTATTTTACATTTTACCTGATCAATAAATTTCATGTCAGCATTCAAACTTCACAGATTTATTTATTTGTATTTTTATTTTCTGTAGCCGCCGGAACCTTGATTGGTGGCCCTTTAGGCGATAGGTTTGGAAGAAAATACGTGATCTGGTTTTCTATTTTAGGTACGGCTCCTTTTGCTTTATTATTACCTTATTCCAATCTTTTTTGGACAGTTATTTTAGTCATTCCTATCGGATTGATTTTGTCTTCAGCTTTCTCTGCAATTTTAGTTTATGCCCAGGAATTGATTCCGGGAAAAATCGGTTTGGTTTCCGGATTATTTTTTGGATTTGCATTTGGAATGGGTGGAATCGGTTCAGCTTTGTTGGGAGATCTTGCTGATAAAACCAGTATTATTCATGTTTATCACCTTACGTCTTTTCTTCCGCT
>Ga0157373_10000188_pt1 | contig 50875 bp, 40 predicted proteins | sample C65metaG_FD_113460 | JGI IMG/M metagenome (GOLD analysis project Ga0157373, IMG submission 113460) | Corn rhizosphere microbial communities from Kellogg Biological Station, Michigan, USA - C6-5 metaG | ecosystem: Host-associated > Plants > Roots > Rhizosphere > Soil | place: USA: Michigan... | reverse complement strand
TGATGCCAATAAAGCCCTGGATGCCTGTATAACCACGGCCCACCAGCGTTTTTTTATGGGTTTGGGTTATTATATCGATATGGGTTACATCCCCGATGATAAGGACGGTAACGCCGTATCGTCAACCCTGGAGTTTGCTTACGACGACTGGTGCATTGCGCAACTGGCTAAAAAGCTGGGCCGTACCGATGTGTATAATGAGTTTATCAAGCGTTCACAGAATTTCAACAATGTGTTCGACCCGGGTACCCGTTTTATGCGACCAAGATTAGGCGATGGTACCTTCAAAAAGAATGTCGACCCGCTATCTACCATCAACCAGGGATTTATTGAGGGCAATGCCTGGAACTATACCCTTTATGTGCCGCACGACCCACCCGGGCTTATCAAACTGATGGGCGGCGATAAGCGCTTCATCGTTTACCTCGATTCGCTCTTCACCATGAACCTGCCCGATAAATACTTTGCCGAAACCGAGGACATTACCCGCGATGGCATCATCGGCAACTATGTACACGGCAACGAACCAAGCCACCACGTAGCTTATCTGTACGACTGGACAACCCAACCCTGGAAAACCCAGGAGCGTGTACGCATGATCATCCCCCGCATGTACAAGCCCACGCCCGACGGTTTAGGCGGCAACGACGATACCGGCCAGATGAGCGCCTGGTACATCTTTAGCACGCTGGGCTTTTACCCAGTAGCGCCGGGCTCGGACAGGTACTCACTCGGCAGCCCTTTCTTCAATGGCGCGACCATCAGCCTCGGTAACGGCAAAACCTTCAGCATCGAAGCCATCAACCAAAGCGACAAAAACGTTTACGTAAAAAAAGTAACCCTCAACGGTCAGCCATTAGATCACCCTTACCTTACCCACTCGGAGATCATGAACGGCGGTAAGCTGATGTTTTACATGAGTAATAAAGCGTCGAATAGCGGGTATAAGCTACAATAAGAATACAATAATAACCAATGCGTCATTGCGAGCGGTAGCGAAGCAATCTCTACGAAGGACATTCGACAAAATAAATCGAACCCTTTCGCTCCCTGCTCCTTTTAAATTATGTCATCTCGAACGATAGTGAGAGATCTTCTGCCGTACATAGCTTGAAGTAGAAGATTTCTCCCTCCAGTCGAAATGACAACCGGAGGTACATGGGTATGACATGGGTGTTCATGGGTATACCCATGTGTTCGATCAGATCAAAGAACAATTGGCTGAAAACCAGCCGAATCATATAAATATAAGGTTTTTACCACAAATAACCAAAGATTTGCTCAAGATGGTGTTTGAGATATTAGGACCTACAACTCCACAAACACACTCTTCAACCCTGCACTTGCCACACCCACCACACTTTTACCCTTACGAGTATCAACCGAGATCTGCGCGCGGCCGTTATAGGCCTGCACTTTGCGCGAGCCTGTCGAGGTACCCAGATCATCCAGTAAAATACCGTCGCCAGCAAGGGAGAAATTGATCCAGTTGGCGGCATCAAGGCATTGTACATTGTTGGCATCGTACAGTTTTACCTGCACGGTGGCAATGCCATCTTTTTCGCCAACTTTTTCCAATACCATTTTGGCTGGCTTGCCCCATTTTTCGGTTTGGTACTGCTGGTCAATCTCGTCGGTAATGGTAGTTTTACCTTTTTTGGCGACCACTTTGATATGGTTATTGCCTTTATTAAAAGGCACCATCCAGCGCAGGCCCGCGGCCGGGAAATCCTGGCTGTTGCGTTTTTTTGTGCCATAGCTTTTGCCGTTTACAAACAGCTCGGCTTCATCGCAGTTGGAGAATACTTTTACCATCTTCTCTTCACCGGCATCGCCCCAGCGCACGGGCCAGGTATGCCCGTAAATATGCGCCATCGGTTTATCTGCCCAGTACGATTGCACCACGTAATATTCTTCCTTAGGCGTTTGATCATGCGCCACCACACCCTTTTGGTTGATGAAAGGCACCGGGTTATCCGGGCGCAGTGGCGTAGCAAAATCCTTAAACGTCCAGAAAGCCGTCCCGGTAAGCCAGGGCATATTTTCCTGCTCCTTCAGCGTCCAATCGAACAGGTTGCAGATATAGCTTTCGCTCCAGTCGCCGTCTTTCGAGTAGCTTACCTCTACTTTAGTAGTATCACCCGGTTTCTTTTTGCCTTTAGCTTTTACCTCTTCAGGGTTTTCCGAGAAACGGAACTGATGGCTGTCGCCGCCCCATTCCACATGTAAAAAGTGTTTAACCGCTTTAAAGCCTTTTTCTTCCAGGTCTTTATAATTGGTATACAAGCCTTTGCCATACCAGCCCGCCCAGATAGTTGGCGAGTACACATCCACAATATCCTTACAAAAATCGCAGCGGCGTATGGCTGTTTTGCGCGATGGGTCGAGGCGGTGAGCCAGGTCGTTCTGCTCGCTCATAAATGCCCTTATCTTTTCCTTGTCGAACTCTTCGAAATCGCCGGGCCAATCATTCTCATTGCCCAAACTCCAGATGATGATGGCCGGGTGGTTATAATGCTGCTCAATCATGTTGGTGAGCATGCTGCGGGCTTGGTTTTTATATATATCGCCGCCCAGGCCGCCGCGGCACCAGGGCGTTTCTTCCCAAACCAGCAGGCCCAGGCTATCGCAAAGGTTCAGTACGATCTGCGATTGCTGGTAATGCCCCAACCGGATAAAATTGGCGCCCATGTCCTTGATCATTTGCATCTCGGGACGAATCATGTCCTCGGTCATGGCAGCGGCTACGCCGGCCTGGTCGGCGTGCAGGTGTGTGCCACGTAATAACAAGCGTTTGCCGTTCAGCATAAACGGACCGTTGTCCACAAACTCAAAATTGCGGAAGCCCACCTTTTCGGTCTGTTTAACCGTACCGGCACTGCTGGTAATAGTCACGTCAACAGTATACAATTGGGGGGTGCCAGGCGACCAGATCGCCGGATTTTTGATAGCGAACAAGCCTACCGGTTCATCAGCATTTAAACTGTTCAGTTTGCTGTTGCTTTGATTGATCACCTTGCCATGCGGATCGCTGATCATCACCTGCACATTAGCCGAAGTAACCTTGTCTGGATTATAAAAACGAGCTTTGACGCTCAACTTACCCATTTTTCCGTCTTTATCAACTTCAGCGGCAGCAAAAACTTTATCCAGCGACAGGGCAGGAGTATACACCAAATTTAAGTAGCGATATAAACCGCCATACACACAAAAATCCGACATGCGCGAAGGAATGCTCTCCACATCGCGCGAGTTATCGCAACGTATCTCAACAGGTACTTTACCATTAAAGCGTTTGGTAAAAGCTTCTGTTTTCTTAAAAGCCGCAACGGCATCAGTAATATCCACCGTCCATTCATCATAACCGCCCAGGTGCGAGCCTACCTTTGTGGTATAAACATATACGTCGGTTTTTTGCCCGGCGCCCTCAAAATGCAACAGGGTACGGCCATTAGCGTAGCTGTTTTCGATATCCAATCGTGTGCGGTACCATCCCGGACCCTGGTAATAATTACCCACAGGGTCAACCGCGTCGCGGCTGTTAAAGCAATGCGGTAAGGTTATAGCCTGCCAAACGGGTACCGCCTCGGGGTTATCAGGCGCAGGTATCGGCCTAACAGCTTCCCAAACGCCGCCCAGGTCTTGTTTCAGAAACTCCCAGTTATGGATGAGGCGTATTTCCTGTTGCGCATATGCAGGGACAAATCCTACAAAAATGAATAACAGGGCAGCCAATGCTTTTTTTATAGACAACATAATATGCGGAGATCGGTTTAAATCGAACCGCAAACTAAACATTTTTAAAGGAGCAATAAAAGTAAGTGTGATTAGTACACTCAAAGCAGCTAAAATAGTTTACTGATAAGCCAATTACGCATAATATGACTATGGCGTTTGCCTTGCATTTCTGATATCTATGTTTTTCGGTCAATCCAACTTAGTTATTGCTATAGTAGTGACATGAAATTTTGATGAAATTACTTTAACTAAACATTAAACCCTGAGTGGGTGTTATGGTCTAAACAGTAACCCCTCACAGTTAAATGTTACCAATGAAAACCATCAAAATCTTATTGATCGCCGCTGTTATTTGCCTAAGTGCACTGTTACTGGCATCGTTTTTAGGCGGTACGGCATTGCCGGTTAAAAGCTACAAGTTTCCTTACAAAAAAGGTGGACTGACCGAAAGGCAGGCCGCCGCGCAACTGCTTAACCGGTTTACGTATGGCGCTACGCCCGGACAGGTTGACCAGGTAGTGAATATGGGCCTCGAAAAATGGTTCGAGCAGCAATTGAACGCCGATATGCCTGATGATACATTGAATAAACGCCTGAGCAGTTATGATGCCATTAACCTGAGCAATGCCGAAGTGTTGCAAAAGTTCCCTCCGGGATTTGTGGTAGTGCACATGGCTATTGTCGATAGCGCGATCAGCAAAGATTCGGTAGATAAGGCTGTCGATAAAAAAGCGTATAACGAAAAAATTCAGGCTTATATGAAGAGCAAGGGCCTGCGATCTGACCAGGAATTATACAAACAATTCATCAGCCAGAACATATTGCGCGCAGCTTATACCAATAACCAACTGCAGGAAGTGATGAGCGATTTTTGGTTCAATCACTTTAACGTGTCGTTCACCAAGGGTGAATGCGCACAGTTTATCCCTGCTTATGAACGTGATGTGATACGCCCCAACGCCCTGGGGCAGTTTGATAAACTACTGCTGGCCTCGGCAAAATCGCCCGCGATGCTGTATTTTTTGGATAACCTGGTTAGCCAGGGAGCGCCTGCGCCGCCAGCTAATAATATGATGATGGGTGGCGATAAGGCCAAAGCCAAGCCGGCTCAACCCGCTGCATCCACAGACATGATGATGGGTGGAGCTCCCGCGAAAGCGAATACGGGTATGGAGATGATGATGATATCTGCTGCACCTCCAAAACCTAAACCCAATGCGCCTAAAAATGTTACCGGCTTGAACGAAAATTATGCCCGTGAGGTAATGGAACTGCATACTTTGGGTGTTGATGGCGGTTATACCCAAACCGATGTTACACAAGCTGCGCGGGTTTTAACCGGCTGGACCATGTATCCGCTAAGCAGCTATGGTTATGGCAGCAACATGAAGGGATTGGTAGATCGGGTAGGCGTTAACAACCTGGAAGCCAAAGGTTATGTGCACGACGGTGATTTTTTATTTACTCCGAACCGCCACGATATGGGAGAAAAAGTGGTTTTGAGCCATACATTCGCGGCTAAAGGTGGCTATCAGGAAGGAGTTGACCTGCTGGAAATGCTGGCGCACCACCCGTCAACAGCCAAATTTATTTCGAGAAAACTGGCTGTGCGTTTTGTAAGTGATAACCCGCCGCAAAGCCTGATAGATAAGATGGCTAAAACCTTTACCGAACAAAACGGCGATATCAAACAAGTGCTGATTACGATGGTGAGCTCGCCCGAGTTTTGGAGAAAAAAATATCAGCGTGAAAAGATCAAGTCGCCGTTTGAACTGGTAATCAGTTCGGTAAGGGCGTTAAATGCCGATATTACCCAACCATACCAGTTGTTTAGCTGGATGTCGCGCATGGGCGAAAAGATATATTACTACCAGGCTCCAACTGGTTTTCCCGACAGGGGACAGTACTGGATCAATACAGGTTCGCTGCTCAACCGCATGAACTTCGGTTTGGCTTTAACCAGTGGCCGCATACCTGGCGTTACCGTAAACCTGGCCGCACTGAATGATCACCATGAACCTGAAAGCCCGCAAGCGGCTTTAATAACTTACAGTAAACTGGTAATGCCCGAGCGCGATCTGGATAAGATCATCAAACAGGTATCGCCCTTACTAACCGTGCCCGATGTGGCAACGAAAGTGAATGATGCTGTTACCAAAACGCCGGTATCCACAAATACGCCAACGTCGGCTGTCTTCTCAGGTATGGATGCCGTGCCCGGCAGCGAAGAATTAACCAGGAAGAAAGACAACGTACCGCCGCCAAAAGTAATGGCATCGGCACAAAATACTAAAAATAACGCTAATATGCTGGCGCAGGTGGTGGGCATTATTATCGGTTCGCCCGAATACCAGCGTAGATAATTTACTTAGTTTAAGAATATTTGATAAAATATCACACTCCGCAGAATTTAAGCTTTTGGGGGCGTTGCAATGTAAAGTAATTATTAACTTCTAATTTTTTTATTTAACTGATTTTTTTATATCGTATATTAGCTGGCAGAACACACCCCTTAATAACTTGAAAATTAAATTTTTCAGTCGGCTAAGTAATCCAAACAGGCCATTGTTCAGGGCCTATTACATTCGTCAGAATTTGGAAGCGGTACGCTCAATGGGTATCGTTTTTTTGCTGCTGGATATCGTGTTCAAGCTCACACCTCATGTTTTAGGCTTTAAACCGGAACAGGCTAAACATTTGCAGGAGTACGATCTATCGGTAAATGTCCACATTTTTGTTACCCCGATATTCGTTCTGGCAGCTCTGCTTCTGATCAGGCTGTTTAAACAAACACCTAAATACTTGTTCTTTGGTCAGTTATTGGCCATTCTTTTTGCTTCCTATATCATATCGGCGGGGATGATGGGCAGTATCATAACCATGCATAATCCCAAAAACACGGTTACGTTGTATATGGTCACACTGATGATCGCTGCTACATTCTTTGTGTTTGAGTATTACGAGAGTTTAATTATCGGATTGATTACAACACTGATATTTAGCCTTTTGATACGACATTACGTTACTGACGAACGGCAACTGATACTCAACCAGTTTATGTCGGCCGTGTTGCTGGTTGCGTTTTTCAGTATTTCGCGTTACGTTTTCTCATATCGGGCTAATCACTTTATACAGCTTAAAACCATTCAGGAAAAAAACACGCAAATAGCGTTTGCAAATCAACTGAAGGACGAGATCTTAGGTATTGTTGCCCACGATTTGCGAAACCCGCTGGCCGCCATCGAATCCATAACCTCGATGATGCAGCTGGATACCAAACTGGATGAGGATACTGAAGATAACCTGCTGATGATCAAAGCCTCGTGCGAACGCGCTAAGTTGATCATCAATGACTTGATTGAGGTTGCCCGTAACGACGCGGACAGCGAATTTGAGGTACATAAAACCGATTTGAACCAATTTTTATTCGGGATAGTAGAACAATGGATGCATAGTGGTACCAAACCCAAGATTGCATATTACGGCCCTCAAAAACCGGTTTTTGCCTGGATAAACAAAGAGAAAATGCATCGGGTGATGGATAACCTCATCAGCAACGCCGTGAAATTTTCGGCCGAAGAAGTGGGGATCGAGGTATCGCTGCGCGATGCAAGCGGTTCAGCGCTGATCGATGTAAAGGATTTTGGTGTAGGCATCCCTGATAACTTGCTGCCTAATATTTTCGACCGTTTCTCAAAAGCCAGTCGCAAAGGACTACATGGCGAAGAATCGATAGGTTTGGGTTTGAGTATCGTGAAGCAGATCATCACTAAACATGGCGGCGAAGTAAACGTAAAAAGCGTGGAAAGACAAGGCACTACGTTTACCATCAGTCTTAATCAATCACTGGCTTCGTGACCTGCGGGGAAGAACCGCTGATTAAAATTCACCAAAAATAAATTTGTTGTAGCACGTGTGCACGCGGTATAAAACCAGCGCAAAAAATCGTTATTCACCATATCTTCGGTCAGGTAGCCCTGATCCACAAAAACCGCGTCCCACTGCCCGCCCTGTGCTTTATGGCAGGTAACCGCGTAGGCAAATTTAATTTGTAAGGCGTTATAGTAAGGATTAGCCTTTAGTTCGTTGAATTTAGCGCGTTTATTGGGTATATGATCGTAATCCTTCATCACCTCCAAAAAGAAACGTTTCTGATCGGTAGGGGCCAACGCCGGTGATTCAGAATACAGCGTATCGAGCATTACCTTGCAATTGATGGTCAGATCTTCGGCGTAATCGGTAAATTCCAGCTGCGCGTCGGCAAACCTGAAACCGTACATGTCCTGAAAATTGCGGATCTTGCGGATACGCGCTATATCGCCGTTGGCGATAAAATCGGTGCTGTTTTCTTCTTCCTCCTTTAACCAGAAGTAATTGTTGCGCACTACCATTACCTGGTCGCCGCCAGTGATCTCTTCATCCCTGAACAATATCCGGCCCCGTATCTGCTGGTTATACAGGTTCGCGTTTTTGTTCGACCGGCAGATGACCAGCGTCCTATCCATGCCAAATTTATTATAGGCGTAGTTCAGCCCCTCTTCCAGGCGATCGCCGTTGATACGGTAAACATCTTTGAACCCTTTGGTGATGATCTGCGGTATCTGGTTTTTGTTTTTACGTACCAGGTCGCGTATCTTGGTTACGTTGAGCAATATGCCCGATTCTTTTTCCTGGCGCACTACGTCGGTTAATTCAAAACTAAAGATATCCAGCCCGAACTGCTCTTTCATGATCTGCTGTTCCAACGCGGGGCTGGCAACCGAACCTACAGGAGGTAATTGGGCAGTATCGCCAACAACCATTAGTTTGCAGTTTTTGGTATTGTATACATAGTTTACCAAATCCTGCAGCAGGCTTTTGTGGTTGTTGCCGCTTACCTCGTCGGATATCATCGACGCTTCATCCACAATAAACAAAGTATCGGTGGCCAGGTTATCGCCAATGCTAAAAGCATCATCAACATTCATGGCTGATTTTTTACGGTAGATGCGTTTATGAATAGTAAAGGCCTTTTTATTGGAATAACCGGTTATCACTTTTGCCGCGCGACCAGTTGGCGCAAGCAATACCGATTTGTAACTATATATTCTCAAAGCTTTAACCAGGGCGCTTATCACTGTTGTTTTACCAGTACCGGCATACCCTTTCAGGATAAAGCATTCATCGCCATTATCGCTCGTTAAAAACTGGTGAAGCTTTTTAAACAGCTCCAGTTGCTGGCCCGTAGGCGTATGCGGAAACGATTTTGATATTTGCTCGGTATCGGTGTTCACTCTCCAAAAATGCGGATAAAAAGCCTTAAAACAGATACATATTTTTTTTACTTTTGCTACAATGAGCAATAGCAGGTATAACTATTACGACCCGGAATTTAATCCTGATGAAGCGCACGCCAACAGCCTGCTTATCCTGATTACCGGCGAAACTTTCTCATTTTCGGTAATACAACTCGAAACTAATAAAGTGCTGGTTTGGGGCGAGCAATATGATATTGACGAACTGGTAACACCCGTAGCTTTAAAACAGGTTTTAACCGCAAATTATAACAGCGTCAAAATTGGTGTGCAAACGCTGTCATTCACCATTATTCCCGATGAACTTTTTGAGTACGGTAAAATAACTGCCTATGGCCAGTATATAAATAAGGACGCTACCGACGTAGTACTGGTGAATAAGCTTGATGCACATAATTATGTCATCTTTAAAATCGATCAGCGGGTTGCCGAGGCCATCTCTGCAAATTACAGCCTCAATGATGTATATTTTGGCGGCAAGGCCTGGATAGCCGGTGTAATTTACTCGCGTCCGTATAATCAGCCTTTGTATATTAATGCTGAAGGCAATTTGTTGCAATTGCTGTATTTTAACGAGGGAAAACTCAGGTTTTACAACTGCTTTGAATTTAATAATCCCGACGAACTGATGTATTATACCATTATGGTATCCAACGAGCTGGAGCTGAACCTGGATGGCACCTCAGTTATTTTGAGCGGAGATATCAGCATGTCGGACAAGAAGATACACCGCATTAACGACTTGCTGCCTAAAGTTTATTTTAACCAAAACCACGTGGTTGTACTGCCCGAAGGTTTTATGATGCATCAGATACTAATGCTTGCCGGCCTTTCATTATGCGAATCATTGGTGGCAGGCTAAAGGGGCTGCGGCTAAATCCGCCCACTAATTTGCCCGTGCGCCCTACAACCGATCTGGCCAAGGAAGCGCTGTTCAATATTCTTAACAATCAGATAGAATTTGAAGGGTTAAAAGTACTCGACCTGTTTAGCGGAACCGGCAATATTTCGATGGAATTTGCCTCCCGTGGTGCCGAAATAGTAATTTCTGTAGATCGTAGCGTGCAATGTATCCATTACCTCAATGATACTGCAAGGCAGCATAAGCTGGATCAAATCAAAACATTTAAAGCAGATGTTTTCAAATACCTCGAAATGGAGACCGATAAGTACGATATGATCTTTGCTGACCCGCCGTATGATCTGAACCGTATCCCCGATGTCCCCAAACTCGTATTCGAAAAAGAACTTTTACTATCCGGCGGTATGCTCATTGTTGAACACCAAAGCATGCAGAACCTAAGCCAGCATCCGGCTTTTGTAGAGCAGCGCAAATACGGGCATTCATCGTTTTCGTTTTTTAGAAATGAAATGAAAGCGTAGAAAAGCAACATTTCAACCTTTAAACATTTTAACCTTACAACATAAATTACGTAATTTCGGTCTCATAAACATAGCTGCATGAAAATCGCGCTCTTTCCAGGTTCGTTCGATCCGGTTACCAAGGCCCACGTTGATATTCTGAAACGTTCTGTAAACCTGTTTGATAAGATATATGTCGGTATTGGAGTAAACAGCAGCAAGCAAAGTTTCCTGAGTATCGAGAAACGCGAGCAGATGTTGCGCGCAGTGTTCGAGACCGAACCTAAAATACACATTATTGCTTACGAGGGTTTAACAGTTGATTTTTGCCGGCAGATAGGAGCCTCGTACATGATCCGCGGTATCCGTACCGTATCCGACTTTGAATACGAAAAAGCCATTGCTCAGATGAACCATGCATTGGAGCCCGAAATTGAAAGCATTTTTATCGTAAGTAAGCCGGGCTACTCGTCTATCAGTTCAACTATCGTACGCGAAATATTACGCTATAACGGCAATGCCGATCAGTTTATTCCGAAAGAAGCCCTGCAGTATCTTTAATCAAGCCGGTTTTTTCCATCACTTCGGCAATAGATGGAAACGTGTTTTTAGTAACGATGCCCATTTTTTCGGGTGTTAGCCAGCGTGCATCGGTAATGCCTTCTTCCTTTTGCGGCTTTAGCTTATCAAAACCTTCGCAGCGCATTTTGTACCAGTATGATTTTTTGAGCACCACTTCGCCACGGTAAATATAAGCATGGTAGGTTTTGCCTATTTTTTTACCCAATTTTTTTACTTTGATGCCGCATTCTTCCTCAACCTCTCGTACGGCACATTCCTTTATTTTTTCGCCCTTTTCAATTTTACCTTTGGGCAGGTCCCATTTATCGTTACGGTAAATAAACAAATACTCTTTGCGTTCGTTCTTTACCAGGCCGCCCGCAGCTCTAATAACGGTGATGTTTTTGGTTATCTGTTTAAAGAAAGCCTTGGCATCAGTACAGATCACAAAAAAATTATGACCGGGATAATGTTCCAGGATCAGCGGGTAAATAATTTTCAGATCAAAGTTTTGATGGTCAATCTGTTGAAACTTTTTTAAATGTTTAGGCGCCGATTCTGTGATTAAAAGCACCTTTTGGTTGATATAAATTCTATAAATTTGAGCCATGTTTAACAAAACTGAGATCGAACAACAAGTAGCCGAGTTCTTGCTGCAAATTAAAGCAATTAAATTGCAACCTAACAACCCTTTTACCTGGGCTTCGGGTTGGAAATCGCCAATTTATTGCGATAATCGTTCCACACTTTCACACCCGGCTATTCGCACCTATATCCGCCAAAAATTAAGCTCGTTGGTACAGGATGAGTTTGGCGCTGTAGCCTGTGTTGCCGGCGTTGCCACAGCAGGCATTCCGCAGGGGGTTTTGGTAGCTCAGGAGTTAGGTTTACCTTTTATTTATGTACGTGCCAAACCAAAAGAGCATGGTACAGGTAATCTGATAGAAGGCGACGTTTTCCCGGGGCAACGGGTTATTGTGGTTGAGGATCTGATTTCGACTGGTAAAAGCAGTTTACAGGCTGTTGATGCTTTGCGTGCAGCAGGTTGCGATGTTGCCGGTTTGGTAGCCATATTTACCTACGGTTTTGATGCCGCTGCCGAAAACTTTAAAAAAGCCAATTGCCGTTTCACTACCTTATCAAATTACGATGCGTTGATTAAATATGCCGAAGAGCATCAGTACATCACTAAAGACGACGAAAAACTATTGAAGCAATGGCGTGAAAACCCATCCGAGTGGGGGCAACAAGTTCCTCAATAATATAAACCAACAGTTATGACCATTATCGAGAGTAAAAAAATAATAGCCAAATCTATTGCCGATGTGTATGGTTTTTTAGCCGATCTGAACAATCACCAGCAATTGATGCCCGAAAATATCTACAACTGGTCGTCAACCGCTACCGAAGCGAGGTTCACCATTCAAAATATGGCAAAACTTGCTTTAAAAGTAGGAGAGTTAGTACCTAATCAATCCATACAGGTTATCCCGGCAGAAACCCCACCTTTTGAAATGGAACTGAAATGGTTGTTAACAGCTAACGGCGATAGTACCGATGTTACTTATCGCATATCGGCCGATTTGAACATGATGATGAAAATGCTGGCCAGCGGCCCGCTGCAAAAGCTTGCCGACCACGAAACTGCACGCCTGGCCGAGGTATTGAAATAACTATTTCGTACGTTGTTTGCTGCGACGGTAAAACACCATACATACACCTGCAAGGATAGCAGTTAGTAACGTAATTATTGTAATAACTACTCCTTTTTGCTGTGCGTCCTTCTCGTTTACAGCTGTCGAGGTAACACGATGCATAGAATCGGATGTTATTCTGGGGGGTGAAGCTGTTGTTCTGTTTGCTATTACCCTTGCTACTGAATCATTCAGGAATTTAATGCGGTTTAGCGCCATAGCAACTTGTGGTTTATCGCCTTTTTTAGTATAGTATTGCGCCAGCGCCCTTTGTACACTTATCTGCTGATCAATCTGCGGCTGTGTTTTTGCTAGCGATAACGCTTCATCAAGATCGCGTTTGGCCAGGTTAAAATCCTTAATGTCCTGTTTTACAGACGCTAGTGTGAGCAGCGAAGCAATGATGTTCAGCGTGTCGTGCTTTTCTCTCGATATCTCGTTGGATTGCAGAATGAACCATTTAGCCTGTGTATACTTTTTCTGCAGATGATAAACCAGGCCCAGGTTATCGAACGTTTGCCGTAAGCCTGCGCTATCCCTGAATTTTGAATAGATATGCAGACCTGCCATAATGTGATCGATAGCCTTGCTCAAATCAGCCAGGGAAGCGCCGGGTTGCGCCAATTTTAACGCCGCGTTATTCAACGAATCGGCTTTAACCGTAAAATTTTTTATATATGCTGTTCGCGTTAGCTGTACGGTATCGTTACTCGTTCGCGAATAAGCAAGCATCGCCGTACACAGCAAAGCAATAATCAGAGTAAGCGATTTTTTTACCATTAACAGAGCACTTTAGAACTCCAAGATAACTAATTAATTTCGCTTTCGATCGGATTAAGGAGGTGATCGGTGTAATCAAATCCCAATCGGTGTAATCCTGATTACTTAATTTTAATGCCTTTGTATTCTTCAGCTTCTTTGTAGTCTTTTCTAAGCGGATAACCTTCCCAATCATCAGGTAGCAAAATGCGGCGCAGGTCGGGGTGATTCTCGAAGAAGATACCGATCATATCAAAAGCTTCACGCTCGTGCCAGTCGGCGGTTTTCCAAACTGAGGATACACTTGGGAATGAAGGAAGGTTATCTTCAGAGCGATCATTCTCTACACTTACCTTTAAAACTAATTGTGTATTGTAGGGAATAGAGGCCAGATGATAAACCACACCAAAGCGGCTTAAACCTCCGGTAACGCCATAATCCACACCACTCAGGCAGGATAAAAAGTCGAAGTATGTTTCCGGATTATCGCGCAACTCCAGGCACACGTCGGCAATCCTGTTAGCTTTGATGATCAGCGCCTTTTGTAGCCCGGTGGTTTCTTCGCCCACAATTACATCGGCACCAAATTTATTGATGAGTAAGGTTTTAATATCTTCAAACGTCATGGCGCCAGTCTAACAATTTTCCAATTGGTTTTATCGGCTTTTTTGTAAACTATCCTGTCATGCAAGCGGCTTGGGCGGCCCTGCCAAAATTCTATTAGCGTAGGTTTCACAATATAGCCACCCCAATGCGCGGGTTTAGGCACTTCTTCATCGGCATAAACTTTTTCCAGGTCGGCCCATTTTTTTTCCAATGCTTCGCGGCCGGCAATTTCCTGGCTTTGCGGCGATACTACCGCGCCTACCTGGCTGCCTTTAGGGCGAGTATAAAAATATTTTTCCGATTCTTCGCGGCTTACCTTTTCAACCGTGCCCTCGATGCGCACCTGACGCTCGAGCGTGGGCCAAAAGAAAACCAGGTTTGCCAATGGATTTTTAGCCATTTCTTTACCTTTTCGGCTCAGATAGTTAGTGTAAAATATAAAACCACGCTCATCAAAACCTTTCAGTAAAACAATACGCGCCGAGGGCCGGCCGTCAGTTGTAGCGGTTGCCAGGGTCATGGCATTGGCTTCCTGCGCTTCGGTTTCCAATGCCTGCTTAAACCACTTCTCAAATTGTTTGATAGGGTCCTTGGTTACGTCTTTTTCTGATAATGAGGCAGCGCTATACTCTGCCCTCAGGTTTTGAATTGTTGATTGATCCATTTGCCCGCAAAGTTACAAATACAGGTCGTGATATTTTAATGTTAAATTTTTGTTGACTAAAATTTCAATTTATCTTTCGCCGAACATATTTTTGAGAGCAATGTTAACGTTATATACACAAAGCAGATAAATGTTAAGTACAATTACCCCGGCTGCTGGCAGATTATTGATATCGGAACCGTTTATGATGGATCCGAACTTTAAAAGATCTGTCATCCTGTTAACCGAATATTCGGAGATAGGGGCAATGGGTTTTGTATTGAACCAATTGAGTGAATACACCTTGAGCGATATCATGCCTGATATCAATTATTCAGATATACAATTATACAAAGGCGGTCCGGTAGGCAATAATACGCTGCATTTTATACATCGTTGCCCGGATAAGATTGAGGACGGTATTGAAATAACCAACGGAATTTACTGGGGTGGCGATTTCGAGATCGTTAAAGATCTCATCAATAATTATCAGCTTACTGATAACGACATCCGCTTTTTTATCGGCTACTCGGGTTGGACGGAAGGTCAGCTGGACGACGAATTACAGGAAGATACCTGGATGGTGACGGATAAATTTAATGCCGATGTGCTGTTCAGCCACAACGAAGAAACACTTTGGAAACAAACTGTTGTAAGCATGGGCCAGCGCTATGCGCACATTGCTAATTTCCCCGAAAACCCCACATTAAATTAGTTCCTCTGTTCATTAGTCATTGGTTCGTGTCGCTTTGATATGAGTGGCATAATTGTTTTCTTTACTGATGATAATACAGGCACCAATCGACTAATGAACAAGTGAACTAATGAACCAAAAGATCAACCACTCGGTTTGTGCCTGGTGCTACCCGGATTTGAACCTCAATGAGCTTTGCATAGCGGCTAAGCAAATAGGCATAACCGGTATCGATTTGGTTGGGCCGCAAGGCTGGCCGATTTTAAAAAAGCACGGGCTTTGCTCGCCCATGTGTAATGGTGCCGAGATCAGCTTAACCGAAGGTTTCAATGATCCGCAGAACCATGCTCAACTTTTTGAAAACTACAGCAAAATGATACCGCTTGTGGCCAAGGCAGGTTATACCAACCTCATCTGCTTCAGTGGCAACCGTAATGGAATGGATGATGAAACCGGTTTGAAAAATTGTGTTGAGGGGTTAAAGCTGCTATTGCCTTTGGCTGAAAAATATAACGTGGTTTTGGTTATGGAACTGCTTAACGCGAAGATTGACCACCCTGATTATCAATGTAATAAAACTCACTGGGGTGTTGCGCTGGCTAAGCGTCTCGCATCCGAAAACTTTAGGTTGCTGTATGATATTTACCATATGCAGATAGAAGAGGGCGATATTATCAGTACCATCCGGGAAAATCACCAATACATCGCGCACTATCATACAGGCGGCGTACCCGGCCGTAACGAGATCGACGAAACGCAGGAGTTAAACTACCCCGCAATTATGCAGACTATCAAAAGCACCGGTTTTAAAGGCTTTGTTGCACAGGAATTTATCCCCACACAAACAAATAAAATAGCGTCGCTGGCAAAAGCTGTACAAATTTGCGATGTATAACGATATAACTAACAACATGAAATCTCTTTGTGTATTTTGCGGGGCCAATTATAACGGCGATCCAAACCTTAAACAAGCTATCGGATTATTGGCCGATGTGATGATCAGCCGTGATATTACCCTGGTTTATGGCGGCGGTAAAGTAGGGGTGATGGGGCTTATTGCCGATGCTGTTTTGTCTCGCGGCGGTAAAGCCATTGGCGTTATTCCCAACTTCCTGATGGGAAAAGAGGTTGGCCATACCGGCCTGACCGAAATGCACGTGGTTGAAACCATGCACCAGCGCAAGCAATTGATGAACGATTTGAGTGATGGTATTATTATGCTTCCCGGTGGCTTTGGTACCCTCGAGGAGTTTTTTGAGGTGTTGACCTGGCTACAGCTCGGCCTGCACAAAAAACCTATCGGCGTGCTTAACGTAGGTGGTTTTTACGACTTTTTGCTTAAGCAAATGGATGTAATGGTTGAGCAGCGCTTTTTGAAACCTGTCAACCGTGAGTTGGTAATAACCTCCGTCGATCCGATTGAACTAATGGATATCATGTCGAAATTTGATGCCAATCCGGATGAAGTTTGGTTTAAAGATCGTAACCTGACCTGAACGATTATTCTAGCTCATATAAACTCGCATCGTGCTCATAAGTAATGTTATTATGCGGATAAGGAACTATAAACGTTTCTTTTACCCTAGCAGATCTGAGGAAATAGCTGATCCATATACCGCCAAAGATTAACGCGCGCAGCAAACTGGTAGTACTACTGTCTGAAACTTTATTATTGAAGAGGTATCCCCATAACCCATCGATAAAAATGTAGCACATTATAAATACATAGAACCGAATTATCATTTTGGGAAGTATATCGCGTTTGTTTAGTACCAGGATTGCACAAAACAGAGCTGCACATATGATAAAAGTATTACCGGCAGTTTCGTACATCCACAAGGCTTTATACCAGAAACCGCGTATGCCGGTATAATAATTCCAGATTGCAGCATTAAAATAATCGCCGCTTAATATACGGTAAAGGTTGAAGAAAGCGCTGAAAAACAGGCCGGAAATGACCAATATTAACCAGCCTCCAAGTTGTCGGCCATAAGCATGCCCGGCAAGGCGTAATGATTGGGTATGGCTGCAGTATATTTTTACTGAAAAATAAATGCTTAAACCTAATACCAGTAGCGATGTAAGGGCCGTCCAAACGTTTATTTTAAAATCAGCCGTTTTTTGTTCGCCTGATGTATAGAAAAAATTAAACGATAGCCGGTTGTCCGTTATTTCTTTTACGTCCTTTCTAAATTCGGCCAATTTAGCCACCGGTATGTAACTTTGCAGATATTTCAGTTCATAATAGTGTATCAGTGTATTGCTATCAACGGTAATGGTTTTGTTGAAATGATAAGCATCCCTGTCGATATTAAAATGACTGCCTTCAACACTCCAACCTTCGGGTAGCGATACGGCAAGCGTGTACTCTACATGATAAGGGAAATTGACGGCAACCGGAGTTTTAATGTCTTCTCCTACGTTGGGTAATTGTTCGTCAATCAAATTGGCATAAAATGATGCGTTGTATTTACCAGTAGTGCTATCGCGTTTAAAAAAATTATTGATCTTATAATGCTCATTAACCGTAAGCTCATTGTTTTTAATATCATCGATCACTGTCATCGAGTCTTTAAGCTCAATTTTCGGATAGATCTTTAAATAATAATCGAGATAATTTTTTTCGGTTTCGGCAGTACTTGAAGATGCAAACTTACTACGTATTTCATCAGCCTCACCAAATGAATATATGGTCTTTACATCAAAGAATACCGCATCTTTTTCATTGTGCACAGTATACTTTTCTTCACACCTGATCTTACCGGGCTCTACCGGCGGAATAATGGTTAGCTTATTATTGCCGGCTTTCAACACCAATGCGCGGTAATAAGGCGGGATATAAATATTGGTTCTGGTACCACCCTGATCACTCATGGTTGCATCAACCCATATCTGTTTACCATTAAGGGTGGCTACAACTATGGCATGATCAAACAATGTATTTGACGGTAAATAGTTATCAATATTTTCCTGCAGATCGGTAGCTACCAAAGCCATTTCGGCCTCTATGCCATTAGCTTCAAGCATCGATGCAAGCAATAACGCTTTATCTTTACAGTCGCCGTACCGTTGCGCCAAAACTTTCTCAGGGCGATTGGCACGGTGCGAATATTCACCGGTTTCGATACCCATGTAGCGGATATCGTTCTGTACAAACTTTACTGCTTCTCTAAAATATACTTCCTGGTCACCGTCGGCTGCTTTTTTCAGGCGGTCGACCTCTTTTTTTAGCTCGCCCCTGATGTTTTTTTCTACCGGGTTTACCTTCAGACCCCAATCAATAACCTGAGTCCAGTTATCATATTCGCTAAACTGTATTCTTGCAAATTCTTCATACCACGATGGCTGGTTTTTATGATTCTCAACCGCTTTAACTTTATAATCTTCCCACTCGTATCGTTTTAAGCCGCCTGCTACATTGCTAATAACTGGCGTACGAGCCTGGTTGAACGATTTTGTATGAAGCTTGCGGTTAGCCGAAACCAGAACTGAATTATAGCGATGCTCGGCAGTAATGTAATCCTGTAAAAAAATGGTACGGCAAAACTTATTTTCAAATATGGGGTTGCCACCGGTTATGGTGTACGAATACTCAATCCGGTCGCCCTTCCTTATATCATTAAGAATATATTTGGCCGAATAGGTGCCGTTATATATAAATTTTGACAGATCATCTTCTTCGGCCAGCAACTTAAAAGCACCAACGTTCAATCTGTTTTCGGGCTTGTTGTTGCGCCATACCGTAATATTATGGAATTCGAGCTTTTGATAAGACGGATCGAAATTTACCGAGATATCCGATGCATTCTGTACACCGGTAGCTGATACAATGTCCTTGATAATGCGCCGATAGGTAGCTTGCTTCTCTACGTTGTATTGTTGTTCAATAAGCTCGTAGTAATACCCGTTCTCAACCGAGCGCAAATTCGGTTTGGCATCATAAGGTTTACTGGCGCCTATCCATGCAGGCTTAAAGGATACCTGAACAACAGGAGGATTACCACTTGCCCTGATGCTAAGCAGGACACAGGCTAAACAAAGGATCAAAAGTTTAAAACAGGGTAAAAATTTTTGCATATACGCTATGAAAATATAAAAAGAAACGTAAACTTTTACTAAAAGAAATGATATTTGCCGGCGATGGTAAATTTTGTATTGATAGCCGTATGTATTATAGCCGGTATGCTTTTCCGGGCATCCAAAACCTTACCGGCCGATGCACACCGGGGGATTAACGCCTGGATTATTTACATCGCCTTACCTGCCGTTTCGTTTAAATACCTGCCGCATATTACCTGGTCGAAGCAACTGATTGCGCCCGTTATTGGCCCTATTATCATTTGGTTGGGCGGTTGGGTGATGGTACAGATCTATGCCCGTTTCAGGAAAGTTGATCAGGCCACTAAAGGCAGTTTGCGTTTGATGAGCGGACTGGCTAATACCTCATTCGTTGGCTTCCCACTGGTTGCGGCTTATCTTGGCGAAAAGTATATCAGTGTTGCGATAATCTGCGATCAAATTACTTTTCTACTGCTTTCAACTGCGGGTGTGGTAGTATCTATCAACGCATCAAAAAGATCGGCGTTGTCAGCCGGTGTGGTATTAAAAAGGGTTTTGCACTTCCCGCCGCTGCTGGGCTGTGTAGGCGCCTTGGTTATCCCTCATTTTATCAATATCACTATAGCCGAACCTTTTTTTGATAAGCTTGCTGCTACAGTAGCGCCAATGGCCTTGTTTTCGATAGGACTGCAATTACAATTTAAGGGCTGGCGCGATGAGATTAAGGATATCTCGACGGTGTTGCTTTACAAATTAATACTGGCGCCTTTACTGGTATTAGGCGTGTTTTTGTTGTTAGGCCTTAAAGGACTGATGCCTCAAGTCGCCATTATGGAAGCCGCCATGCCTACGTTGTTAAGCGCCGGTATTGTAGCTGATGAATATGGCTTGAACCCGCGATTATCCAACCTGATCATCGGTATCGGTATTATCCTATCCTTGCTAACTACTTGCGGCTGGTATTATATCATCCGATAAATTACCAATCCAGTTTAACCAATGTAACCCCTTGACGAGGCAGTGATATAGCCAGTTTGCGCTCGCCGTTAACTGTTCGCGCTTTTTCTGGTTTGCCCATAGTTTGTAACTGGCCGGCTTTTTCTAACTCTGCTATCTGAGCCTGGGTTGGGTTTTGCGGCGAACCCATCTTTTTCCACACCTCATATGAGTTGCTGTGCATATCATCAATACGATATTGCGTTACCGTTACGTTTGCGGATGGGATGTTTTTGATGCTGAGAGTAAACGGATCAACCGTATTATGCAAATCCTCATCATGATAGTTCCAGATCATCACCGCGGCGGTATGTGTATCGGCTGTAGCTAAAGCGCCCAGATCAGTTTGTTTACCGCGGATACTTGAATCTAATATTGTTTTCAATGGATACATGCGATCGTCTTCAATCTTTACCCGGTTACCTTTCATCATGCCATACATCCTGAAAACATTCAGCACCGGCTTGTCTACGCCATTGGTAGCCAGGTCGCGAAAACCAGCGAACCAGGGCTGGTTCTCAAACTCGAACGACCAGCTTACCGCACCCAGCAGGTTAATATTATACTCATCCATCAGCTCATATTTACGTGCGAAGGCAGCCGCGGTATAGCTTGAATACATGGTACCGTTTCGGTAAGCATTCTCCGGGTTGGTAGCCATGCCGCAGGCTGCACAACCTTCGGGATCCGACTCGCCAATGATAACCGGGATATTCTTTAACTCGGGGAACGAACGGATATTTTTAAAATGGCTGTTGATGTTTTGCAATTGCTGTTTCAGGTTCATCACTACCACACCGTTAACAACCTTTGGCGAGCCTTTAGCATGAAAAAGAACAATATCCAATGGCGAACCTATTTTCCCGGTAGCATAATTGGTATCGTATAAACAATGCTTAATAAAGGCGTTCTCGTACTTGGCTGCTCCTCCGGTAGCATCGGCGCCACCAACTTTGGCAGTAGGCAGTGCACGTTTTACGCCATCGGCGGCATAGTCATACAGTTTATAAAATTCGGGCACGGTACCTTTCCAGTAAGCGCCGTCGGGTTCGTTCCAAACTTCCCAATACCAGCTTTCGACCTCCTTTTTACCATAACGATTCACACAATGTTTTACCCAGTTGTAAACCAGGTCGCGCCATTTGTTATAATCTTTTGGCGGATAGGCCCAGCCGGTGATGATGCGGCTATAGGATACACCAGGTTTCCAATCGTGTTTATAAGGTTCCGGGTGGGTTGACAGTGCTTTAGGCATAAAACCGATCTGCGCCAACGGCTTCATGCCACGTTTGATATAAGTATCAAAAATACTATCGACAATGTGATAGTTATAAATTGGGTTGCCTTTGGCATCTTCGGTATAAATATTGGTAGATCCCCATTTCAGTGCCGGCGTACCATCGCCCGACGACATCAGGCTATGCGCCCTTACATGCACCGGTACAGGACTAAGCGCTGCTATTTCCGAAAGCAGCTTTTTGCCATCCTTCATGTATGTATAATTCGGCTCATCATACCCCAACCAGGCCCAAATGGGCTTCATTGGCCCGATGGTTTGTTTCAGATCCACATTGATGGTTGCCGGCTTCTGAGCATATAAATTGCACACTACTGCCAATGGCAGCGCAAACAGGATAAGCTTTTTCAAAGTTTTAGGTATTGGTTATCAATTGTCGAATATACACTTTTACTTTTTAACAAAAGCACGATGATAAGCTAAAAGCAAAGCATCGCGCAGCATATCTTCGCGTACTTTAGTTAAATCAATAAAAGTGCAGCCCTGTAAACCCCATTTATTAGGAACCGGGGAGAAAATGGCAGGATCAAACGAATGAAATACAGATTGATCGGTAGGAGAAAGCTTTACCATTACACGCTGTTCAGCCTGCCACAGTGTAGCAAATATCTTTTTGTTGGCTTTCAAAGCACGCAGATGAAAATGATCAGCCTCTTCCACATCGCCGAATGAGTGGGCTATTTGCCTCACGGTATCCATATCTATCGTCATCAAATAAAACTACTAAAAATTACTTATTTTCGACATCTTCAACCCGGTATACATGGCCAAGAACTTTATCATCCGTCCGCGCTATTTTATTCCTTCGCTTGCATTGTTGTTCGGCTATGTGGCTTTTCAATTCGAAGGTGCCTATAAAATAAGTGGTTGGTTATTGATGTTGTTCTTTCTCTCGTTAGCGCTGGTATTTCAAAAAGCCGAAAAACTTAAAGGATTTTCTTTTCCGCTCATCATTTTCGCGGCCGTTAGCCTTACCATGTACTATCCGCAGCACTTTGTAAGTGTAGATGGTTTTAAATTATCCAAACTGATCATTCCGCTATTGCAGATCATCATGTTTGGTATGGGCAGCGAACTAAGCATGAACGAACTGGCCGCCGTTTTTAAAATGCCGAAAAAGATACTGGTAGGCGTGGTTTGTCATTACACGGTAATGCCATTGATCGGTTTTATTTTGGTGAGTGTATTTAGTTTTCCGCCCGAGATTGCTGCCGGTGTAATCCTGGTTGGTTGCTGCCCGAGCGGGTTGGCATCCAATGTAATGTCTTACCTGGCTCGTGCCAATCTGGCCTTGTCAATCGCCGTAACCACCGTTTCAACATTATTGGCGCCGTTATTCACGCCTTTACTGATGCGTATATTGGCCGGTAAGCTAATCAAAGTAAGTTTTTGGGCTTTGGCCTGGGATACCACGCAGGTAGTGATATTTCCAATACTGGCGGGTTTGTTGTTCCATTTTTTGGTGCGTGGAAAGTTAAAATGGCTCGATCGCGTTATGCCGATGATATCGATGATTGGCATCGCGCTGATCATTATGGTGATCACCGCCAGCGGGCGCGACGCCCTGTTAAAAGTTGGCGGTTTGCTGATGCTGGCCGTGCTGATCCACAACACATTGGGTTATACCGTGGGTTATTGGTTCAGTCGCTTGTTGCGTTTCGACGAAAAGGATTGCCGCACTATCTCGCTTGAGGTGGGCATGCAAAACAGCGGACTGGCCTCGGGTTTGGCTTTAGGGCTGGGCGGGATAGGCACTGTTGGCCTGGCCTCGGCTATTTTTGGCCCGTTGATGAATATCAGTGGCTCGTCGCTGGCAACTTGGTGGCATGGCCGCATCCCCAAAGGCGATTCTGAGCCAGAAAAGGACATTTAACATTTTTTAACTAAATATCCGGATACCTGTACTAAACTACCGGTTACAGGGCTTGTCATAATTATAAAAATAACAAGATTATGAAAGCTCAAATTTTAGGCATCTCCTTAATGATCGCCTTGTTCGGAATAAGCAGTACAACTTTTGCTCAAACTCAATTCGACCGTACTCATCCACGCCGCGCCGAAGTTAACAGCCGTTTGGCACACCAGGATGCCCGTATCCATCACGAAGCACGTGAAGGCGAGATAAGCCGTAGCCGCGCCGCCCATTTGCACCGTGAGGATCACAGTGTACGCCGTGAAGAACGCCGTATGGCATCACGTGATCATGGCCATCTTACCCGCCGCGATCAGGCCCGTTTAAATCATCGCGAAAACCGCATCAGCAGAAGAATAGGTAGGTAATTACGCCGAAACAATTATAAACGAAGGAGCTTCCCGGATACACGCCGGGGAGCTTTTTTATTTTAACGCCCTGATGATGGCATCGCACCAAAATTTACCCAAAGCTATATCACCCTTTTTGTTAGGATGCAGATAAAACACGCCATTCAATCCATTTTCGGCTTTCAAATCAGTCAGGTAGTTCTCTTTAAAATATTGGTAAGCCCTGGTATCACCTAAATACACATGGTGCGGGTTTGTTTTGGCGTATTCTTTTACCAATGCATCAATTTCTGTATGGTAAAGCAATACCCGTGCCTGTCCTTCCTGCATGTAAGCCGCACCACGGTTATGGGTACTGTCACTGTACCATATCGGATGATGGATGACTATCTTACAATTAGGATAAGCCGCCAACAGGCTATCCGCTATGGTTTTGAGGTTTGCATGATAATCCTTTGGCGAGACCGGTGAACCCGTCGGGCCTTTGATGGCGCTGTCATTAGTGCCCAGCATAATCGAAAATACCAGTAATGCTTGTTTATCTGTATAAAAAGCATCATCAGTAGCAGCCAGGCCTTTGGATAGTACCTTATGCGTAGCCGGTAAAAAATCTACCGTAGTATAACCGCTTATACCCTGGTTGGCTACCTGTACTTTTTTAAACCTACCGCTTCGTTCCAGAGCGCTGTCGGTGTAATTGGGCGGTGTTTCGCCTTTGAGCGTAGTACCGTGGGTAATACTGTCGCCAATAAAAACAACATTGATGCTCGGTTTTTCGCGTAAGGCGAATGCGCATAAGCCTAAAGTCACTATCCCGAAAAAGACTGTGTTTCTGATTTTCATATTGGTTACCAAATTACATAATTGATATAAATTCTTTCATTTAAGCGATACGTTCTATTTTTACGCCGATATGAGCTACACCGTACCCGAGCTTCGCACTGTTAACGTTACCCGCTATGTTACGCCTTTGCGCGAGGGCGGCTCGATGCCCGCTATCGCTGAAGCTGATGACGATTTTCTCTACGTCATCAAATTTCGCGGGGCAGGACAGGGTGTTAAAGCGCTTATAGCCGAACTGATCGGCGGCGAAATTGCCCGCGCCCTGGGTTTGAAACTTCCAGAGATCGTATTCGCTAATCTGGATGAAGCTTTTGGCCGTACTGAGCCCGACGAAGAGATACAGGATTTGCTCAAAGCAAGTGTAGGACTCAACCTGGCTTTACACTATCTGTCAGGTGCTATCACTTATGATCCGGTAGTAACCAAGTTGGACGAAACTCTGGCCTCGCAGATAGTCTGGCTGGATTGCCTGCTGATGAATATGGATCGCACCGCCCGAAATACCAATATGCTGCTTTGGCACAAGGAACTTTGGCTGATTGATCATGGTGCTTCGCTGTATTTCCATCACTCCTGGCAAAACTGGCAGGAACAGGCCGCAAAGCCTTTTGCTTTAGTGAAAGACCATGTTTTGCTTCCGCAAGCTGCGCAATTAACAATTGTTAACGAGCAATTTAAGCAGATACTAACCAACGGGCTAATAACCCAGATTGTAGATTTGGTACCCGATGAATGGCTCACCGTGGATGCCCCTTTTGATACACCGCAACAACATCGCGAAGCATATATCGAGTTTTTAACTACGCGCATTGCGCATTCGCAAACTTTTGTAAACCAGGCACAGCATGAACGGGAAGCACTTATTTGAATATGCCGTTATCCGCGTTGTACCCAGGGTGGAACGCGAGGAATTTATGAACGTAGGCGTTATTCTGTTTTGTAAAAAGGAAAAGTTTTTACAGGTAAAGTTTAACATCGACGAGCAACGCCTGTGCGCCTTTGCAAAAGACATTGATTGTACAGAACTCAAAGAACATATCCGGTCCATCCAGCATATCTGCCTTGGCGAAAAAGCCGGCGGGCCGATTGCCCAACTGGATATTGCGTCGCGCTTTCGTTGGTTAACGGCTACGCGTAGTACGGTTGTGCAGCCTTCAAAGGTTCATCCTGGTTTTTGCGCCAATGCGGCAGAAACTTTGGACCGGTTATTTGCTGAACTGGTATTGTAATCATCAGATAAGTCATCCTGAACACCCCTCGGGACAATTATACGGTTTACATAATGGGGTACCAAAACAGGTTCGGCACGACACTTATTGTTACTTTTTCTCCACCAACAAACTTACCGGCCCCATCAATCCCGACTCGCTCAACTGGTATTGCCCACCAAACGGCGCGGTATAACTATCCAACACTTTTTTACCTGCAGGAGCCAACTGGTCGCCGATCAGGCGGTTCGTCCATTCGTTGGTTACTTTTATCTCCAGTTCGTTAGCGCCGGTTCTCAGAGCCGTAGTTATATCGGTTTCGTACGGTGCTTTCCAAAGTATATTAAACTTTTTGCCATTAACATAAACCTCTGCAATATCGCCAACCTTGCCCAGGTCTAAAAATATCTTTTGCTTTGCAGCAAGGGTTCCGTTCTTAATGACAATGAATTTGGTATAGGTTGCCGTCCCTGAAAAATATCTCACACCTGTATCCGCGTTCATCGTCCACGATTGGAGATTTGCCAAATGTATCTTCGCCGGTGCGCCTGATTTTGGCGGGAATGTAACATCCCAGCCTCCGCCTACACCCTGTAGCAGCACATGGGTATTTATGGGTATTTTTCTAATGTTTTCTGTTGTTGGCTTATTGAAAGTTACAAATACAGCCTCACGCTCTATTAAATGCAGCGGCACGGTAGTGTTATCGCCATTGATGGTATAACTTGCCGGGTTAACCGAGCCATTATCGGCATGCCATAGTTCTGCCTCTTTACCGCTTACCTTAAAACGTGCGTCAATATCCACCGGTTTATCTGTGCGATTAACAATAAAGTAAATGTCATTATTGCCATCCCGACGGTGTATCCAGCTCAAATCGCTATCCAGGGGTTTATCGAATTCAACATCCGGTTTAACCGATATAGCTTTTAATACCTCTTTTAAAGGTGTTCTCCAAAATACATGGCCTTTGCCACATATACGCTGTGTTCGGCTTATTCCGTCCAGATCGCCCCAAACATCGTAGGCTAATCGCGTTATCTCATCCGCCATATCCTTACCGCCATAGCCCGGTGTGTTTACGGGTTTTGGCCCGCAAATGGTAGCGCCGCCGGCAACCAGCTCTTTTATTTTTTTCAACACCGGTAAACTCATTTCATTGGTTGGCGGTAAAACCAATACGCTGTAGGTCATGCCATCGGGCATCACCAGTTTGCTGTTTGCGTTAACATTCATTCGTGTGATCAGCGCATCGGCATTAATAAAATCATATTGGTAACCATCGGGCATAGCCGGTTGTATTCCCACACCCCAGAAAGGCATGGTCGAAGGTGCGCCTTCATTCATTAAATAAGCCACATCAGCCACGTACATCCCTTTTTGCAGCATGTACGAGTTGCGCGATAGATAGTCGATGAACGGCTTGGCTTTTTCGGCCCAGGTAATATTGCGGTTAATGTGTGTGCCTACCATTACATTGCCTGGTTTGGTGTCCAAAGGCTGGTGCGCCGATGTATGGAACACCAAACGATTAATACCCTGGGTAAACCAGTAATCACTAATTTTTTTGAGGGTATAGGGCGACTCATAGTTCCCGCCGGTGAAGGATTCAGCCGCGATGATATTTTTGCCATACACATGCCCCGCCGATGCCGCCCCGCGCACGTCCATATAATACATCGATGACGGATGCAGATCCTTCACCCAAAATTCGCCCATGGGGATGTTCACATATTTTTTATTGAGCAGGGCATCTTCGGTACTTTCCAGCGATACGCCGCCCGCCTCGCCATACACGCCAATGCCTTGCTTGTTGAGGTAATTGGTAACGGTGCCGTAGGTGTTTTCGGCAATCAGGTCAACAAGCGTTCGCCTGAAATCCCACAAAACCTGGTCGCTAACCTCTGCGCTTTTAACAATGCGGCCGGTTAGGGCGGGCAGGTATAAATTCAGGTCATAGCCGCGGCGTTGTAAAAATTCCAATGGCATGTTCTCCGTCCAGTTCTGTATGCCTGCTTCCCAACTATCCATCATCACATAATTTAAACGGGTACCATACAGTTTACCTAATTCTTCCTGCAGCGGCTGGGTATAGCCGTGGATATAGGCTTCCATGTGCTGCTTGCTTAGCTTATCGGCTTCCCAACCTAATGCCGAAGGTACGGCAGGGCGGTTTTTAGCGCCTGTTTGCGAGTACCCGAACCGCATAATGGTATAATTACCTGGTGGTACATTCCAATGTAAAGTGCCGTCGGCTTCCATTTTTTCGGTCAGGATGATGATATCGTCAGGATTGATAACAGCATTTTTGCCAACAGTCGGCGTTTCGGTATTGCTGTATTCAAAAAGCTGGTTAAAGCCCGCTTTTTCTTCATAACGGTTTATCCGCCCGCCCGAAAATAGTTTCAGTTCGCAAAGCTCATATACACTATCAGGTTTGGTTTCCGTTTGCGCGATCACTTCGCCGGGTGTATAGGCCGCGCTGACCATTTCCAGCTTAAAATACTTTGCATTGGTTTCGGGAAAAGCGAAGGTACGTACACCGCCCGCCCGATAGCCCTGTTTGCCGGGCAGCACCACCAAAGTTTTGTAGTTGATTCCGTCATCACTCACCAATATGCGCCCGAAAGGAATGCCTTTGCGAACGGCAATGGTTATCGCTTTTGCCTTAAATGGCTGATCGAACGTATATAACACCCAGGCTGTTCCCGGTTTACCTGTTGCTGTTTTTATTTTGACGGAAGAGTTCAAGTCATCATCCAAAAGCGGAGCGGGACTAATCGCGCCCGAACTCGAAGTGATAGTAGGATGGTTGTCCGTCATCGTCAACTCATCGGGCGGGGTAGGGAAGGCTATTACGGCAAAATCAGCATAATAGCCATTGCTGCTACCCCAGTTACGTATAGGGCCGATGGTAGTTGGCGGATGGGGCAGGGTACCGGCGAAAGGCTTGCCGCCGGCTACATTCATCTCGCTCCAAACCAGTTTTTTCATGGCTTGCGATGGCTTTACCCAGGTGCCTCCTGTCAGGCTCCAGCCCGCTGAACTGAATATCGCCATTTCAAGTTTGAGCCGCTCAGCTTCATTTGCAGCAAAGTGCACGGCATCCAACCATTCCGGCGAACCAAAATCCAGCTTTTTATCCGTGTTTTGCCCGCCGCCCGCATTTACATCGGCCAGTTGCATGCCGGCGATACCAACGCGCTTCATCCATTCCAGGTCTTTGGTAATGCCTTCTTTCGAGATATTGCTTTTGGTCCAATGCCACCACGTGCGTGGGTGCGCTGATGCCGGCGGGGTCAGAAAACCGGCCCTGAGCGTATCATTAGTTTGTGCATCTGAATAGCTATAAATGGCTGATAATAAAAAAGATATTGCGATCGTGCTGAAATGATGTCTCATTTATTGGGCTAATAAATATTTTTTAAATGGATCGTGTTTTAGGGTACGCAGTCCTTCCACTACACAGGCGGCGTTTAGCTTGGCGCCAGCTTCTATAGTGTGGGTATGATCTTTTGGTGTAAAGTATCGTGCCATTACCGTATCAGCACCCATCTGGTCATATTTATCAGCGATGATCTTGTTCAGGTCAATTACTTCGACACCCATTTGCGCGGCCACTTCTTTATCTATCTGTACATATTCGCTGCCTGCCCGGTCAACCTTACCGTTCTGCCATATATTGCGTGGCACTAAAGTTAATACGATGGGGATACCGCCTTTGGCTTTAGTTTCCCTGATGTATCTGCGGATATTCCACCCGAAAGAATGCGCCATTACCTTTTGCTGTGTACGTGGGTTGGTAACCTCGGTACTGTCATCGCCGTTACCTTTTAAAGTGGTTGGATTGCCGTCGTTGTGGCCGAATTGTATCAATACATAGTCTCCGGGTTTAATATAAGGTTCAACCTTGTTCCAAAAACCGCCGGTAACAAAGCTTAAGCTGCTGGTGCCGCCAAAGGCTTTATTTTGTACCGATATTTTGGTCGTATCAAACAAATTCTGAATAAAGCTGCCCCATCCCCATAAACCGCCGTCGCCACGGCCATAAGTTCCGTTGCGCACGGTCGAGTCGCCGATGAGCCATAAGGTTGGTTTTTGTGCTGGTTTAAAAGCAATTACTGCGATAAATATCGCCCCGAAAAATAATAGCCGGTTGATGTTTTTCATGTCATTAGGTTGTTTTGCAAACTACTTACCTGTAGTTGTTGTAATTGTTTTTGAGGCGGGACTATCCTGCTCAATATAAGCAAAATCCACGTTTTTATCAATTCTATCTAACCTTTTTGTAATAGCTTTCAAATGTATTATCACGAAAAAGAAGGATGTTACCTGGTACAGGAACTCCGGATTTTATATTGGTTTTCACATCTAAAGTAAAACCTGTTATCTCGTTCGGCATCCTGTAGTGTGATGATAATTACGTAAAATTTTTGTTGTAAATGATATTGGTTATTTAGCCGGTGAGGCAACCGAGGGGAAGAAACTGAGGTATTGGAGAATACACCAATTTTATATAACTGATAAGCAAATAATTATAGTAAATTTATCGGTTGGTAAATTGAGTTTCCGCATAGCCATTATGAGCCTTAAGTATTACCTTTTAGTGTTGATGTTTTTTTTTGGCAGCATTGTAAAAGCGCAATGCCCTGAAAATATTGGCTTTGACTATGGTAACTTTAAAAATTGGCAAGGAGCAAAGGGTAAAGCTAATACAGCCGACGGTAGTTTGGATTTTACCCAACCAGGCATATTTAGCGATGTACATACCATTTTTTTTTCGAAGAATGGCCTCGTTGATCCGTACGGGCAATTCCCGATAGTTAGCCCCAATGGCAGTAGTACCTGCGTACGGCTTGGCAATACCACCGTTGGTACAAATAAGGCGCAGCAACTCACTTATACTTTTACTATCCCGGCCAATAATCCCGATTTTAGTATCATTTATTATTACGCGGTAGTTTTTCAAAACCCATCGCACGCCCCATATCAGCAACCCAGGTTTACGGCCAAGGTTTTTGATGTTAATGATAACCAGTACATCACATGTGGTAATTTCGATTTTGTGGCCTCATCGGGTCTGCCGGGCTTTCAGCATACAGGCGATGTGTATTATAAGGATTGGTCGGCAGTTACCATTAATTTGCTAGGATATGCCGGCAAAACGCTGCGCCTGGAGTTTGCAACCAACAATTGTACTTTGGGTGGACACTTTGGGTATGCTTATCTTGATGTAAACGAAAACTGCACTTCGCCTATTTCGGGCGGTACATTTTGTAACGCAAATCCTTCAAAGGTTACTTTGGTTGCGCCATCAGGGTTCCAGCAATATTTTTGGTATAAGGATAATGATTTTACGAACATTATCGGACAATCCAGTACGCTCGATCTCAATCCAACCCCTCCTCTGGGCTCTACTTATTCTGTTCGCATAGTTCCGTTCCCGGGTATTGGTTGCGAAGATACCATCCATACAACTATAAAAGGAGTAGAGGCTAGTGTCTTTAAATTAAAGAGTAGTATTTCCACATGTGCGAGCGGCGGCGTGGATTTAACGGATACGGCACTTACATCAGGAAGTAACAGTGACCTGACCTATACTTACTTTACCGATCCTAATGCTCAGAAAGGTGTTATCGGGCCGCAAAACATAACTACCAGCGGAACTTATTACATACAGGCTACCACACCCGGGGGATGTACATCCATTAAACCTATTAATGTATATGTGTTTAACCAGGGAAGCCTGGTTATAGCCAAACCGCCTGTTGTATGCTCTGGTAGCGCGGCCGATTTGACGGCTTATGATGTTACCGCAGGCAGCGACCCGGGGTTGGTTCTCAGCTATTGGAAAGATGTAGGCGCTACTCAGCCTTTGCTTCACCCCGATAACATTACAACTACAGGAACTTATTATATTAAAGCCACCTCCTCAAATGGTTTTTGCAGCACGGTTAAGCCGGTTTTAGTTACTATAGTAAACGCGCCTAACCTGGTTATTAACAATCCGGCAGGATGCCTTACCGTTGATATGACGGCCGCCTCGGTAACCGCGGGCAGCGACCCCGGTTTAACCTATACTTATTGGCTTGATGCTGCAGCCACACAACCTGTTAGCGACCCGCATACTATCATAACCAGTGCGACCTATTATATTAAGGCAACCAACGGCACAGGCTGCTCAAGCATTGCGGCGGTAAATGTGGATGTTAAACCCGTGCCTGCCGCAACCATAACTGATCCTGCACCGGTAGTATTCCCCGAAACTGTGGATATCACTACGACATTTACCCCGCAGGCCGGGCAAGCGTACACTTATTGGCACAACGCGGCAGCTACTATACCTTTGGCAAACGCCAACGTTGTAACCCGACAGGGTACATATTATATTAAAGTAGCCAACGCCGGTTGTAGTAGCATCTATCCTGTAAAAGTAATCATAAGTAAACCTGCCGATATTGACTTCAGTACCAATATGTTTACGCCTAATGGCGATGGTGTAAATGATATCTTTAAATTTAAAGCGCCGGCTTCTATCAAACTAAAATATTTTAAAGTGTACAGCTCGTGGGGTCAGGAATTGTTTGAAACAACCGACCTTAATAAAGGCTGGGACGGCACTTACCAGGGTAAACCTATGCCTATGGGTACCTATTATTGGCTGTTCGACGCCTTTAATACTTATGACAGCACCACCATCTCCCAATCAGGTAGTGTAACTATTGTTCGCTAGGTTTTTTTTCTTTCTTAAAAGGAAATATAACGCACGATTAATTAATAAAATTTCAAATTTCATAATTTTCAAATTCTATTTCCTTTAATTATTGAATATTATGCCGCAAATACTTATATTTAATTGTAATATTGGTAATTGTTAAATTTTTAAAACAATTTTTAATTTTATACGTATGAAGAAAATTTTTACCCTAATTGTATTGGCGGCTACTGTTAGTATACAGGCTAACGCGCAGGATGGCATTAACGATTTGTTTAAAGGTAATCCGGGCGACGTTAATAAATTATTGAACGCCTACACCGATCCTTTATTTAAAGGTTTTGGCAACGGTTTGAACGGCGGCTGGGTGAACACCGCTAAAACCCAGAAGTTTTTGCGCTTTAACATCCGTGTAAGCGCTACGGTAAGTATAGTGCCGGATAACGATAAAACCTACGACGTAAACGCGTTGGGCTTATCGTATATCAAACCAACCGGGTCATCTATAGCTCAAACTTTTGGTGGTGACGGGAACAAAACCACACCGGTTGTTGTATCTGACCCGAATTTTCCCAACGATCCAACCCGGAAATATAACACCTCCTTACCAGCAGGGGTAACCCAGTATATTCCAGCACCGCAAATACAATTAACTATTGGCCTGATCAAAAATACCGATCTGTCATTACGCTTGATACCAACAACAAAAATTACCGATGATGTTGGTTCGGTAGGCATGTTTGGTGTTGGTGTAAAACATAACTTTGCGCCTGACCTGAGCAAAACGCTTCCCTTCGACCTGGCATTGGCAGTTGGTTATACTCACCTGAGTTATGAAAAGCCGATGGACGTTCGTAAGAATGATAACGTTGCTATCCCCGGCCAATCATTAAAAGGCGATTTTACCGGTTGGAACACACAGGTTATCCTTTCTAAAAGGTTATTATTCTTTACTCCGTTTGTTTCTGTTGGTTATTTAAACAGCACCACTGATGTTGGTTTGAAAGGGGCTTTCCCTTTTGTTACTGGCGTTACCAATACTGGTCAGCCCGTGTATACTAACTATACCGATCCAATTACCATTAACGGTTCAAATGCATCAACCAGCGGTATGCGTGCCGATGTGGGTTTTCAGTTGAGCCTTTTCGTACTTAAAATATATGGCTCATATAGCTTTGCCGCTTACCAATCGGCAAACGTTGGTATTGGCTTAGGCTTTTAATTAAGATTTTTTAACTGACCTTTTGCAAGGCCATCTGATTATTGGGTGGCCTTGTTTTTTTAAGTGGGATGATAGTTTTATACAACAATGAGGCAAATAAATATTACCGCTAAATCGCACGGTTATTTACATTTGTTGGGATAAACTTATCTTAACGCCTTAATGTATAAATATTCTAAAAGTTTGGTAGCGGTTGCAATTGCTATTGCGATAACTTCATGTAATGCTTTTGCCCAAAAACCGGGCGCTTTGCCCGATGTTTTAACATTGAGCAACGGTAAAAAAGTAACTACCGCGAAACAGTGGTTCGATAAGCGCCGCCCCGAACTGCTTGCGTTATTTAAAGAGGAAATGTACGGCCAGTCGCCCGGCAGGCCAGCCAACATGATCTTTAAAATTTTTGACGAAGGTAAAGACGCCCTAAACGGCAAAGCTACCCGTAAACAAATAACTGTATACTTTAACGGCAAGGCTGATAGCCCGCAGATGGATATCCTGCTATACATTCCCAATAAAGTAAAACACCCCGTTTCGGCAATCATAGGATTAAATTTCGACGGCAATCACGCCATCAATGCCGATCCGGCTATTAAACTTTCAACCAGTTGGTTTGATAAAGGCAAGAATGTAGTAAACAACCGTGCTACCGAAGCCATGCGCGGCACCAATGCCAGCCAATGGCCCCTGGAAACCATTATTGACCGTGGTTATGCTGTAGCTACCGTTTATCGTGGTGATATTGCGCCCGATCACGATCATAATTTAAATGAAGGCGTTTTTCCGCTGTATCCCGAATTACAGAACCGCCCGGATAATTTTGCCACTGTTGGCGCCTGGGCCTGGGGCTTAAGCCGGATATTGGATTACTTAGAAACAGATAAAGCTATCGATAGCAAGCATGTGGCCGTATTCGGTTTTTCTCGATTGGGTAAAGCTGCTTTATGGGCCGGTGCAACCGATACCCGTTTTGCTTTGGTGATCAGTAACGAATCAGGCGCGGGCGGGGCAAAGTTGTTTCACGAAACGGCAGGCGAAGGGATACGCCGCCTATCAACCAAGTTCCCCTTCTGGTTTTGCAATAACTTTAAAAAATACACCGATCAGGATTCGATACTGCCGTTTGATCAGCACATGGTTATCTCGCTGGTTGCCCCGCGGCCGATCTACGTCGCCAGTGCTGAGGGCGATCTGAACTCGAACCCTAAAGGCGAGTTTGCAAGCGTGGTAGCTGCCAGTCCGGTTTATAAATTATTAGGTACAAGTGGCTTGCCTGCTATAACCATGCCGCCTGTAAATACACCGGTTGTGGGCCGCATGGCATACCATATCCGCACCGGGCAGCATAATGTTACCGATTTCGACTGGGCGCAGTATCTCGATTTTGCCGATCAATATCTGAAGAAACCAACCAAACCATGAGGAGAGTTTTATTAGTTGCGTTTGTATTACTTGCTGCGGTTCCTGTTTTTGGGCAGAGCTTAAAAGTAACTAACCTGCGTTGCGAATATAAAACCGATCCGGTTATAGAAATAGCAACGCCGCATTTAAGCTGGGAGTTGCTATCTGCCGGACACAATATCTTACAAACCGCCTACCGTGTACTGGTAGCAGATGGTCCCTCGGCACTTCAAAAAAATATCGGCAACGTATGGGATTCACAGAAAGTAAATTCCTCAGCATCGATACAGATAGTTTATAACGGCAAGAAACTATCATCAGTCAAAAAATATTACTGGAAGGTGATGGTTTGGGATAATAAAACACACGCCTCGGTATGGAGTAGCACGGCCAGTTGGCAAATGGGATTATTAAATACTGATGATTGGAAGAATGCCGAATGGATAGCTTACGAAACCCTGCCCAATTCAAACCGGATATTGCCGGGCATTACACCTAAAGGCGACAAAAAGGTTTCGCCGGGGAAAGATGTCTTGCCTGTTCTTCGTAAAAGCTTCAAGGTAAGCAAAGCCGTAAAAAGTGCCACTTTGTTTATGGCAGGCTTAGGCCATTTTGAGGCAAGCCTGAATGGTGAAAAAATCGGTGATCATTTTATGGATGCCGGTTGGACAAATTATCAAAAGCAAGCTTTATACGTTGGTTTTGATATCACCAAACAGCTGAAAGCGGGCGAGAATGCCATCGGCGTGATGCTGGGGAACGGTTTTTATTTTACGCCAAGCGGCCGCTATCGTAAATTGACCGTAGCCTATGGTTATCCCAAAATGATCTGCCGTTTGATGATCGAATATGCTGATGGCTCGACAGAAAACATTGTAAGTAATACCAGTTGGAGAGCCGCGCCCGGGCCGATCACTTTCTCGGCCATATATGGCGGTGAGGATTATGATGCTACTTTAGAACAAAAGGGCTGGGATACCCCTGCTTTTGATGACCGTGGCTGGAAATCGGCTATCGTTACCGACGGACCACAACTAAATATCCAGATGGAAGAGCCTGTAAAAGTAATGCAGAGCCTCTCGCCGAAAAATACAACTAAAATTAAGGACGGCGAATACGTTTTTGATCTCGGCCAAAATTCATCGGCCGTACCGCAGATTACCGTAAAAGGTAAAAAGGGAGATACCGTGATCATTACGCCTGCCGAACTGATCAATGCGGATGGGACAGCCAATCAAAAAGCTACCGGCAGGCATACCTATAAATATACTTTAAAAGGTGAAGGCGAAGAAACCTGGAGCCCCCGTTTTACCTATTATGGCTTACGCTACCTGCAGGTTGATGGTGCGGTTGTAAAAGGTGAGGCTAACGCGGGTAATACGCCCGAGATTATCAGCATTAAAAGCTTGCACATCAGTAACGCGGCTGATAAGATCGGGGAGTTTAGCTGCTCGAACGAGTTGTTCAACAAAACCAATACACTGATTGATTGGGCCATCAAAAGCAATATGGTAAGTGTTTTTACCGATTGCCCGCATCGCGAACGCCTGGGCTGGCTGGAACAGGATCATCTGATGGGCAACTCGATGCAATATAATTACGACCTGGTAAACCTGTTTAAAAAATGTGTTACCGATATGCGTTTCGCGCAAACACCTGATGGCTTGATCCCCGAAATAGCGCCCGAGTATACTGTGTTTAGCGATGGTTTCCGCGATTCGCCCGAGTGGGGCAGTGCAGCCGTCTTGGTACCCTGGTATATGTATCAATGGTATGGCGATAAACAGGTTTTGGCAGATAGTTATGATATGATGCAGCGCTATATGGCTTACCTGGATAAACTGTCTGATCATGGCATCTTATCCGAAGGCTTAGGTGATTGGTTTGACTTAGGCCCCAAGCGCCCGGGGTATTCGCAATTAACGCCCAAGGGTGTCACGGCGACCGCTTTTTACTATTACGACCTGGATATTTTAGCGCAGATAGCCCAATTGCTGCACAAACCGGCCGATGCGGCGCGGTACAGCAAACGGGCAGCGGAGATTAAAGAAATTTTTAACAAAACATTTTTTAATGTCGAAACCAAACAATATGGAACGGGCAGCCAAACTGCCAATGCGATAGCTGTTTATATGAAACTGGTTGACCCGCAATATAAGCAGGCCGTGGTTGATAATATTGTTAAAGATGTACGCGCGCACAACAACAGTTTTACCGCCGGCGATATCGGATTCAGGTATTTGTTGAAAGTATTGGATGACGAAGGCCGCGGCGATGTAATTTTTGATATGAATAACCGCAGCGATATGCCCGGTTATGGCTATCAACTGGCTAAAGGCGCTACCACGCTAACGGAATCGTGGCAAGCTTTGCCATCGGTATCAAACAATCACCTGATGCTGGGACACTTAATGGAATGGTTTTATGCGGGTTTGGCAGGCATCCGCCCGGCTGATGACGCGGTGGCATACAATAAAATAGTGATACGGCCCGAAGTTGCAGGTGATGTTACTTCGGCTAAAAGCAGCTATCATTCGGTGTACGGCGATATCCGCAGCGAATGGAAAAAGAATGGAAATAGTTTTGATCTTTCGGTAACTATCCCGGCGAATACTACAGCCATTATTTCTCTGCCGGCAAAGGCCGGTTCAAAAATAACCGAAGATGGTAAACCGTTGGTGCAAAAGCCAATAATACAGGACGATAAAGCAACTATCAAAACGGGCAGCGGATCATACCACTTTAAAGTAATCGACTAAAATTACATCCCGCTTAAAATATTAAATCAACCCCATTTTTAAGCATTTCAGGATACTTTTTATATATTGCCGCCCGAAAATGAAACTGGAATAAACTAGTAGTGGGGAAAGGGCAAAAGGACGACCATGCAGGCATTAACCAATTATAAGTATATATCGCGTTTATTTGTTTTGTTTTTAGCAGGTGTAATGTTGATCACCTCGCCGGTTGCTGCGCAGCACAAAAAATCAAGCAAAAAATCATCCGGAAGCTCGCACTCCGGTTCAAAAAAATCAAACCATAGCTCATCGGGCAGTAGCCATAAAAGCAGCAGTAAGGGTAAATCTTCACATAGTAGTTCAGGCCATAGCAAAGGCAAAAGTTCAAAAAAGGGACGTCATAGCAGCTTATCTTCGCGCCATAGGCATGGGCATCATGTTAAGGAGCATTTCAGGGTGATGCATTATACCGAAACCCAGCATAACGATCTGGAGTATGTAACCGATAACTCGGATATGCGTAATGCGTTCCAGCATCCGCCCGAAGGTGCGAAACCCTGGGTATTTTGGTACTGGGATCAAGCGGCAGTGTCTGAAGCAGGTATTACCGCCGACCTGGAAGCCATGCGCGATAACGGCATTGGCGGAGCTTACCTGATGACGATTAAAGGTGTTCAGAACAACCAACCATTGATCAATCCACCGGTGGTGCAGCTAACGCCGCAATGGTGGCAAATGGTAAAATACGCCATGAACGAAGCTGATCGATTAGGCATTAAACTGGCTATGCACGATTGTGATGGCTTCGCGGTTGCCGGCGGCCCATGGATAACACCCGAGCTTTCAATGCAGAAAGTAGTATGGTCGCAGGTAACGGTACCGGGCAATACGATGTTTAATGATACTTTGCCTAAACCGCAAAGTACTAATGGCTATTACAAGGATATTGCCGTTTACGCTTATCCGCTTGATTTTGGGCAGGAGACCAATACGCAAAACCGCAAGCCACATATCACTACCAATAAACCCGGTACAGATGTACAGTTTTTAGCTACATCCGGTAACCGAAAGAGTTTTAGCAGCGATACCACCTGCTGGATACAATATGCTTTTGACATGCCTTTTACCTGCCGCTCGATAACCGTGCACCCAAGCGCCGGTAATTACGAAGCACAGCGATTGATAGTAGAAGTAAGCGATGACGGGCGAACCTTCAGGCGGTACACGCAGCTTGAACCGCCACGCTTTGGCTGGCAGGATAGTGATGCGCCTGATACTTACGCCATCAAACCGGTTACTGCCATGTATTATCGTTTTGTGTATGATAAAACCGGATCTGAACCCGGAGCCGAAGATCTGGAAACCGCCAAATGGAAACCTAATTTGAAGCTTACCGGTATCGAGCTATCATCAGCCCCACATATTAACCAGTACGAAGGCAAAAGCGGTGTGGTTTGGCGCGTAGCAAAACATACAACTATCAGCGAGATACCGGACGCAGCATGTATTCCAAAAAATAAGATCATAGATATTACTAAATATCTCGACGCCAACGGCCGCCTCAACTGGACAGTACCAAACGGGCAATGGGTCATCCTGCGCATGGGGCATACCTCAACAGGTCACATGAACGAGACAGGCGGTGCAGGTAAGGGCCTGGAGTGTGATAAATTTAACCCCGAAGCCATCAAACTACAATTTAACAATTGGTTTGGCGAAGCTGTGAAACAGGCAGGGCCCGACCTTGCCGCACGGGTATTAAAAATATTCCACGTGGATAGCTGGGAATGCGGTAGCCAAAACTGGTCGCCGGTATTTGCTGAAGAGTTTAAAAAGCGCCGGGGCTATGATATGATGCCTTACCTGCCGGCAATGGCAGGCGTGCCGGTGCAAAGCGCCGATGTATCCGAAAAGTTTTTGCATGATGTGCGCCAAACTATAGCCGAACTATTGGCAGATAAGTTTTATAATACCATGGCTGGCCTGGCACACGAAAAAGGGTTTCAGTTCAGCGCCGAATGTACCGCGCCTACTATGGTTGGTGATGGTATGTTGCATTATAAAGAGGTTGATTTACCGATGGGCGAGTTTTGGCTACGCAGCCCAACACATGATAAGCCGAACGATATTTTGGATGCCGTTTCGGGCGGGCATATCTATGGTAAGAATATTATCCAGGCTGAGGCTTTCACCGAAGTGCGCATGGCGTGGGACGAGCATCCCGGTATGCTGAAAACCCTGGCCGACCGCAATTTTGCTTTGGGTATCAACAAATTTGTGTTACACGTATTTAACCAAAATCCCTGGCTGGATAAAAAGCCAGGCATGACGCTGGATGGTGTCGGCCTGTATTTCCAGCGCGATCAAACCTGGTGGAAACCCGGTAGAGCCTTTGTTGATTACCTTGCGCGTTGCCAAACCATGCTGCAAATGGGTAAGCCAGTGGTAGATATCGCGGTATTTACCGGCGAAGAAACCCCGCGCAGATCTGTATTACCTGATAGATTAGTGAACGTGCTTCCTGGTATTTTTGGTGAAGAAACTGTGCTAAGTGAAGCCAAACGATTAAAAAACGAGGGGCAGCCCATGCATGTGATCCCTGATGGGGTAACCTCGTCGGCAAATATGGCCGAGCCGCAAAACTGGGTCGACCCGTTGCGGGGATATGCTTACGATAGCCTTAACCGTGATGCTTTACTTCGCTTGGCTACCGTTAAAAATGGCCGTATCGAGTTGCCGGGAGGCGCAAGTTACGGGGCGTTGATACTGCCGGGATCAACCAAAATGTCGCCGGATGGTGGCGCGCTGATGTCGCCCGAAGTACAGGAAAAAATCACCCAACTGGTAAACGACGGCGCAACCGTCATCATGAACGGGCAACCGGTAAGCTCGCCCGGTTTATCATCTGTTTTAAAACCTAAATACTGGAGCAGGGTGATCAAAGCACCCTATAAAGATGATACTTTTGATGGCTTAGGTATCGAGCAGGATATTATCCCATCAGATAGCCTGGATAATTATGTACCGGATATCGCCTGGACGCATCGCACCGCATCTGATTTTGATATCTACTTTATCGCTAATCAGCAAAACATTGAACGTACAGTGAATATTTCGCTACGTGTTTCGGACAAAGAGCCCGAACTATGGGATCCTATGACCGGTGAAACTTATCAACTAAATGACTGGAGCCATGAGAATGGCCGCACCAACTTTACCTTAAATTTTCATCCAAACGGCTCGGTATTTATTGTGCTGCGTAAGCCGTCATCAAAAGATAATAATAAAGGCGCTAACTGGCCCGAATATCGTACCATCAAAAACATCAGTGGTGTTTGGAGCGTTCAGTTCGACCCTAAACAGGGCGGGCCCGATCAGCCTGTCGTGTTTACTGCGTTAACCGATTGGAGCAAAAGCGATTATCCCGAAGTGATCAATTACTCAGGTACAGCTGTCTATACGCAAAATTTCGAGTGGAATTATACCTTGTCGCACGGCCGTGTTTGGCTTGATCTGGGCAACTTGTACAACATTGCCGATGTGACTGTAAACGGCGTGCATTGCGGTACGGTTTGGACACCGCCTTATCGCGTAGATATCACCAAGGCACTGAAAGACCGTAAGAATGTATTAAAAGTAGAAGTGACCAACACCTGGGCCAACCGCTTGATAGGCGATCATAACCTGCCCGAAAATAAACGGATAACTTCTACTACAGCGCCTTATCGCCTGGATGGAAAACGACTATTGCCAGCAGGTTTGATGGGCCCGGTAAAGATCATCGAAAATGCCAAGAACATTAATGATACGGGGCAGAATTAAACACATTAAAACAAAACGTCATTGCGAACGATAGTGAAGCAATCTCTGCATAGGACAATCGACATTATAATCGGATCTTAAGGCGCAGAGATTGCTTTCCCGAAACAAGTTCGGGACAGGCCGTACCTCGCAATGACGCTTAGTAATGTGGTTTACAACTCATCCGGTGGAAAATCCGCACCAATAGTAGTCTCTTCCCAGGCATCAAAATCCTTTTTCAATTGCTCCACCTTGTTGCGGGCGCCTTTTAGGGCTGCAGCACCTAATAATAAGCGTAATGGCGGGTTTTCTGATTCAACGGCTTTCACTATAGCTTTAGCCGCGCGCACCGGGTCGCCGGGTTGTTTGCCGCTGTAGCCGCGGATGGCGTTTTTGTTAGCTTCGGCAGTATCTTTATAATCCCCGATAACAATCTTGCTGTTATTTGCCGAACGGCCCGCCCAATCGGTACGGAAACCGCTTGGTGCAACTACAGTCACCTTAATGCCCAATGGCGCGGTTTCTTTGCTCAATGCTTCCGAGTAACCATCTACCGCGAATTTGGTGGCGTTGTAAAAACCCACACCCGGGAAACCAACCAAACCACCTATCGAAGCTATGTTTACGATATGGCCGCTGCGTTGTCCACGCATGATAGGCAGGATGGCGTTGGTTACATTTGCCAGTCCGAAGAAATTGATCTCGAACATGCGGCGCACTTCGTCCTCTTCGCTTTCCTCAATCGCGCCAAAATAACCTATGCCGGCGTTGTTCACTAATACGTCTACCCGGCCAAATTTGTCTTTGATCTGTTGGGTAGCGGCCTTAATCTCGTTGGGTTTGGTTACGTCCAGTTTTACGGTGATGGCCGTATCCGGGTAACCGGCAACTATGTCCTGTACATCGGCAGTATTGCGCGATGCTACTGCCACGCGGTTACCTAAAGCCAAAACCTCTTTGGCCAGCTCGCGGCCGAAACCGGTTGAGCAGCCTGTTATAAACCATACTTTACTCATACTTTACCTGTGTTTTTTATGACAAAGTAACGGCAAGCTGCGCAATTATTTGTCAATATAAGTTCAATTAATATCTGTAAAAGGTATTAAAATAATTAATGTTTTATTTGGTAAAATCTATCTGCGCGACTGCGTATACAGACTGTAAAACAAAGCCAGCGAAACCGCAAACGGAAATATTTTGGTTACGTTAGGGTTTATCAATGCCCAGGTTAAACCATAGTCATCATAAAGTATGTGGCTTATCGGCGTAAAAACCGAAGTAATAAAAATGAGTAACCCGAACCACACATAAAACGGTTTGATGGATCTGTTTTGAATAAAGAAGCCACTCGCTACAAAAAATAAGAAGATGGTGGTACTAATAACACCTGCGGCCCTTGAAGCAAGCCAGGCCGCTGATGTACTATTAGTGGCTACCAGTACAGCTACCACATCAAACATTATTCGCATTAAAAAATACACTATCCATGACGTGATGATCCAGGATGGCTGAGCCGTCTTTTTCAGAATAATGATCAGTCCTGCTGTGATCGCGATAAAACAGATAACAGCAAATATCTGTGAGGATAGCCAAACCGGAACACTGAGCTGCACCGGTGGATGATAAAGATCGATGATGAACCGTTCCTTTAATACAACCAGCAGCGCCAGGTTATAAATAATAAAAGCGATGTGGGTTATTAATAGAAATAAGCTTGTTTTTCGGGATAAGATCATGGCTTAAAACTACTACATCGCCTGGCTTTTTAAAATAAAAATTTGGGCCGGGATGCATTACCGGGAAAATTTGGATTCAATACAGACTTAAATTAATGGCTGAACCGGTTTGGTTTTATAATAAGTGTTGATTGTGAGATTGTTAATAAGCTTGAGGTATTGGGTGTAAAAAAGGTTGTTTTACTACATTTAATACAGTTTTTTGCTGTTGTTTAATGTTTATAACACTGGTTTACAGGTTGATAACCTGTGTGTAAATAACAGCGGTTTTTTATTGACGAAAGTCAAAAATCGCCCTATATTAGAATCATCAAGAACGACGTACTTTGACAGCCTGACAGAAGATTGGAGATTGAAACAGGAGGGTTCAGCGAACGAGCCTGGAGCAATTAAACCGAAATTCAAGATCGCGTTCAGACTAGAAAGCTTCCCTGGAAATTTCTAGAAGAACAAAGATTGTCGACAAGGCAATATAACATCGATGCCTAACTTTACGGAGGGAAGCACTAATGTTGTAGATTGACAGATGACGGAAAACCCGCAAGGGCGCTGCGCATCGGATCGCAGTTGAAGATACACAAAACTTGATGCTTTTTGGAAAGCCACGGCTGACCTCAAAGTCCGAAAACGGAAGTACAGATCGCAAGAGATGTCTTCCGTTTTTGCTTTTTATGGTGGTTTGGTGAATGGTTGATTAGGTAAGTGGTGACCACCCAACCATACTCCAAACTGTTGTTTGGGATCACCATTATATTGTTTCAAATCCGTTATGTTATTCGAAGTCAGGAGACTTAGAATAACGAAGAAAAGCCCGGTTTATTAACACCAATTTATTCAGTCTTAACTAAATCTTTTATCCATCCACGCAAAAAATACGCATTGGCAGCTGTGTAAATTTATTGCTTTTATGCCAAATTGTTAGTTAAGTTCAATGTTGATATCCTTCTAAAACAAAGCCATGATGTGCTGCTGCTGAAAACAAACCGGGTAAATGCCTAACCTTGTAATGTGCATAACCCAGCATAAAAGGTTGATAACCTGTTTATAAAAACAAGCATTTTTTTGTTGACGAAAATCAAATTTGATACGATATTAGACTTAACAAGAACGACGTACTTTGGCAGCCTAACAGGAGATAAAGAAATTGAATCGGGGGAGTTTACGGACGAACTAAAGATCAAGGGACATATCAAAAGTCGCGAAAGGAAAAACGAAAGGTACCGCAAGGGCCTGGAAAATGAACAAAGCGATGAAATCCGGAAAGGGTATTACTGAAACGGGAAACATAACTCGCAAGAGGGAACAAAAAGAAGAAGTAAGAGATGGCAGACGGCGATGTTAGCGATAACAACGAACAAGTCGCATCAGGGTCAATTACAGAAAGCTTGCTACTTATGTAATGCTACGGCAAAGCATAGGTCACGGAAACGGAAGCTCAAATCGAAAGAGGCGACTTCCGTTTTCTATTTTATGCCGGTTTTAAAGGCAGGTACAAAGTGCCGTTTATTCTCTACAGCAAAGCCATTTTCTTCAAGTCGGCAATATTGCCGTTAAACAAATCCTGATCTACATTGCCGGGTGCTCCAACAACAGGGCCGCCGCCTGAATATTGCCAAATGGCATAATTACTCCAGCTCGGCGGCAAACCGGGAGGGCTAGGCTGATAAGCAGGTATCCACAAGGGATAAGCGCCAAAATTGGTTACCCCGCTAAAATACTCGTTCCAAAATCCCCTAGCGGTGTAAATAACAGGGGTACGGCTGGTGATATCTTTAACGCCCTGCAGCCATTCGGTTATAATTTGTACACAAGCAGCCTTGTTATTTGTTATGTATTGGTTAAGCGCTGCTGTTTGGGCATCGTTTCCACCAACCTGCCATTCAATATCCAGGGCTGGGGGTAAGGTACCAGGTGTCGAAAAATCAACACCCGAAGCCATAAAATTATCTATTTGATCTTGCGCAGAATCCTGAAAGGTAAGGAAATGATAAGCACCACGGATGATATTTTTTTGAGCCAGCGCTGCCATATTAGCTGTAAACATAGGATCGCGGTAAGTTGCTCCCTGGCTGCTTTTACAATAAACAAATTGAATATGTGCCGATAGGTTCGGCCAATCTATATTACCATCGTGGTGTGATATATCCATGCCCTGTGGTACCAGGTTGTCTAATACGGCCCAGGTATTCGGGCCCGCTATGCCATCGGCTGTTAGGTTATGATCGGTTTGAAACTGCATAACGGCAGCTTTTGTATTAGGCCCAAAATTGCCGTCGGTTACGATATTGCTATGATTTAAAAATGCTAAAGCTCGCTGGAGCATAGTGACATCCGCTCCTGTCGATCCTAATTTGAGTGAACTCATGATAAGTGATTATTGGCCGTTATAAATATAATCATAGTTATAACATAATTGCAATAATATCTATAACTAATATCTTGCAACCGTTTAGCTAAATCATCCGAATAATGGAAAAATACTATCTGCGTTTGGCGCAAATTTTTCTACTTTAGCCTTATGAGTAAAGAGGGTAAAACAAAAGGCAACGGGCGGAGAAAGATATTTGTGTTGGATACTTCGGTTATTTTGTACGACCATAATGCCTTTCAAAACTTCCACGAACATGATGTTGCCATCCCGATACAGGTTTTAGAGGAGCTCGATAATATGAAGAGCGGGAACGATAACCGCAATTTCGAGGCTCGTAGTTTTATCCGCCTGATGGACGAGTATTCACACAATAACCTCATTAGCCATTGGCTGCCTTTAAACGGACCTACCAAAGGTAATTTTAAGGTGGTGGTTGATAAAAAAACCGATACCGATGCCGAAGAAATATTTGGCAGCGATAAAACTGACCACCGCATACTGAACGCCGCTTTAAGCTTGCAGCACGAAAATCCGGATAAAAAGGTGATCCTTGTATCTAAGGACATTTGCCTGCGGCTGAAAGCCAAAGCCCTTGATTTACATGCCGAAGATTACGAAACTGGCAAGATTAAAAACCTCGAAACCCTGTATACCGGTAAGGCCACCATCAATAAGGTTGCTGATACGCTGCTTACGCAATTTAGCAAAGCGGGTACCTTAACATCTGGTGATTTAAAAACCAATACCGATTTTAAAAACAACCACTTTTATATTTTGCATGGCAAGCGCAGATCGGCGCCGGCATTTTATAATGGCCAAACCCAGCAGCTTGAAGAAGTGGTTGAACAGCCGGTTTTTAATATCTATCCTAAAAATATCGAGCAATCATTCGCGATACATGCCTTGCTTAATCCTGATATCAAATTGGTGAGTATACAAGGCAACGCCGGTACAGGTAAAACCCTGCTGGCATTAGCCAGTGCGCTGGAACAACGTAAAAACTTCAGACAGATCTACGTAACCCGTCCGATAGTGCCATTGAGTAATAAAGACATCGGCTTTTTGCCAGGTGATGTAAAATCAAAGGTCGACCCGTACATGGCGCCCATTTGGGATAACCTGAAGTTTATTAAAGATCAGTTTGGCGAAGACGAGAAGATGCAGGCTAAAATTGATGAAATGGTGGCTACGGATAAGATAGCCATCGCGCCACTGGCATTTATTCGCGGGCGTACGCTCACCAAAATATTCTTTATCGTGGACGAGGCGCAGAATTTAACTCCGCATGAGATCAAAACCATCATATCCCGCGCGGGCGAGAATAGCAAGTTTGTGTTTATGGGCGATATTTACCAGATAGATACCCCGTATCTGGACGCGGAGAGTAATGGTCTGTCGTACCTTATAGATAAAGCCAAAAACCATCCGCTTTATGCGCATATCACGCTGCAAAAAGGCGAGCGGAGTGAGTTGGCTAATTTAGCGACGGAGTTATTGTAATCATCACCTCTAATGTCATTTTGACGAATATGGGTAGGCTAAGTACGGGGGGAGGAGAAAACTTCTGCGAAAAGTATGACGTTTGGCTAATCGCAGAAGATTTTTTCGCTCCCGCAGTCAAGGCGCAATCCCGCTCAAGAGATAGTTCTCAGTCACGCAATCGCTCAGCCTCTCCTCGCTCCTTCGAAATGACATAAATCTTTTATTTTGAAATTAGCTGATTAGGAGAGGCTTATCTTCTCCATTTGCTTCCTGATCGCCTTTTTATCTACCGATGATTTAGTGAGGGATATGGCCGTTCTAAAATGCTCGAGAGCTTTTTGATTATCCTCGTCCGTATATAAATTACCCAAGAGGCAATGATACAGATGATTCTTAGTAAGGTTGAGCTTCTCGGCTTCGGTTATCGCCGTCACTTTACCGTAAACCTTGTACAGTGCGTAAGTGCGGTTAAGCGCCGCGATAGGTGAGTATCTGAGTTGCAGCAGCCTGTTATACAGTTGCAAGATATGCGCCCATTTTTCGGGCGATCTGGTGGTGTGCCAGTAAGCAATTCCCGCTTCAAAATGATAGGTGCTGACAGTATCGCCTTTTGCAGCGTTATTGAGGTAGTAATTGCCTTTAGCTATCAGTTCCTGGTTCCACAAGCTGCTATCCTGATCATCGTATAAAACCACTTCGCCATGCTCGTCCATCCGGCTGTCAAAGCGCGAGGAGTGAAAGCACATCAGGGCCATCAAGGCATTAACAGCGGGTTTATCAGTTAACTGATTTTCTAACAGTAAATAGTTAAGCCGCATTGCTTCGAGACATAAGTCCTTGCGTAAAATGGTGTTATGCGATTGCGAATAATACCCCTCATTAAATAATAGATAAACAGTGGTTAGTACGGTCTCTATGCGTTTGTCAATTTCTGAAACGGGCGGAACCTCGATAGCTACGCGCGCTTCCTTGAGCTTTTGCCGGGCGCGGAAAAGCCTTTTGTTGATGTTTTCCTTATTCGTTAAAAAAGCATCGGCAATTTCATCTATACTGAAACCGCAAAGTATCCGCAGTGATAAACCGATCTGCGCTTCGGGCGGGATAGCCGGGTGGCAAATGGCAAACATCATCTGCAGCTGGCTGTCGCGGATGTTTTTGGTTGACAGGTCGATCTCTGTTTCGTAAGCCGGGTTATGGTCCTGCTGCAAATGTGTGGTGATCTTACCTTCGAACAAGTTGCTGCGTTTCAGGTAATCCTTCGCAGAGTTTTTGGCTACGGTATACAACCAGGCTACGGGATTGCTAGGCACGCCTTTAATGCCCCAGGTTTCGGCGGCAGTAAGGAAAGCCTCGCTCACAATATCCTCGGCCAGTTCGATATGCTCCAAACCAAACGAGCGTGATAGCACAGAAACCAGTTTCCTGAACTCGGCGCGGTATAGTTGCGGTATAAGTTCTTTTTCTTTTTGCATAAAATAAGAGCCTCTTAATTGATTAAGAGGCTCTTTAGTTGTGGTACTACATTATTTATTGTAGTCCATGTTCATCACGATAACTCCACGCACCTCAACGCTGCCACCGATGTTTAAAATAGGGCAGCCTTTGGCCAGTTCGTTGGCCTCTTCCAGCGTTTCGGCTTTGATGATGGTAACGCCGGTCAGTATCTCTTTGATCTCGGCAAATGGTCCATCAGTAGTTACGCTATTGGCTTTTAAGGTGTTACCTTCTGTCGATAAGCGGTAACCCATGTTGGATAGTTTACCCTGCGCAGCGATGCCGCCCATCCAGTTTTGCCAATCGGTCATCAGGTTTTGCATTTGTTGAGGCGATAACGTATTCATCGGTTCGCCCGCGTTTCTGAAAAGCAATACAAAGTCTTTCATAATGTTTATTTTGTTTTATATCTGCCTGACGAATGGCCAAACTTAAACTGGACAACACCCTGCAGAAAAATAATCAATTTAGTTCATCACAACAACGCTGCGCACTTCAACGCTGCCGTTAACTCTTAAAATAGGGCAACCTTTGGCCATCTCTTTAGCCTCGGCAAGGTTGTCAGCTTTTACCACGATGAGGCCGCTCAACATTTCTTTAATTTCGGCATAAGGGCCGTCGGTAACTACATTGCCTTTAAGAATGCTGATCTCGTCGCCCAGGCGATGCCCTCTGTTTGCCAGTTTGTCTTGAGCCGCTATGCCGCCCATCCAGTTTTGCCAGTCGGTCATAAATTCCTGTCTTTGTTGTGGCGACAGGTGATTGCTCGGATCATCATTTACGCCTCTGAAAATCAATACGAAGTCTTTCATCATGCTTAATTTTTTGTTTTTATACTTGCCTGACGACCGGCCAAACCTGAATTGGACAATCCACACAAAAAATTAATCGTCCAAAATGGCATCGGTAATGCGGGCTATATCAGCGCTTACCTTAGCAATAAATTCCAGTTGTTGTTTCAGTAAGTGACTATCTAAAGTTACTTCGGCTTTCGGGGTAGTGGTAGGTAATACCGGTATCGAGTTAACCACCGCTTGCGCATCGTTACTTTCTTCCAGCTTTTTTGAAGCTTCGGCTAAAAGGTTGATAGATCGCCTAACCAACTTCAAATTATCAGGCATTGCGATAGCATTGTTTTTACTCAATAAACCCGAGGCTATGGTGGCGATGTAAGAGGTAAGGATATGATTAAGCACTACAAATTTGTGTACCTCTTTAATATGCCGCTGCTTGCTTTTAGGTTCGGATGTCATCCGTTCAAAAGCGGCCGAAAGGTTGGCCGAGTATACATATACATCTTTGCGCGCCAACTTATACTCGGTAACGCTAACCACTTTGCCCGAAAATGTTTCGGCCACCTTATGCAGGTAATTGATATTACAGAGCAAAACATCATCAAGCGTTTTTTTGATCTGATCAAACTCCCATATCGGGAACACAATATAGCTGGCCACAAACGCGATAACCGAGCCAATCAGGGTATCGAGTATACGCTCTTCGACCACATGGCCAACTCCCAAAAATTTAAACAAGATGAGTATGTATGGCGTCATTAAAAACACACTCACAATATAATTATAGCGTTGAAAACTGTAAGCGCCAATCATAAACACCATTAAAATAATGAATTGTGCGGTAGGGTCGGGAAGAAATTTTAACACCAGAATACCGATAATCCCACCACCGATAGTACCCATTAAACGCTGAAAATTGCGTTGTTTGGTCAAGCTGAAGCCAGGTTTAAGGATAACGATGATGGTGAGCAATATCCAATAACTGTGGTGCCCGGTAGTGATAGTTTTAGCAGCTACAAAGCCGATCAAACAAACCAGTGCCACGCGCAACGAGTGCTTAAATATAGACGAACTAAACGACAGATTATCGGCATACAATTGCAGGTCG
>Ga0157373_10000187_pt1 | contig 50875 bp, 37 predicted proteins | sample C65metaG_FD_113460 | JGI IMG/M metagenome (GOLD analysis project Ga0157373, IMG submission 113460) | Corn rhizosphere microbial communities from Kellogg Biological Station, Michigan, USA - C6-5 metaG | ecosystem: Host-associated > Plants > Roots > Rhizosphere > Soil | place: USA: Michigan... | reverse complement strand
TATCGAACACACCGGGTTTTTAGTAGCGGATGTCAATACAGGCGAACAGTCATTTGTTTCTAATCCAACCGATGGTAATACAGATTCTACCTCGCACTGGGGTTCAATTAAGGCATTACCAGATAGTCCCGAGTATCCTGGAAATGATTTTGTTATTGTAAATGGTAAGGTGTATGAGGTTTTGGCAGAGTTTCACAGCCATCCGCACGACGGAGCTCCGTGGGATCCGGGACCAAGCTCAGAGGATTTCGCCCAAATAGATGAGATTAACTTGTATAACAATAATATTCCCGGATATGTACTAAGTGCAGATGGGAATGTTTATAAGTACGGCCATGATGATAACGGTGTTGAGTACAGCGATAATTTAGGGAGCATGTCAGACTTTATGGATAATATGGGGTGTTAGATAATAAAAGATAAAAGAAGAAGATGAATAGTACATTGCGAAAAACCTTTATAGCTCTACTGTTATTTGCCCCACTGTTTACAGTGGCGCAAATAACACCTAACAAAAAAGTAGAAATTGAGAATGCTATCTTGCTGAACAAGATTCAGGATTATCAAGCCTATATTAGAAAATTCACAATAGATCACCACATAAAGCGATATGTCATAGTTTTAAAATGTGACAGTTATCGCGACTATAATACTTTTACACTATCCACTATTCTAAACGAATCGGGCATTTTAGGGTGTAACCCGGGAAGATATGCTGTGGTAAATAACTTGCCGATACTTATTCATGATAGTTTTGACGCTTTTGTTACAAAGGACCCGCAGTTTATTAAGGCATTCACAGCAAAATACTGGAGTAAAGAGGAGTCTGCTACTGGTAACACAGGTAGCCAGGTTAATACTACAGCAGATAGTATTGTGATAAAAGGGAAAAAATACGCAGCGACAACCATAAATACCTCGATAGAGAGTGTAACTATGCCAAAATCTTGTGTTTTGGTTTTCCAGGCCGGAACCTGTTTAAGCGAAACAATGGATAAGTACGAACTCAAAACGCAATAAATAAAGCACAATTTCGTAAGCGCATCATTCTTAGTACCACATAGCAAATGGAATATATAAAAACAACCGTTTAAAACATTAAATAACTAAAATTGAGTCGTATTAAAGGCCTGATACTTTTACAGTGCATTTGTCTTGTTTTCGTGGCTCATGCCCAGGTAGCAACAGGAAATATTAATGTTAATGGTAGCGCTTCAAATGCCATTACAACAGCAGTGCCCTTTTTAGCCATTTCGCCAGACGCCCGTTCAGGGGCATTAGGTGATGCGGGTGTAGCAATATCACCTGATGCGAACGCGGCTTACTGGAACCCGTCAAAACTTGCATTTCTTGAAAGTAATGGAGGTGTTTCGGCCTCGTACAGCCCGTGGTTAAGACAGTTGCTTCCTGATGTGAACCTTGCGTATGTGAGTTATACCAGAAAGCTAAATGAGCGGGACGCCGTCGCATTTTCATTGCGGTATTTTAACTTAGGAACAAGCCAGCTATACGATGCCAATCAAGTTTCGTTGGGCACCTATCAACCGGTAGAGTTTTCGATGGACGCGTCATTTGCCCGCAAGTTTGGAGAAGACTTCTCTTTGGGCTTAACAGTACGATACATACAATCCAACCTAAGCAACGGAACAATAGCGCAAGGGCAAGGAAATAACGGGTATTCTATAGCCGCCGATGCATCACTCTACGTAAAAAAACCGACACAGCAATTCGGGAATGACGCGCTCTTTGCGTATGGAATAGATGTATCCAACATCGGATCAAAAATCAGTTACAGCAACATCGGTCAAAAATACTTTTTGCCAATTAATTTAAAAATTGGAGCTGCCAACACTTGGTATCTTGACGACATCAACGAACTAACTGTTACACTGGACTTAAATAAGTTGTTAGTACCTACCCCGCCTATACGTGATAACAGCGGAAATATCATTGCAGGTAAGGATGACAACATTTCTGTCGTTTCGGGTATATTTGGATCGTTTACAGATGCTCCCGGCGGCCTTAAGGAAGAGTTGCAGGAAATTACTTATTCGCCTGCATTTGAATACTGGTATAATAAACAATTTGCTGTACGGGCAGGATATTTCTACGAAAATCCGAATAAAGGCAACCGGCAATATCTGACATTGGGCTCCGGTATACAATATCACGATATTGATATCAATTTCTCATACCTGGTGGCCAGTCAAAATAAAAGCCCGTTGGCTAACACATTGCGGTTTTCTCTTGGGTACAGTTTTAAAGAACGGAAGCAGAAATAATACGACAATCAAAGCTGTGAGGATAACCATATATCATATGATGATGTTACAGAATAAATTATGGTATTTGAGCAGGTCAGATTATAGGTAAAGTTTTAATGGCTCCATATGAGTAGCGATGAGCCAATTTGAGCTTCAAAAAGTCAGAAAACAACTTTTAAGGCCTGTATCTACGTCCCGTCGGGCCACCGATAACGCAGTTTCTGTATACAGAGGCTGTTTTTTTTGCTTTATGGATAACGTAATAGGTAAAGTTCATATGACATCGTATGACGCTGAATGAGTCGATTTGAGTCGAAATGACATTAAGTCCCTCCGGTTACTGTGGCGTCGAATAGAGCCTTTTCTTTCAGAAAAACGAGACATTCAATCGGTAGCCGAACTCCTCGAACTGTCACCGAAACTTTGCGATTTTAAGCATAAATCTCTTTAGAGCGCAACGATTTACTCCTCGCATGGATCTATTTTATTTTGATTATTAAAATGCTCCTCGTATACTTGTAAAGTATATTAAGTCTATGGATATTATAGTTTATTAAATAAAACACAAGGTGGAGTGGCCGAGAGGTTTAGGCGGAGGACTGCAAATCCTTTTACGATGGTTCGAACCCATCCTCACACCTCATCTATCAATGAGTTCTCTGTAGCAGGACATAGTAATGAAAGCGAAAACGATTATAATTGGCAGCCTGGCTATATGGATAGCCGGGTGCAGGCAAAAAAGCAACAACAATAGCAACCTGAATTATATAACAACCGGTATAGCGCAACCCTTGAAAAAGGTTGCCTTGTGTTGCGAGTCGCATATTCCGGCTCGTTTCGCCAGTGTAACAGGTTCTGATGAAACAAGTACGCCTTATAAGTCTGTTAGTAATAAACACGAGCACATGGTATGGATACCTGGGGGCACATATCTGATGGGGGCCGATAATAAGCAAGCCCTGCCTGATGAATACCCGAAACATAAAGTACATGTAGATGGCTTTTGGATGGATCTTACCGAAGTTACCAATGCCGACTTTGCCAAATTTGTAAGGGCTACGAGGTATGTAACCACCGCTGAAAGAAAGCCGGACTGGAATGTGTTGGAGAAGCAACTCCCTCCAGGTACGCCTAAACCTGCCGATAGTTTGCTGGTTGCCGCATCGCTGGTATTTGTACCTTCGAAAAAGCCGGTTAGTTTGGATGATTACAGCCAATGGTGGGAGTGGAAAAAAGGCGCCAGTTGGAAGCATCCCCATGGGCCGGGCAGCAATATTATTGGTAAGGATAATTACCCGGTAGTGCATATCTCCTATTTTGATGCTGTAGCCTACTGCAAATGGGCCGGCAAACGCTTGCCTACCGAAGCCGAGTGGGAATGGGCCGCACGCGGAGGCCTCACCAATAACATCTATCCCTGGGGGAATGAGAATATAAACACAGGCAAGCCAAAAGCCAACACCTGGGAAGGCAATTTCCCTTATAAAAACACTTTGGAGGATCGCTTTTATGGCCTGGCGCCGGTTGCATCTTTTGCCGCTAATGGTTATGGTTTGTATGATATGGCAGGCAATGTGTGGGAATGGTGTGCTGATTATTATGATTACCGCTATTACAGCAAACTAAACCCTCAGGGTGTGAATAACCCGGAAGGGCCTTCTGCATCGTTTGACCCGGATGAACCAAATGCTCAGAAACGAGTTGTGAGGGGCGGCTCGTTTTTATGTAACGAAAGTTATTGTACCGGATACCGCGTTGCCCGCCGAATGAAAACCACTGAAGACAGCGGCATGGAACACTTGGGTTTCAGGTGTGTACAGAATTAATAAAAGCACATTATCAATTTATTTTAAAATAAATTTTGCAGGAAAGTCTTACTTTATTTAATATTGCAGTAAATCTATAGATTTAGTAGACATTAAAGAATGAATACGCACTTCAACCACATCATGTCAATTACCATCTCACCGGCTTTACTCGGCCGAATGTGCATGTGTTGTTGCTGAATATGCAGCGCAAGCAAAATCTGCTTAAGCTGTCGCATTCACGACAGCCCCTCAAAATCATTTAACTATTTAACGAAGGGTCTTATAAAAGGCTGACATTTACTACTTGCAGGAGGAAGACCAACATGGAAAAGTAATACACTACTCATAATAAAGGGAAAGGGGATGAACCCTTTCCCGCGCAATCTAAAATAACGAAGCAGAGATCGATTGGCGTTGAGCCTGCTTCATTTATGTCATTTTAAATCAGTTCAAAATTATGCAAAATATTGCAGAAATAAGGAGGTGGTACACCCCTTTCTTATACCATATCAAACCCGTTTCCCTAATTAATTTCCTTTTTCTTTTTATCGCATTAAGTGTTTCGGCGCAAAACCAGCCCACTATAAATTCAAAGCTGGTAGGCCGGGTTATCGATGCCACTACTAAGGAACCCCTGCCCGGCGCGGTAGTACGTATCGAAGGGACAACCCACGCCGTGTCAACGGACCTGGAAGGGAAATTCAGCTTCCTTACAGCTCAAAAATACCCGCTCAATCTATCGGTAACCTATATTGGTTACGAGCAAGGGCATATTACTGCTACAGACAGCCCGGTAGAAATAGCTTTAAAAGAGATAAACAACCAGCTTAACGATGTAGTGATTGTTGGTTACGGAGCACAGCGGCGCCGCGATATCACCGGCTCGGTAGCCTCGGTACCAGCTATTGCGTTGGCGCAGCCGTCAGCCTCATTCGACAGGGCCTTGCAGGGTACCATATCCGGGGTGCAATTTGCCCAGGCCAGTGGCCAGCCCGGGGCCGGAACTACCGTACAGATAAGAGGTGTTAATTCGGTTAACGCCGTGGCCGAACCGCTGTATGTGATTGATGGCTTCCCAACATCAAACAGCAATTCGTTAACCGACGCGGGCGTAACTACCGGTACAGCCATCAACCCGCTGGCGTCCATCAACCCGGCTGATATCGAAAGTATCGAGGTATTGAAAGATGCATCGGCAACGGCTATATACGGTACACGTGGCGCCAATGGTGTGATCATTATTTCAACCAAAAAAGGTAAAGCCGGACAATCGTCCATTACTTATGATGGCAGTTATGGCATACAGCAGGTTACCAAAACACTCAATTTGTTAAATGCTGATCAATGGGCGGCATTGCGTACCGATGCTTTTATCAATACCGGTAAAGCAGCGCCAACTACAGCAGCATTATTTCCTTACGGCGATGTGAATACGGATTGGCAGGCAGCAGCTTTTCGCAAAGCAGGTACTCAAAACCACTCGCTTTCTATCCTCACCGGTACCGATCGTACCCGCATTGCATTTTCGGGCAATTATGCCGATCAGGATGGCGTGCTGCAAAATACCTGGTTTAAACGCTATGGTGGCCGGATCAACGTAGAACACGATTACAACGAAAAGTTAAAAATATCAGCCTATTTAGCGGGCGGCCACACCCTTGCCCAGGTGGCTCCGCAAAGTGTAGTACCGGCAATTTTATTGATGACGCCCACTACACCTATTTATAATGCCGATGGCACCTTCTTCCTGAAAAATGCATTTGAAGGTGTTTACGGTAACCCGATCAACACGCTCTACAATCAGATCAATACAACCACAACTAACCGTATCCTGTCAAATATTTCTGCCGATTATAAGATCACCAAAGATCTGACCGCGAAAGTGTTATTTGGCATCGATATCATTGATAACAAGCAGGACCGATACCTGCCGGCAACTGTTTACGAGGGCTCGGGTTTTGGTGGCCTTGCCGAAACTGGCAGCCTTTATTCGACAAACTGGCTAAACGAAAACACGGTAACCTACACCAAAAAGTTGGGCAAACACTCGTTCAATATATTGGCAGGGTTTACCCAACAAGCCTTCAGTGCCGAGGGGTCGATTGCAGGCGCATCGGGTTTTGTGAGCGATTACAGTACCTATAACAATATCGGTTCAGGTAGTGTAACATCTATCACAGGCAGCGGTTTTGCCATAGCACCGGCATCATCCTATAATGCCTGGGCGCTTAAATCGTACCTTGGTCGCATTAACTACGGTTTTAATGATAAATACCTGTTAACCTTAACCTTACGTGCCGACGGTTCGTCAAAATTTGCCGACGGCCACCAATGGGCCAGTTTCCCTTCGGCAGCGTTTGCATGGAACGCGTCGGGCGAAGACTTCCTGAAAAATGTACAAGCGCTAAGTCAGTTAAAATTCAGGTTAAGCGCGGGGTTGACCGGTAACAGCGATATTCCACCATATCAGTCGCTTTCGCAACTGGGCTCGTACCGCTATAACTTTGGCAATACCACTATAGTGGGTTTTGCACCTAACACATTGGCTAACGCTAACCTAACCTGGGAAAAAACAGCCCAGTATGATTTTGGTTTCGACCTGGGTTTTTTGAAAGACCGCATTACTTTGGTTGCCGATGCCTATTACAAAAAAACAACCAACCTGCTTATCTATCTGCCATTACCGGCAACCAGCGGTTTAACCATTGTTACCAATACCTCAATCACCAATCCGCAGCAGTTTGAAAACGTAGGATCTGTGGAAAACAAGGGATTTGAGCTGAGTTTGAACACCCGCAATTTTGTTGATGACTTTAAATGGACCACCAGCATCGTATTCGCCGTTAACCGCAATAAGGTACTAGGCCTGGGTGGTAATGGTGTTAATCAGTTTATTCCCGATTCATCGCTGCCATCAATCCTGAAAGTAGGCGAGCCAATCGGTTCGTTCATCGGTTACAAAACCAACGGATTGATACAGGCCGGCGGCCCGGCTTTAACACCGGCCGCAAACACATCTCCGGGCGGCCAGGCTTACCTGGATGTTAACCACGATGGCAGGATCACCCAATCTGATGACAGGCTGATCTTAGGCAATGCCCAGCCTAAATTTACCGGTGGCATAACCAACACTTTTAGCTATAAGGGTATTGATCTGAGCATATTCCTGCAAACATCGTATGGTAATAAAATCTACAATCAGCAGCGTGCCGTGCTGGAGTTGGGTACAGGCTATACCAATGCCACCGCCACCCTGCTTAACCGGTGGACACCAACCAACACCAACACCGATGTGCACAGCGCTTACCAGGATCCGGCGGCTACTATATCCGATCGCTTTATTGAAGACGGATCGTACCTGCGCTTAAAGAACCTGAGCCTGGGTTATACTTTCCCTAAATCGGTTTTATCAAAATCGCCCATACAAAAAGTGCGCATTTATGTAACGGGTGTTAACCTGGCAACCTGGACGCACTACACCGGGTACGACCCGGAAGTAAGCACCAACGGCCAAAACGCTATTAGTTTGGGTGTTGATAACGGTGCTTATCCTAATGCCAAATCAGTAGTGGCCGGTATTTCTTTAACCCTTTAATTCCCAATCAGATCATATTGTTATGAAGACATTAAAATACATTTTGATATTGGCGCTTAGCACGGGTATTGTTTCGTGCGCCAAGCTGTCGCAAACGCCAGAGTCGTTTATACCTGCCGGGCAGTTTTACAAAACCCAGGCCGATGCTGTTGCCGCGGTAACTGCCGCCTATTCGCTATTAAATGCAGGATCGAACACGGTGCAAACTCCATATAATACCCTGTTTAACACAGGTATGAATTTTATGAGTGATGATGATGCGCCCGGCCCTGGTGCTACCAATGCCGATGTGCGCTCGCAATCAGTACTGGGCCACTCTTCATCGGGCTTAAGGATCTTGCAGATATGGCAGCAGCATTATGCCGCCATTAAAAAGGCCAATATCGCTATTGATACCATTCCGCATATCGCTTTTGATGCCACTTTAAACAGGCGTTTGGTTGCCGAAGCCAAGTTTTTAAGGGCTTTGTATTACTTTAATTTGGTAAGGTTATATGGCGATGTGCCACTGGTGCTGCACGATCTTACTTCGGTAAGCCTTTCCGATCAGCAGGTGCCGCGTATTGCTTCGGCAACTGTTTATGCGCAGATTGAAAAGGATCTGACTGAAGCTGCAACAGATTTGCCTAATTCTTATTCCGGGTCGGACATTGGCAGGGCAACCGCGGGTGCAGCACGTTCACTGTTATCAAAGGTATATTTAACCGAACGCAAATGGCAGCTTGCAGTTACCACGGCTGATGGGGTAATCAACGGGCCATACGGCTACGATCTGTTCAGCAATTATGCCGATGTTTTCCTTCCGGCTACCAAAAATGGTAAAGAGCATATTTTTTCGGCGCAGTTCAAGTCCAATTCGCTTGGCCAGGGCAACAATCAGGCACCGCGGTCCATTTTATCGGGCATACCGGGCATAACCGGCTCGTTTGCCGATCAGGTTACGTTCTATTCAGTCCCTGATCCTACCAAGTCTGATGGTATCGACCATTACTTCAGCATTTACAAACTTTATCCCGCCGGCGATAAGCGCAAGGGGGTGAGCTTTGTAACCCGTTTTCAAAGTCCCACAACAGGTTCCTATTATGGTAAACTGAATGATCCTAAAATTCCTGGCGACTCGGTGCCTTTCTTTAACAAATACTGGGATCCGGGTGTGGTATCAAACGAGAGCGAATCAAGTGCTAATGTGCCTGTTATCCGCTTCTCGGATGTGTTGTTAATAGATGCCGAGGCCGAAAATGAATTGAATGGCCCAACCGTCAAAGCCTATGCATCGCTCAACAGGGTAAGGCAGCGTGCGGGGTTAAGCGCGTTGATATTGGGTACACAAACTCAGGATCAGTTAAGACAGGAGATATACTTAGAACGCAGGCTCGAATTCATCTTCGAGTATCAGCGCTGGTTTGACCTCATCCGCGAGCGCGATGGTAACGACAATGGCATTCTGGAAGCCAGTTTGTTAAAGGTTGGCAAAACCAATGTTTCAAAAGGTACCATCAGCCCTATCACTATCAACGGTAAAACGGTAACTAATAAGTTTTACCTGTTCCCGATACCGCAGCAAGAAATAGACAACAGTAATGGCAAACTCACCCAAAACCCCGGCTGGCAATAATGAAAAAGATAATAATAGCTGTGCTGATGATGGCTTCGTTAAAGCTGGCGGCACAAGAAAAGCATACGGTTTATGTACAGAAAAGTCCGAATAAGATCGCGCTTTCTGCCGAAAATTCTAAGGTGATTATTACAGAAGTAAAGCAAGGGAAAGCTTTATTAATTGATGTGCGTACCCCGGATGAATACCAAAAGGAACATTTAAAATATGCACAGAATATTGATATCCGGTCGGCAGATTTTGCTGACCGGGTTAAAAACCTGGGTAAGGATAAAAGGATATACCTGTACTGCCACTCGGGCAACCGCAGTGGTAAAGCCACTGATAGTTTACAAACCCTGGGTTACCGGCAAAGCTACAATATAGGCGCGTTAGACAGCCTGGTGAAATACGGTTTCGCCGTAGATAAAAAAGAACGTTAAACAAATCCAATTTCTATTAACAAAAGATAAATCAATCTATGAAACCCATTTACAGATCATTAAATAAAATTACGGCAGTTGGCCTGCTGGCAATTGGCGCAACGGTGGCGAAGGCGCAGCAAAATATTCCGCCATCCACACCCGAAACTTATAAAGGCGTAGTTAAGAAAACACTGGCCGAATCAAAAGAATGGTGGCCAAAACCGGTAACAGCCCCTAAAGGTGCGCCAAACATTATCTGGATATTGCTGGACGATGTCGGTTTCGGTGCGTCGGGTACGTTTGGCGGCCTCATCAATACGCCAAATTTTGATACCCTGGCTAACGCGGGTTTACGCTATACTAACTTCCACACGGCGGGTATCTGCGCGCCAACCCGTTCCTCGCTGCTAACCGGGCGTAACCACCATTATGTACATGTGGGTAATTTTGCCCATGCGTCATCAGCTGCGGGTTTCCCGGGGTATGATGGCCGCATACCAGCCGATAAAGGCACTATTGCCGAGGTGCTGCGCGAGAATGGCTACAGTACCTTTGCAGTGGGCAAATGGGGTGTAACACCCGATGAGGATACCACAGATGTCGGCCCGTTTGACCGCTGGCCTACGGGTAAGGGTTTTGACCATCACTTCGGTTTTCTGGAATCGGCAACAGATCAGTATCACCCGCCACACTTAGTGGAAGATAACTTTCACGTAAGACCTGACGGCCGTAACCTGAACGAACAGATAACCGATAAAGCAATTGCTTATATCGACAGGGCACATAAAGCCGCACCCGATAAACCCTTCTTTTTGTATTACGCGCCTGCCGCTACCCATGCCCCGCACCAGGTAGCTAAAGAGTGGAGCGACTTGTACAAGGGCAAGTTTGACGAAGGCTGGGATGTGTACCGCGAAAAGGTATTCGCCAACCAAAAACGCCTGGGTTATATCCCCGCTTACGCGCAATTACCCGAGCGGAACGAAAGCATCGAGGCCTGGAACAAATTACCGGCTGATCAGAAAAAGTTGTATGCCCGCTTTATGGAAGTATATGCCGGTTATTTGACCTATATCGACGACCAGGTCGGTCGCGTGATACGTCACTTAAAGCAAACCGGCCAGTTTGATAATACACTGGTATTTGTAATGATAGGCGATAACGGCGCCAGTAAGGAAGGTACTTTTCATGGGGTGATCAAGCCTTTAAAAAATCCAGCAAAAACAACTCCGACACAGGATTACATCAAAAATAACGAGGTTGAACTGGAAGCCATCGGTACGCCAGAGGCATCAACAAACTATCCTTTAGGCTGGGCACAAGCAGCAAACACACCCTTTAAATACTGGAAATCAGACGCTGATGCCGAGGGCGGTACGCACAACCCTTTGATCATCTATTACCCAAAACTAATTAAAGAAAACGGCGGAATACGTACCCAATACGGCCACGTTAGCGATATCTTCCCCACAACTATCGAGGCCGCCGGCTTACGTCTGCCCGGGTACATAAAAGGTATTAAGCAGGATACACTGCAAGGCAAATCGTTGTTCAGTTCATTTAATAATGCTAACGCGCCTTCGCTGCATACCACGCAGTATTACTATATATTCACTAACCGCTCAATCTACAAAGATGGCTGGAAGGCCGAAGCTCCGCATCATCCAAACTCAATCGAACTGGGTATCTATCCCACTGTCGCGCCGGTTGAAACGCCTGATTACGATAAAGATGTATGGAAGCTTTACAACCTGAACGAAGACTTTAACGAGCGTGTAGACCTTGCTAAAAAATACCCCGAAAAATTAAAAGAGTTGAAAGCCCTGTTCGAGGCTGAAGCCTGGAAAAACCATATCTATCCTTTTATTGATATGAGCGATATCAACAGCAAACGCATCCACCATTTAGAAAACAATAACTAATTAAAACCATGAAAAAGATCAGATCAATTATCATCGGTTTGCTTGCCCTGGCAGGTACTGCCGCAAATGCGCAAAACAAACAGACATTAAGCATCGAACAATTTAATGCCGAACTTAAACAAGCGGGCAGCAATGCGCAGATTTTAGATGCCCGCAGTAACGAGGAGTTTTTACAAAACCATATCAAAGGTGCGGTAAACGCCGATCAAAAATCGGCTACCTATCAGCAACTGCTGGATGGTTTGGATAAAAACAAACCTACTTTTGTTTATTCTATCGCTAACGGCCGCAGTTCCGTTCTTGCCCGGCAGCTCCGCGACAATGGGTTCAAGGCTGTTTACGAGCTTCCCGGTGGTTTGGCCAACTGGGTGGGATCAGGTTATCCTATCGTATCAAACACTAAAAAAGGCGTATCGCTTTCATTAGCACAATACCAGGAACTGGTTGGTTCGGCTGATTTGGTGCTCATCGATTTTGGCTCGAAATACTGCGGCGCCTGCAAAAAATTGGTTCCGGTGCTGGATTCGCTGAAAAATAAAACAGGCTTTTCGGCCAAGGTGATCAGCATCGAACAATACGATAACACCGCTTTGGTTAAACAGCTTAAAATAAATGTGCTGCCTACCCTGGTGCTTTATCGCAACAAAAAAGAAGTATGGAAAAAGTCTGGCTTTTCAACCACCGCGCAAATTGAGCAGGTAGTGAACAGCAACAAAACCAAACTGGCAAGTGCTAACTGATTTTTAAATGACGAATAACAAAAGATATGGTTTGTTGATCGCAATGTCGCTGTTAGCTCTGGGTACTGCCAGGGCGCAGCGGCATATTGCTAACAAGCCTAACATCGTAATTATTTTGGCCGATGATATGGGCTTTGCCGATGCTGGTTGCTTTGGCTCGGAAATACAAACACCCAACATCGATCGCCTTGCGGCGCAAGGTTTAAAGCTAACCCAGTTTTACAATGCAGGCAGGTGCTGCCCTTCGCGCACGGCCCTGCTCACAGGCTTGTATCCGCACCAGGCGGGTGTTGGCGATATGGTAAAAAATTGGGGCGATCGGGCCTATCAGGGATATTTAAATGACCATTGCGCCACCATTGCCGAACTGCTGAAAGCCGAAGCGGGCTATAATACCATTGTTTCGGGCAAGTGGCACGTGGGGTTGGTACCATCTGCTTTGGCTTATAACCGCGGTTTTGATCAATCGTTCACCATGTTGAACAACGCCAGCAGCTACTTTAATTCAGATCCGTTGTTTAACGATGGCAGCAAGATCACGTTCATGCTGAACGATCGGCAGATATTCAGAAATGATACCTCTGAATATTTAACACAGGCTATCACACGTTTCGCCATCAACTCGCTCGATCAGATCAAAGCTGAACAAAAGCCTTTCTTTTTATATGTGGCCTACAACGCGCCGCACTGGCCCATCCAAGCTTTGCCGCAGGACATTGCCCGCTACAAAGGCAAGTATTTAAGCGGCTGGGATAAGCTGCGTTGGCAGCGCTACCAAAAGCTCAGGGCCTTAGGTATCATCAGTAAAGATTGGCAGCTCTCGCCACGGTATGAAAAGGTGCCTGATTGGGATAAGTTAAGTACCGAAGAAAAAGATAAATGGGATATCCGCATGGCTATTTACGCTGCGATGATCGACCGGATGGATATCGGCATTGGACAGATATTGGCTAGGTTGAAGCAATTGCACAAAGACAAAAACACTTTGGTATTGTTCATGTCTGACAATGGCGGCAGTGCAGATGACGTGAAGAACTGGAATAATGTGATCCAAAAATCGGGCACACAGGGTTCAGTCAATTCAATTGATAGTTATGAAACGCCCTGGGCCAACGTAAGCAATACGCCGTATAAAGGTTTTAAAAAGAATACGCATGAAGGCGGTATCGCCAGTCCGTTCATCGCGTATTTCCCTGGTGTTATCAAACCCGGCAGCAGCAACAGGCAGATTGCGCATATGATAGATATTTTACCCACTTGTCTTGATCTGGCTGGTGTTAGTTACCCTGCCGAATTTAAAGGCCGGAAGCTTACACCCGCACAGGGCCTGAGTTTAAAAGCTGCTTTTAACGGTAGAGCCTTTAAAGATCATGATGCTTTGTTTTGGGAACACGAGGGCAGCCGCGCTATTCGTAAAGGTCGTTGGAAACTGGTTGCCGAAAACAACGCACCCTGGGAATTATACGATATGCAAGCCGATCGTTCAGAAACCAACAGCCTGGCTGCAAGATATCCCGGCAAGGTAAAAGAGCTGGAAACAGAATATCTGGCCTGGGCCACTCGTGTAGGTGTGCGCAACTGGAACGAGCTAAGCGGAACAGCTAAAAAAACGGAATAGAAATTTATCAATCAAAAACAATAACTTATGACACTCAACGATGTAAACCTTTTAGGAAAGAAGATACTGCTGGGTATCGTCATTTCCCTCATCCCGCTCATTATTACCGTTGGCGGCTTAACGCTGATCAGGAAGATATTTAATGATCAGCCGGTTAAAAACCAGATATCAGTTTCAACCCCTTCAACACAGAAACCATGAAATTAGAAAATCATGTAAGGCAACGCATTATCAGGAATGCTGTACTGAGTTTATTCATTTACCTGCTGCCGGTAGTATTGATGATCGCTACTTTTTATTTCACCGGTCAGCGCCCCTGGCTTAAGAATCAAAAGCCTGTAAAAGTTAATCAACCAACCATCAATCGATAAAATTATGCTTAAATACTTGGAACAAACATATCTGGGGGCCGATGGCCATGGGTTTGTTATTTTTGTGTGGACCTTAGGTATCCTGGAGTTTTCGTTCGGCCTTTACAAAAAGAAATGGAACAAAAACGAACGCTGGGTTGATATTACCTGCTATACCTTGCCTAAACTGGTTATCAGGCCATTAGTAGCTTACTTCAGCTTAAAGTTTTTGCCCTATGCATTTCCCGATTTTAAAAATGCTTTTAGCTGGGTGCCATTTTTTTGGGGAGCGCTCATCATCGCCATTACCGACGATCTCACCCAGTACTGGTATCATCGCCTGCATCATGAGTTACCATGGCTGTGGCGTTTTCATCGCACACACCACTCGGCCGATTATATGGGCATGGCCATGGCCAGCCGTCAAAACGTAATTTACTCGCTGTTCTTTTCGCAAACCTATGTTACCGCCACATTGGTTTACATGGGGCTTGGCGTGCCTGCCGTAATTGTAAAAGGCGTTAAAAGCGTGATCACAACCTTGGCTCACTCAAGTATCCCCTGGGATAAACCATTTTATCAATATAAAATTCTACACCCGATAGCCTGGGTGCTGGAACGAACTATTTCAACCCCGGCCACCCATCATGCCCATCACGCGGCCACTACCGATGATGGTGTAGGCTATTATAAAGGTAATTTTGGCAATATGTTTTTTATATGGGATATTATTTTTGGCACGGCACACCTATCGAGACAATACCCGGCTGCTTACGGCATTTCGCATTACGAAGCCGACCCATGGTACGCCCAACTGGTTTGGCCGATCTTTAAATCGAACGTTGCCGGTAGCGAACTCGCAGCCGATGGTCCAATGGTTCGGGTAGATGTTAAACCTGCAGAACCAGAAGAGGAGTAGAAGTCATTCGATATTTTTCCTATTGCAAAGGGCCGGGAAGAAATGGCACCCACTTATGTCCAGAATCAGTGGTGCAGAAACGAGCGACGATAAAATAATAGGTAAAGCTCCAATGACGTCGCATGAGCTGAGTCGGAAAAAGTCTGAAAATATACTTTAAAGGCTATTTTTTAGTCCAGTCGGGGCCACCGATAACTCAGTTTCTGTATGCAGGAGCTGCGTTTTTTGTTTTATAGGTAATGGAATAGGTAAAGCTGCAATGACGCTCAATGATACTCAAATTAGGCAGAATGAGTCTTTAAGAAGTTAAGCCTTGGGAGGCGTGCATCAGATTTAACCCCAGCTTTCGAGAAAATGAATATTAAAATTAGTCGAAATTAAGCTTTCATATGTTATTTCACAGGATAAGTGATGCAATAAGATTAATTTAGATTTTTACGATAAAAAGTGTAACAGTTCTTCGCTGAAATGTATATTCAATTTCCTTGTTGTCAGTAACTTAAAACCGCGTATTGGCGTTTGGAGCGGCCATGAGAGAACTGCCCAGCTATTATTGTAAAATGAGATTTTTTATGCAGCTCTCTGACATTTTTAACCAGATGAGCGTATATGTATAAATTATTATTTATATTATAATAAAATTTGTATATATTTCCACCGTGTTAATTTTCCGCGATCTGTGTTATTATCTATTTGGTTTTTAGTCAATTAAATCTGTGTTTGATGCGCGGATCTGAAGAAGATATACTTGTATTTTATTATATTTAGTGTTAAAACCTTAACAAATTTTAAACTTAATTTTATGACTAGCCAATCACTGCCAGAACCCGTGGGAGGGCCTATTACTTTAGCCGAGGCCATGACCCGAACCAACTATTTTCGCCAGGCCGCCAAAGGTTTATTTAATAACAATGTTAATTTAGTGCCAAAAGGATTTGTCATATCATTTACTGATATTGTGGATCTGATGCAGCAATTTACAGACCCAAGTGTTGTTGGCGTAAGGGCTTATTTTACATTATCCCAACCGGAATTTAGCGGGGGCATTAAGGGAATACTTGTTCCGGTTACCGAAGTAGAAGCTCCGGATGGCTCAATTATCTACAAAGACCTGATTGTTAACTACGCCACAAAAAAAACAGTTGTTGATGGTGACGAAGATGCGGCAATTTTCGACTTTACGAAACCATGCCCTGACGCTTGCGATGTAACAAGCCCGCTTTGTTAAACAGCAATAATCGTTTCATCAAAATAGTATGCTTCCATTTTCATATTATTATCAGGCCGTAATTGTTCCGGCATCTATCTGTGTTCCTATAAGTGTAGCTGCGTTTAATTTCAGCAACACCTATAGGCCCATGAGGATAGTTTTGCTGTACCTTATAGTGTCTGGGAGCATTAACCTGATAGCAATATTAAACTCGCACAGTAATAACCTTCCATTATTGCATTTGTATACGGTTGTTGAGTTTGTTTTATTGATGCTATATTTTATCAGCATAAACAATAACCGGCAAGTACTCAATGTCAGCTATATCCTTATGGCTGTTTTCCCGGTATTATGTATCATTAATGTTATTTTTTTTCAAAGCAAATTTCAATATAACTCATATGTGCGGCCGGTAGAGGGAATCATTCTGATTGGTTATTGCTTCCTGTATTTTTACAATTCGACAGAAGTTGAAATGACAGATACCTGGGCAAGTAAGCCATTTAATTGGGTTAACACCGGTATATTGTTATATTTTTCGTGTTCATTGTTCCTTTTTATTTTTTCAAATGTTATTCACCTGACGTTAAGTCGCGAGGCCAAAACATTTATGTTGAATTTGCACGATACACTGGTATTGATCATGTACATTTTATTCGCCATAGGATTTAGCAAATGCAAGCGATCGCCGACAATCTCTATGTCCTGATTATTACCGGTATTGCAGGTTCGTTTTTGCTGGTAGTATCATTTATTGTAATACAGGTACGCAATCAAAATAAGTTCCTTAAACAGCGTGCTCAATTGCAACAGGTCGAACTACAGCACCAACAGGAACTGCTCAAAACTGTCATCGTATCGCAGGAGGAAGAACGCAAGCGTATTGGGCAGGATTTACACGACGATGTAGGCACGGCCCTGTCAAATCTTCGCATTATCATCGAGATGTTTAACCTGGATACGGTAGCCAGTCGGGCCGATTTTTCTACCAGCTCCAAGCGCCTGATTGATAAAGTAATACAGGATGTGCGCCACATATCGCATAACCTGTCGCCGCCAGGTATTGAACTTTACGGTTTTATGGGCGCCCTTGAAGAGTTGTGCGAGTTTATCACCCTGAGCGGTAAACTGCATATCCATATTGATAACCAGGCCGGTGTCGCGCCCGATGAACTGAGCCAGGCCGCATCTATATCGCTGTACAGGGTAATGGAAGAGTTACTGAACAACACTATTAAACATGCCGATGCCAATCGGGTAGATATTACTTTCGCTACAACGCAGGATAGTATGCTGGTTAGTTATCACGATGATGGTAAAGGCATGGCTCCCGAAGTACGACAGGGAAAGGGCATGGGGCAAAAAAACATCGAAAGCAGGCTTGGCATCATCGACGCAGGTTTTACTATTACTACTGCACCAGGTAAGGGCTTTACCATGCATATTACCATTAAAAAACAAAAAGGTTAATTAAGCCATGGAAAAAATAAGGGTGGCTATTATTGACGATCAGAACTTGTTTAGGCAAAGCCTGGCTATCATGATCAGTAGTGAACCTACACTACAGTTGGTTGCCGATGCTCAAAGCGGTGCCGATTTTTTGGATATGCTAAAAAACATACCACTACTGCCGGAAGTAATTTTGCTTGATATGAATATGCCCGGGATGAACGGCATTGAACTTAACGAAATTTTACATGCTCAATACCCCAGTTTGAAAGTTATCGTATTATCGGTACACACGCAGGAGCGCGTGATAGCAAAAATGATAAACGCGGGCGCATCAGCATATTTGGCCAAAAACTGCAATAAAGAAGAATTAATTACTGCCATACAAACTGTGTATACTACCGGCTTTTATATCAACAAACAAACACTCATCGCTATCCAGGCAGCCTCGGCACAACGCAATAAGGCTATAAAAAATTTAAATGCGCCTTTTGATCTTACCAGCCGCGAACTGGAAATACTCGAACTTATCTGCAAAGAGTGTGGCAGTGCCGAAATTGCCGAAAAACTTTTTTTAAGTGTGCGTACCGTAGAAGGGCACCGCAATAGCCTGCTCCTTAAAACCCAAAGCCGTAATACCGCCGGCTTGGTGCTGTATGCCATCAGGCACCAGTTGTTCGAGGTGATATAACACTATTCAATTTCACCTGGCCTACCCCGTAAAAATACCTGATTTACAATACCCGTACTACTGCTCATAAGGCGAATGTCGTTATGCTTTTACTTTGAAGTGTCGAAAAACAAAAACGAAGCGCTTCCAACTGTAACAGACAGAACGGCGGATACCGAAAAGCCTGAACAGAGTAGGTAACAAAAATCAACAAACAATATCATGTCACAAGTAAAATTATCGAAAACACAATTGGCCATCTTAGATGCGATTATTGCTGACGCCCAGGAAAAAGGAATCACTACCCTTGGCGGAAACTCTGATTGCTGGTTTGACTGCATTGTAAACGTAGCGAAGGTTGTTGTACCGGTTGTTGTGGAAACCGTAGCTGGCGCCGGAGCCAAAAACCCACAGGTGTCGGTGGCCAAACTTATCGAATACCGTAAGGCCCATTAATATTTCTGCACAGTAAAATTCAAAAGCATCCGTTTAACGGGTGCTTTTGATATGGTTAGTTACTTAATTCCAAAAATCATGGTACATTTTATTTACACTGTATTGATTATCAGCTTTTTCTTTATCTGGTTCATATGTACTATTGTTTGTCAGTTTAAAGGCAAAGGTGCGGCTTTTGTGAATGCCCATATTGATAAATTGGGACTTGTGCCTATATGGACTTTTTTTGCACCCCGACCAGGTACGACCGACTACCACATCCTCTATCGCGATAAAACAACAGATGAGAACGTGGGAGAGTGGACAGAGATATCTTTATTAGAAAACCGAAGTTGGGCAGATAGTCTTTGGAACCCTCAAAAACGTGCTAAAAAAGTGCTATCCGATATTATACAATCGCTCGTGGTTACTCTGGGCCACTATCCCAAAGAAGAAGACCGTAACCATATCATGTACTCCTTTGCATACATTATGGTGCTTCATTTGGTTACCCAGCAGGAAAGCAATATCCAGCAGCCTGCTTTCAGGCAGTTTGTGTTAGCCGAGTCGTCGGGGTACCTCGAAGAACACGACCCTGGTTTTATACTTATTTCAAGATTCCACGAATTAAACTAAATGATCATGAATGCATTAATCCAAACCTATAAAATCATTTACATCCTGTTTGCTTTGGGGATATTTATATCTACTACAGAGTATCTAGCCAAGATTAAAATTTTTTCGTCAAAGGGGATGCTCTCCTGCGATCTGCAACAAATCAACTGGAAAAGCAGGGAGGGAAATGGCATACTCAAACAGCTTCTATCCACAATATTTAGCGAAGATGGACTCAAATATATTTTCCTTTTCAGAAGTATTAATATCGTCCTCCTTTTCATCGTTCCCCTAAGTAGTCCTGTGGGTTGGGTATTATTGATCATACTTGGTTTAAGTATCTATACCGCTTCTTTGATGACCCGTTATGGAAGCGATGGTTCAGACCAGATGACGCTGCTTATCATTATCACCCTTATAGTATGCCTTGTGCCAACAGGTTCTCGTTTATTACTATATGCAGGTATCTGGTTTATCGCGCTGCAATCCTGCCTTTCCTATGCTGTAGCAGGTATATCAAAATTGGCATCAACAGAGTGGAGGGCATCAACCGCCATACGTTCAATCTTCTCAACCAAAACTTATGGTTCGGAGCGCGCCGCCCAGTTTCTTAAGAATAAACGCACAATGAATATATTTTTATGCTGGAACGTTATGCTTACCGAGGCGCTGTTCCCGCTATGTCTTATCTTACCCTTACCTTTTGCTATAGCATTTTTAGTATGGGGTTTTACTTTTCATTTGTTAAACGCCATTATTATGGGATTGAACTCATTTTTTTGGGCATTTATGGCAACTTACCCGGCCATACTATTTGTAAACCTGCAAATCCATCAACTGTTGTATGCCTAGCCACGAACCTGATATCATTATTTTTGATGGCGATTGTAACTTTTGCAATAAGTACATCAATTACATCATTGCGCATGACCACACCAACAGGTTTGTGTTTGCCGCATCGACATCAACTGCCGCCCAGGTGTTGTTAGTCCAAAACAACGTCGATCTGAAATACCTCGATAGTATCATACTCATCAGCGGCGACAGGGTAAACAGCCGCTCTGATGCTGTATTGGGTATTATAAAACATTTAAATTGTGGAATTTGGATGTTGGGCATATTCAGTATTGTTCCCAAATCCATCCGCGATTTTTTTTACATACAATTTGCTAAAAGGCGTTACGTGCTGTTCGGCCAAAACAACAACTGTGTTATACCTACACCCGAAATAAAAGCGAAATTTTTAATTTAAACCGTTATCATCATGCAACTAATTACATGATCAGCCATCTCAATTGCCGATAACGCAGTTTCTGTATACAGAGGCTGCGTTTTTGCTTTATGGGTAACGTAATAGGTAAAGTTGCAATGAAGCTCAAATGATCACCCGATAGAAGATGGTGATATATTCTTTCCCCTGAGGTACAGTTTTAAAAAAAAATTTGATAAAGGCAGTACGATAGCAAGTTAGCAACGTCTTTAGTGCATATTTTAAGAAATTGTAAACCCTGGTTTATCAAATCTTAAACCCTTACTTAACTAACATGGCTATAACTACCCAAAGATTACAATACCTGTTAACACAATATGCCGGTAACAACTGTACCAGGCACGAGCTGCTCGAATTATTGCAGATAATTGAACAGGGTAAAAATGATGCCGGATTACAAGCAGCAATGGATGCGTTATGGGCTGATTTAGGCCCGCAGGATATATTGCCTGCAATCAACAAGGAAAAGATATTCAGCAACATTATTAAACCGGCAACTGTTGTTCCGTTACGCAGGCGTGTTTGGTTCAGGTTATCTGCAGCTGCCGCAATCATTTTTCTGTTAGCTGCTGCTTATTTATTTGTTAATCAGCCACAAGGGCAACAGCAAATTGCCGCAACACAGGGTGTTAAGTTTAAAAACGATGTACCGCCGGGTACAAATAAAGCTGTGTTAACGCTGGCCAATGGGTTAAAAATTGTTTTAAATGATGCCAAAAACGGAACGATAGCCAGCCAGGGCAAAGTAAACATCGTAAAGCTTGATAGCGGCAGGTTAGTTTATGCAGCATCAAACAGCAACGTTACATCGTTGGCGTATAACACTGTTACTACCCCAAGGGGTGGTAAATACACTTTAACGTTAGCCGATGGTACACAGGTTTGGCTTAATGCATCATCATCAATTACTTACCCTACCGTGTTTACCGGTAACGAACGTAATGTTACCATAACGGGCGAGGCCTACTTTGAGGTTGCCAAAAACAAGCACATGCCTTTCCATGTAAAAGCCGGTGATCAAACTATTGAGGTACTGGGCACCCATTTTAATGTTAATGCTTACGCAGATGAAGATAAAATAAGAACAACCTTGTTAGAAGGCAAGGTTAATGTTTCAAATAGTGCGACTAATGCAATTTTACTTCCGGGGCAACAATCAATTGCTGATCCGAACAGTAAATCAATAGTAGTAAAGGTTGCTGACACCGAACAGGCTGTTGCCTGGAAAAATGGATATTTCCAATTTGAACGTTCAGATATACAGTCGGTAATGCGCCAGCTATCGCGATGGTACGATGTTGATGTCAAATTTGAGGGCAAGGCCACTCACGACAAATTTGGCGGAAGCATACCAAGAGACGCGTCGCTGAGCCAGGTACTGCGTACACTTGAACAAAGCATGGTCCATTTTAAAATAGATGGAAAAACATTGACGGTTACCGAGTAGAGTTTTAGCCCGTTTTAATCGATACAAGATTTCGTTAAAAAAGGATTATCTCGAAGACAACATACTACCAAATTTAATGGAAACAGCTACCCGGACCAAGACATACTTCTTGTGCCGAAAGCTAATGTTTTACCTTTTTTTGAGCTGTAATGAACACACTATTAATTAACTAAGCTATTGACGTATGAATGCACCCCTTACTTTTCTCTGCGATCGGTCATTGATTGAAACCAAGCCGCTTAATAAATCGCCCATCGGCAATTTGTTGGCTTGTTTGTTAATGGTTGTTTGCTTTTGCATCCCAACCAAAGCATCGGCACAAAGTATCTCTTTGTCCGAAAAAAACGCAAACCTTGAAACCATTTTCAAATCGATCACCAAGCAATCGGGTTATGTGTTTTTTTACAATTACAGGTTACTCGAGCAAAGTAAACCCGTAACAATTGAATTAAAACAGGCCTCGTTAAAAGATGCCCTTGATGCCTGTTTTCAAAATCAGCCTTTTACCTATACTATTCAGGGTAAGCAAATTACGGTTGTTTTAAAACAGATTCAAAAAACGGGCCCGGTATCCACCCCCGAAATTTTAGTGAGCGGTACGGTGCGCGACTCTCTTGGTACAGTACTTCCGGGAATTACGATCAATATAAAAGGAACAACAACCGGTGCGATATCCGATCAAAACGGGAAATTTAAGTTACAGGCTCCGTTGGGCAGTGTTGTAATATTTTCGTCCATCAGTTACCGCAGCCGTGAAGTTTTTATCAATGGCAAAAATACCGATATGGTTGTGATACTTGGCTTTAAGCAAATAAAACTGGCCGATGTATCGGTAGTTTCAACAGGATACCAAATATTGCAACGATCAGATATTGCCGGTGCCGTAAGTTCAATAAAGGCCAGTGAGTTGTATTTTGATGGCACCACTACGTTAGAGCAGGCCCTGCAGGGCAAACTTCCCGGGGTGGTGATAACCAATCAAAGCGGCCAGGTTGGAACACGCCAGAAAACACGCGTGCGCGGAACATCCACATTATTGGGTAATCAGGATCCGATATGGGTAGTTGACGGTGTGATACAGGAAGACCCGCTACCATTTAAAGCGACCACACTCACAACAACATTCGGAGCAGCAGGGAATGCGACCAAGGACAACTTTGATTATATACGGGATTTTGTAGGCAATTCCATATCCTGGCTCAGCCCTTCCGATATAGATGAGATTTCAGTTTTGAAGGATGCATCGGCAACGGCTATATATGGCGTAAGGGCAGCAAATGGCGTAATCGTCATCACCACCAAAAAAGGTAAAGCAGGGCCACCCTCCATCAATTATTCGGTTAGTTTTAATACCTCCGAGAGCGTTAATTACGACAGGCTCAACCTGATGAACTCGCAGGAGCGCATCAGCGTTTCAAAGGAAATATTTGAGCGCGGGCTTGTCGGTTCGGCTAACGTCAATGTTAGTATCGGTTTTGCCGGAGCCCTGAATGATTATCTGTTTAAACGGACCACTTACGATCAGTTTAACGCCCAGGTTAAATACCTGGAAACTGTAAACACTGATTGGTTTAAAATATTATTCCGCACACCTTTAAGCGTAAATCAAAACATCGGCATGTCTGGCGGTAATGCCAATACCCGCTACTATGCCTCGTTTGGTTATGATACAAATAACGGTACGGCAATTGGTAACGATCTGACGGGTTATACTGGCGGTTTTAACCTAACCTCGCAATTAAATGATAAACTGAATATATCAGCATCTTTTTCAGCATCGAATAGAATAACCAACGGCTTTTACCAGATTGACCCCTATACTTACGCCAGTAAAACAAGCAGGGTAATACCTGGTTATGATCCGTTAGGCAACCCATTCTTTTATGCAAATAGTACCGGCTATTTGTTTAACATCATTAATGAGCTGAATAATACCGGCAACTCCAACAAATCCTTATCGGCGCGTACCAATGTCAATGTTAATTATAAGATCATTCAAGGATTAACATTTCAGAGTTTGTACAGTCTGAGTTCAACTTCGACTACGGGTAATACCTATGCTACTGAAAACACCAATTACATTGCCGCCAATATCCGCAAGTATGACTATGGAACTGCTAAACCGACCGATGCCGCCTATCTAAATAGCCAGTTGCCGAACGGTGGCGAATACAATGAAGATGATAATCAAAACTTGGCCTGGAACTGGCGAAACAGTTTATCATACGCTAAAGTTTTCCGGCAGAAACATGCCCTTACGGTACTTGTGGGCGAGGAACTTAACAGCTCGCATTATACAGGCTTTTCATCAACCACGTATGGCTATTTGCGCGACAGGGGATTGGCTTTTGCTACCGTACCTGTATTGATTGGCGCTACAAGTACAAAATTTGCCAACGGGCTTTTGGCAGGTACAGGTAGCTATTATCCAAAATATATTAAAACAGATCGTACGATCAATAATTTAGGGGTGTACGGTACAGTGAGTTATGCATATGACAATCGCTATGTTGTTAATTTCAGTTTGAGGAACGACCGCTCGAACCGTTTTGGGCAATTTACCGAAGAAAAGTTTAACCCGGTTGTTGCCGGTGGCCTGAGATGGAACATAGCCCGCGAAAAATGGTTTGACCGTACCAGCTGGCTGTCTGATCTGAGCTTAAGAGGTAGTTTAGGATTTCAAAGAAACGCCGTATCCAATGTAAGCCCCGATCTGATCGCTAAGATCCCCACATCACCGGCTGCAACCGTTATCGACCAAAACACCGGCGATTATTTATTGACCATCAGTTCTTTACCTTATGCTGACCTGCGTTTTGAAAAAACCTTAAGCATTAACCTGGGCTTGGATTATAGCTTGTTTCAAAATAAAGTTAACGGAACAGTTGAATATTATGAGAAACGGAGCCGCGACCTGGTTACATTTTTGCCAACACCCGAGGAATATGGCGTATTAACCATGCCGATAAACGGAGGTTCGATGAATAACCGCGGACTGGAAGTAAGCGCTGGGTTTGTGCCTATACGTACCAAAAACTTTACCTGGTCGCTTAGTGTCAATACCTCCAAAAACTTCAGCGACCTGATCAATACCGGTACGCAGCAAAACCTTACCTGGCGTACTGCCGCAGCCGGGCTGTTATATAAACCAGGCTACCCTGTTTCTGGTTTGTGGGCCTTTGATTTTACAGGTGTAAATCCGGCAAACGGTTACCCTACCATTAACCTGACTACAGCACCCGGAGCACCCATAACTACCGACCCGACAACTTATATGAAATATGTCGGCAAAGCCGACCCTGACTTTACCGGTGGTATCGGGATGAATTTCAGGTATAAAAAGCTGTTTTTAACCTCAAATTTTTACCTGCAATTAGGCGGAAAGAAATTTATTGCCCCGGCTTACAGCTTAACTAATGGCGTGCCATCAGAGTTTGATAACCTATCGCGCCAGATACTCGACAGGTGGACGCCAACCAACACCGGTTCTAACACCCCCGGCTTGCCCGATCAATCTGTGGGTAATGCCGTTTTGCTGCCCGATGGAAAAACCTACACCAACGTTTACGAAATGTACAATTACAGTACGGCCCGTGTTGTAAGCGCATCATCGCTCCGCTGTAATTATGTTTCGTTAAGCTATTCTCTGGATGGCCGGATAGCTACGCTTTTGCATTGCAAAAAAATAAGCGCGGGCTTAGGGGTATCTAATCCTTTCGCTATTGTTAGTAAAGATTTTAACGGGATCGATCCGGAAGTTGCTACAGGCGGACAGCCAAGAGTCAGGTCATATTCCCTTAACCTCAACGTAAGCTTTTAACCATAAACATAACTGACATGAAAAAATTTAACATATATATATTATTGATCATGATGGTTTGTGTATGCACAACATCCTGCAAGAAATTCCTGGATGAATCAAGCCAGGATGAGATCAGGCCAACAACCGCTAATGATCTGGCCGCGTTAATGTACAGCGATGCATATCCGTATCTCATAACGGTGGATACCTATACCGATCTGCTTACGGATGATATCCAGTGTAATGGCCCAACGCAGCTCACCACTGGCGGTAACGATTTGACAATGTTGCCCTATTTAACTAACGGCAGTTACATTTTTACCTGGCAAAGTAATATGTTCGACAATACATCGGGAGTTATCGGTTCATCCACATCAGATCTTCCGGGTGTTAACTCATGGCAAATTTATTATGCCCGCATTAAGGGTTGCAATGTTGTATTGGATAATGTAAACAATGTTTCGGGCACGGCCCAAACCAAAAATGCGATTATGGGGCAGGCGTTGTTTTTAAGGGCCTTCTATTATCTCAAGTTGGTTACTTTGTACGGACAGCCCTATAATGGGGCCGGGATCGATCCTGCAAAAAGCTTGGGCGTACCATTAATTTTATCATCGCAGGTAAGCGATGTTTATCCTGCCCGCAATACGCTGGCACAGGTGTACAGCCAGATAGAAAGCGACCTGTTAAAGGCAGCCGACCTGCTGAAAAACAACTATACCGCACCATCACTTTTCAGGGTAAGCCATGTTGCGGCATACGCGCTTTTATCAAGGCTGTATTTATACATGGGGCGCGATCAGGATATGAGCAATGTTATTACTTATGCCACCAATGCCCTAACCCTTAATTCCCGTCTTACACAGTTAACCACCTATATTCAGTCGGGCAGTACTTTTACTGTTAATTCGGCCGGTATCTATGATCAAACCCTAAGCCAGGAAGTGATCTGGAGCTATGGGCCAAACCCAAGCTCCGCAAATACTTTTATACCAGGTCCATCAACACCCTTTCCGGGTTTACCACCATATATGGTCTCAGTTTCGTTGGCTGCTATGTACGATAAGGGTAATGGTACCACCAACCGTGGAGATCTGCGTTATTATTCCTATATACTCAAACGCATAGTTTCGGGGGTTAGTTATGATTGGACGAGCGGTAAAATAGGCATCACGCAAAATTATGGCAGCAAAGGCATCCGTGTTGCCGAATTGTATCTGAACCGGGCAGAAGCCTTGATACGCAGGTATAAAAGCACGGCGAACGGCGCCGACCTTGCCCAGGCACTGAGCGACCTGAATACGCTTCGCCAAAGCCGGTATGATACCCGCAGTACGGCTTATGTACCTGTTTCCTTTACAGATCCCGACCTGCTTTTTAAATTTTGTCAGGATGAGCGCCGGCGCGAATTATGCCTGGAAGATAGCCACCGTTGGGTGGATATTAAACGGTGGGGCCTTGCCATATCGCATACTTATACCGACCAAACGGGATCAAGCACAACGTATAACCTACCAAGCGGGAGTTTGATCTATGCGTTGCCAATTCCGTATGATGTAGTTGCCCGGAATTACAATTTGCAACAAAACCCCAGGTAATCAACTGAATTTTTATTCACTATTTAAAATAAATAGCCATGTACAAAAATATTAAGTTACTTATTGTTATTGCTGCTGGCCTGCTGTTATTTCAGGCCTGTAAAAAGGAGGCGGCTTTAGTTGCCGAAGCAAGAAACTATGGATATACCGTGCCACAAGGAAATCATACTTACGACAAAACCATCACTGATTTTTATAATAATTATGGTTCTTATCTGCTCTATAAATTTACAGATAAGGATACTTACTGGACACCTACCGGATGGAAAAATGCTACCATCGACGCCACTGGTACTGGCTCGGCGGGTTACCTGGTTAGCCGTATCGATACAACATCAACCGATTATATTACGCCACAGCTAAGAGTTTTAAATAAACTGTGGTTTGGCTTTTACAGCGATAAATTTTTGAAACAATTTTTGCCGGTTAAAATAATGCTTTGCAGCAGTGTAGATTCCATTTACCCTACCTATTCTTTTACCCCAACATACCACGCTGTTAAAACTGATGCAGTTGTAGCGGCTTGGTTTAATTATGATAACCTGAGTGTAAATTATGGAAACGCTAATGTGTTTACCATGGTGCAAAAAGATTCTATCGCCTTTGCCAAAAAAGTGAACCTTATTTTTATGCAAAGCATATTTACCCGGAACCTTAGTTCGCCTACCGTAGATTTTGCGGCAGTAACTACCTACTCGTCTACAATCACTACAGTAGCGGCGGCCTACGCTGCCGGGATAATTACCCCCTATAGCGGCGCCACGAGCCAGTTGGATTGGGCCCAGTATGTACAGGCTATGGTAACCTGTACCGAAACCACGCTTAACAAAAGCCAGGCTAATACCATACAATCGTTCACCGGGATACTCAACGCCGCTAAAGATACCAACGGTAAGATCAGGCAACGGTATAACATCGTTCGTAATTATTTCATCAACAATTACGGTGTTGATCTGCAGGCGATAGGCAATTACGCGGGCAGATAAAATCTGGAAAAATAAAGAAGATAATGAAAAGAAGTTTAAGCTTATTAGTGCTTTGTGCTATCTGCACCGTTTTGGCCCACGCTCAAAACAGAAGCATCAATTTTGAAAAGCCATTGCTTTCGGAAGCGCTGGTAAAGGCCCGGGCCCAAAATAAACTGGTTTTTGTTGACTGCTATACTGAATGGTGTGGCCCCTGTAAAGAAATGGCACGAACGGTATTTAAGCAGGACAGTGTTGCCGATTTCTTCAATTCAACTTTTGTAAATGTGCAGCTGGATATGGAAAAGGGCGAAGGTAAACCGGCAGTTGCTAAATACAAAATCGGCGCGTACCCATCGTTTTTATTATTAAACGGTAATGGAGAAGTGGTTTATAAATTTATAGGCGCTATGCCTTCGGGCGAATTTATGGCTAAGATACGCGAAGGTATCAACCCGGCTAACCGTATAGCCTCCATGAATAAAAGGTATGCCGGTGGCGATCGTTCAAAATCGCTTTTGCGGGAGTATGTTAAGGCTAAAATAGAAATGCATGAAATAAAGGACGCCAATGTGGTTATGAACGAATATTTCGATATCCTTACACCAGCGGAAAGAGTACTGCCCGAAAACTGGTATCTGTTTGGCGAAAACCGTTATGCGATGTACATATCTGACGTGCACAGCCGGAATTTTAACTACCTGGCAGACCATTGGCGCGACTTTGCCGCTAATAATGGAAGGCAGGTTGTTGAGGCTAAATTGGATAATATGTACCGTAAAACGGCAGAATACTGCTTACATGGCTGGTACTTTATTGATTATCAAAAAAACGTACATCCTTATAATAAAGCCGAATTTGATCATTACCGCGAACAGATCAACTCTACCGAACTGGCCGATAAAAAGGAACTGATTATTTTGATGGATATTGCCCAAGCTGCCGGAGAAAAAGACACGGTCAGGTTGTCGGCCACACTTGGGAAAAATTTTGGTTTGTTATCTAAAGAGAATCAGCGCATCGCTTATACCTATTTTGCTGTATTTTCTAAGCCGCCCGTTAATAACAATCCAGGTTTTCAGGATGCTCTCGTTAGCATCATTGCCACAGCCAAAGACAAAAACCTGGCCGAAATGGCTAAACATTATAAAAGATGATGTGCCTGATGAAAAACGCTTATCTTAAAAGCGGGCTGTTCATAATTATCTACTTTTTTGCGCAATCGGTATCCGGTCAAAAAGCCAATTATGCCGCAGCCGAAAAGTACGATGTGCAGAATTTGAAAGATAAGGTAGGTACGCCGAAAGTTATCCCGTTCTTTTTTAAAGGATGTAATAAATTCTGGTTTGTCTTTGAGGATGCTTCAGGTAAAAATTATTACTATGTCGACCCTGAAAAAGGCGAGAAGCACCCATTGTTCGACAAAAAGTTTATCATTCAAAAACTCACCGGGATTAGAGACGAAAAGATTGATAGCGCAGCGATAACCTACTATCCAGACTTTGCCATCACCGCAAACCAAAAAACAGTGATAGTGGGTTATAAAAGCAAAAGATATGCTTACAATTTTTATGAACCGGCCCTTACGGAAGCAGCGAAGGAAAGTCCGCGAAAAACTATAACCAATTTTGGAGATACCTCGCCCGATAAAAAATGGAGCTTATATGCACGCAGCCATAACCTGTATTTAAAAAAAATTGGTGATACAACTCAAATTCAGTTATCTGCAGATGCTCGGCCCTATTATTCATTTTCTATAAACGAAGGCGACAGTACAAGTGCGCGCAACGAGCCATCCGCAGCGGTATGGCTTGCCGATTCAAAACACTTTTATGTTATCCGCAAGGACAACCGCAAGGTAAAAACACTATCGGTAGTGCATACGCTTTTTTCTCCGCGGCCACGTATCGAAACTTATAAATATCAGCTTCCCGGCGACAAAGACGTTACCCAATACGAATTATTTATCGGTGATATAAACTCGGGTAAATTGACGAAGGTTAAAGCCGACAAATGGCCCGATCAGGAGCTATCGGTTGTAAAGGCCAATGATGATACCAGCGAACTGTTTTTTTTGCGCAAAAAGCGAACCTGCGATGAAATAGAGCTTTGTGCTGTAAATATACTGAACGGACAAGTTAGAATTATTATTAACGAGGTAAGTAGACCTTATATTAATGATGACCTGTTTAATGTATCAATAATAAACAAAGGAAAAGACATCATCTGGTGGTCTGACCGTTCGGGTTGGGGGCAATATTATCATTACAATGGCGACGGAAAACTACTGAATGCGATTACCAGTGGAAACTGGACCGCTGGCAGAATACTGAAAACAGACACCGCCGGCCATACTATTTATTTTTATGGATATGGTAAGGAAATTGGCCGAAATCCGTATTACTCTCATGTTTACCGGGTTAACTTTAATGGGGGAGATATGAAACTATTGACCCCCGAAAACGCAGCGCATGATGTGTTTTTTTCGCCGGATGGTAAATATTTAATTGATAATTTTTCGACCATACAGCAAACACCTGTAACTGTGTTACGCAACAAAACGGGCAATTTGATATGCGAAGTTGCCAGGGCCGATTTTAAAAAATTATTTGATTACGGATGGAAAACGCCCGAGCCGTTTACCGTAAAAGCCAAAGATGGTGTTACCGACCTGTATGGCCTGATGTGGAAACCCTTTGATTTTGATCCGAACAAAAAATACCCAATTATTTCTCAGGTATATCCCGGCCCTCAGATAGAAACGGTGTGGACTGATTTTACCGTATTTGATAAATATAACAATGCGCCTATCGCCCAATTGGGTTTTATAGTGGTAGTAATGGGCCACCGGGGCGGATCGCCTTACCGGGATAAAAAATATGCTACTTATGGCTACGGCAATTTGCGCGATGCGCCGCTTGAAGACGATAAATATGGCCTTAAACAACTGGCACAGCGCTACAGTTATATTGATTTAAAACGTGTAGGCATATTTGGCCATTCAGGCGGTGGGATGATGTCAACCGCAGCTATTTGTACTTATCCCGACTTTTATAAGGTGGCTGTATCATCTTCCGGCAACCACGATAATACAATTTACAATTTGAAGTGGGGCGAAACATACCAGGGAATAACCGAGGTTGTCGACTCGACAAAAAAAGGAAATGATAATGTATCTTTTAAATTTAAAACCACAACTAACCAAGCGCTGGCAAAAAATCTTAAAGGTCATCTGCTGCTTGTTACCGGCGAAGTTGATCAGAATGTACACCCGGGCAACACTTACCGTATGGTTGATGCCTTGATAAAGGCAGGAAAAGATTTCGATATGCTGGTTTTGCCCGAGCAGTCGCATCATTACGAAGGTATTTACAATCAATATTTTGAGCACAAAATGCGTGCATACTTCGCAAAGTATTTGATTGAGGATACAAACTAAAAAAATTGACACTTAATAATTCACTACTTATTAATTACCCCAAAATGATGTATTTTAAAAAATATTTAAAAAAAACGTTGGTCGCCCTGCTTATAAACGGTGTAGTGCTCAATGTTTTTGCACAGCAGGATAAGCCAATTATTCCGTCTGCCGCTGCACGGAAAGATACAGGCAATGTACCGCATAGTTTATTGACAACCGGTGGCGTAAAAACCGCCGTTAAACCATACAGAGATGTCATTACCGCTAAAGCCAAAACAAGTGTAGGCTTATTTACCGTACATAAAATTGATGATAAAGTATTTTTTGAAATTGCCGATAGTATTTTAAATCGTGATGTGCTGATCGTTAGCAGGCTTGCCAGGGCCGCTGCCGATACACGCAATACCAACGCAATGACGGGTTACGCGGGTGATGAGCTAAACAAAAGCGTCATCAGGTTTGAAAAAGGGCCCAATAATCGCATTTTTATACGCGAAGTTTCCTACAGCGAACGTTCAAAAGATTCAACACAAGCAATGTTTCAGGCGGTAAATAATTCCAATATCCAGCCTATAGTGATGGCTTTTGATGTTAAGGCTTACCAAACTGACTCTGCAAAACATGTTCAAAGCTCGGTTATTGAGCTTACGGATGTGATTAACGGCGATAGTGAACTGTTTTTTTTCGGCTCGGCTAAAAACAGGTTCGGGATTGGAGGCTATCAACCCGATAAATCATACCTGCTTGATGTTAAAACGTTTCCGTTAAACACCGAAATAAAAACAGTTAAAACATATACCAGGGCAGGCGGGGGAGCTACCCTTGCTCCTAACTCAAATACACCAGTGGCGCTGCCAACCCCAAAACCGGCAACGGTTGAGCTAAATACCTCGTTTGTATTATTACCTAAAATACCTATGCAGGCGCGCTATGCAGACGACCGGGTAGGCTACTTCAGTTCGGGTTATACCGACTTTGATCTTAATCCACAGGGCATTAAAAGAATATCGTTTATTGAACGCTGGCGCCTGGAACCCAAAGCGGCCGACATGGAAAAATACAAACGCGGAGAGCTGGTTGAACCTAAAAAACCTATCGTTATTTATATTGATCCCGAAACGCCTGCAAAATGGGTTCCGTATCTTATACAGGGCATAAACGACTGGCAGGCAGCTTTTGAACAAGCCGGCTTTAAAAATGCTATCATCGGCAAACGTGCCCCTACTCCGCAGGAAGACCCTACTTGGAGCCTGGACGATGCCCGTAACTCTGCAATTGTTTATAAACCTTCATTAGTGGCTAACGCCAGTGGCCCGCATATTATCGACCCGCGCAGCGGCGAAGTGATCGAAACACATATTAACTGGTATCACAATATTATGAAACTGGTGCACGACTGGTACTTCGTACAAGCCGGCGCCATTGATCCGAAGGCTCGTAAAATGCAATTTGACGACGAATTAATGGGACAATTGATCCGCTTTGTATCATCACACGAAGTAGGGCATACTTTAGGGTTGTTACATAACTTTGGGTCAAGTTCGGCAACGCCTGTTGAAAAACTGCGCGATAAGGCCTGGGTTGAAGCCAATGGCCATACGCCGTCTATTATGGATTATGCCCGTTTTAATTATGTTGCCCAGCCGGAGGATCATATATCAGAAGCCGGAATATTTCCAAGGATAGGCGTTTATGATAAATGGGCCATTGAATGGGGTTATAAATTGATACCCGAAGCTAAAAACGCGCAGGAGGAAGATCCTATACTAAACAAATGGATCATCGCGAAAGCTAACGATAAACGTTATTGGTTTGGTAATGAAAGAAGCCTGGACGACCCACGCAGCCAAAGCGAAGATATTGGTGATAACGCTATGAAAGCCAGTGAGTACGGTATAAAAAATTTAAAAAGGGTAATGGCTAACTTACCCGAATGGACGCGTCAGGATAACCAGGGGTATGATGACCTGGAGAGTATGCACGAAGAGGTTTATAAACAGCTTGACCGGTATGTGGGCCATGTAAGTAAAAACGTTGGCGGGCGTTTCGAAAATATAAAAACAGTTGAACAGCCCGGCCCGGTTTATACATTTGTGCCGGCTGCTACCCAAAAAGAAGCGATGGCATTTTTGAACAGGGAAATATTTAATACGCCGACGTGGCTGATCGATCCCAAGATATTATCCTATACCGGTAGTTCGCCTATAGAAATTATTGGCTCGCTGCAATATGGCGCTTTAACCCGGCTGTTAAACAGTACGACCATTAATAATTTATTAGGCGCCGAAGCTGTTGATGTCAAAGCCTATAAGGTAACCGATTTGTTTGATGACCTGCAAGCAGGAATATGGGGAGAGTTAACTACCCGGAAACCGGTTTCTATTTATCGCCGTAATTTACAAAAATCATACGTTGAAAAACTCTCCGTAATTATAAAGCCGCCAGGTACAGTACCCGCCGGCAAAACCGATATGGTATCGATGTGCAGAGCCAATTTAGTTAAACTGCGTGCAAAGATGCGGGCGGCGCTACCTGTAATACAGGATAAAAACACCAGATACCATTTTCAGGATTTGATCGATCGGATAAACAGCGCATTAACACCCAAGCCGTAAATTAATCGTTGCTGAAAGTTAGCAATTAAAGCGTCTTAATTTTATATAATTTTAAAATTAAGACGCTTTTTTTTATATTGCATATTAATTAAGTATAATGATTCCCTGATAGTTAACTTTTGAAATCACACCCTGAAACATATGACGAAAAACTGCTGTTCAACCGGATAGCGGAAGGTGATGAAATAGCATTCAGAACTATTTATGATGCTTATTTTGATCGCCTTACTGCCTATGTTTTTAAAATTTCAAAGTCAGAAAGTGTAACTGAAGAAGCTGTTCAGGATATTTTTATGAAATTGTGGGTTAACAGAAGCGCCCTGGCTAAAGTTGATAATCCGCAAGGGTACATTTTTTCGATAGCGCGCAACAAAGCCATTGATTATTTACGCAAACTTACCCGCGAAACAAATTTGGTGACCTTGTTTACAGAAAGTATACAGAAACATCACAATGAAACCGATGACAAGTTTAGCCTGCAAGAACTGCAATTATTAATATCAAAGGCAGTATCGCAGTTATCACCTCAGAAACAAAGAATATTTCATTTAAGTAAATATGAAGATTTTAGCCATGATGAGATAGCGCAGGAGTTAAACCTGTCTAAAAGCACCATCAAGAATCACCTTTCTGAAACGTTGCATTATTTAAAAAGGCATCTGGTTAGTGCTCCAAACGCCGAAACATTAATTGTATTGTTATTTATTCATTTCAGAAAGTTTTAACAATAGATAGACGATAAAGATAGCGATTGAAAAACGTATTATCGCTTTTGGTGATATTTTAGTTTTTTAAAGTATGACTCCGGTTTAAGCCTTAATTTTTGAGTCGTAAATACCGTATTAATAATTTTGTGTGATTTTTCTTCGTCAAAATCGTTTTTGGCGTTAAGAAGAACAGTTGATTCACCAAATTAGTTTTGTGGAGATATCAGCCAAAGCTCCTGACTATTATATGGTTTTATCAAGATATTATATATTTTGATGTATACTTGTATACTGAAGTTGCGATAAACTATTGATTTAACTACAAATACATCCTGCCTGAAAAAAGATTTACTTACCTGGACATTTTTATTATTTGTTTTGTTGCAATCAGCGCATGCACAAATAATCAACTCATTTAGCCCTGCAAGTGGCCAGGCAGGCACACTGGTAACCGTTAACGGCAGTGGCTTTGGTTCTCCAACAAACTTCACCATTGGTGGCGTTAACGCCATAGTGATTTCAAATACAGGCTCACAACTGGTTGGTATGGTTATGCCTGGCACCGCTTCAGGGCCCATAACTATTACTACGGCAAGCGGTAAGGCAACCAGTAGCAGTAATTTTACGCCAGCCGCATCCGTATATCCACAATACCAGATCGGCGGAAAAACAACTATGGCCCCTGGTATGCTGGTTAATGCCGAACTGGGTAGCAGTACAGCCATCAGCGCTGATGGCTCTACCCTGGCAGTTGGGGCGCTCAATGATAATAACCAAACCGGCGCTGCCTGGATATATGTTAGAAACGGTGCCGCATGGGTGCCGCAGAGCGGCAAGCTTCTTACAGGCACGGCATACACAGGCACCGGGATCGGTCTCAGTGCCGATGGCAATACCATGGTTGTAGGCAATCCGAACGGTGCATGGGTATACACACCACCTTCACCAACCAGTTATCGGTTAGCCTTAACCGGGATACACCGTATTCGTGGTATGTGGTATCCAAGTCAAACTCATCAACCACAACCGCTAAAAGCGATGTATGGAAGTTTTACAATGCAGGGGTAGGCACAGTATCACATCCGCCGTTCCCGGCGGATAACCTGTCGCCAGGCTTCGGGCAAAGTGTAACGGCCGGCACCGTTAACCTGACCTGGACAGCCAGCGACCCCGACAATGATATTGCAAGCTATGATGTTTATTTCGGTAGCACCGCTACCCCGGCATCGTACAAAACGGCTATTACCGATAAATTTGTGAATGGCATAGCGGTTACCCCAGGTACCACTTATTACTGGAAAGTGATCACCAAAGACGCCGCAGGCAATACCTCCGATTCGGGTACTTTTCAGTTTAAGGTGAATTGAAAGATATGCGAGCCTTATGGCCTGGTCTGTAAACTTAAATGGCCCCGAAAAACAAATATGAGTTAATTTATAGTCGGGATCATCAGTAACGCAGTTTTTGTATACAGAGGCTACCTATTGCTTTTATGAGTAAAGCAATAGGTAAAGTTGCAATGCTCCTCAATGATATTCAAAATGGGCCGGAATAAATCTTTTCCGATACGTCTGGCGTTGCATTTAACCAGCTATCCCAAGGAAAATAAAATGTTAAAATTAAAGTCGAACTCTCATGAGAAGCTTTGCGGTCTAAGCAGTAAATCCCTTGGAGAGCGCAAAGATCCTCTTCACGAATGAAATCTCTGCCCGGACCCTTTTTCAAAAGCTTGGTCGTGCTTACATTGCAGTTTTAAGTCTTAATTAGAGCGGGTGCTGTTTATTGACTATTAAATTACAGATGTTAAAAAAATACCCGATAGTGAAGTGCCTGTGGTAATTATTATGATGAAGCAGGGTAAGTCAATATTACCATAGCAGGGTGATGTTTTTTAATATTTTAAAAATATTGTAAATACTTATTATATTAAAATTAAATAACTACATTAGAGATAGTTAACCTTATTGATTACCTAAATCATATCAACATGTCCTTATCCAAATTAAACTATCTTGATATCGGTCCGGGAGGTACCTTTAACCGCTCAGGTAACCCCGATTACGATTCCAAACCCCAAGACGTCGATGCTATTTTCGCCGACCTGACAGCCAGGAATCATAAGAAAATTCTCTTGTATTTCCATGGGGGACTTGTAGGAGAAGAGGACGCCATGGCCTCTGCCATCCTGATCACCTCCAAACTGATCGCCGAGACTGATGTACACCCCATCGCCTTTATTTGGGAAACCAGCTTAATGGAAACCATCGGGCAGAACCTGGGCACTATCACCAATAGCGATTTTTTCAAAAAGCTGTTGGAGAAAGTCATCAAGGTAGCCGGTGGCAAACTCGGCATCGAAGTGCCCACCGTGGTTGGTAAACGAGGCGTTGGCAACCTGGCTGATGCCGAAGTACAAGCAGAATTGCGAAAAGAGGCCCCCTTTGAAGATTATACTGAAAATACCGCGACCCGGTCCATTAACGTTCTGGGAGGCAATGACCAGAACCTCCGGGATGAGATCGAAGCCAGTATCGAAGACGAAATCGCATCCGATCCTGCTTTCAGCAGCGCGCTGATCGCGCAGCTTACCCCGCTGCAGTTGCATCTCATTAATAAGGATAAAGTCCTCAACGTACCCATAGCGGGACAGCGCGGCATCCTTTCTCTAGCCAAGATTATCATGACCTCGGTCACCATTGTTTTTAAAGTCATCAAAAGGTTTATCAATAAAAGAGACCACGGTTTTTACCCAACCGTTATGGAAGAAATCTTCCGTGAGGTCTATATCGCCGATATCGGTACCACGCTCTGGGGCTTGATGAAAACCAAGGCTGAGAACATGTGGTTACCCGATGAGCCCGGAACGACCGGTCTTGATCAACATGCCGGCAGATACCTGCTGACGGGCCTCAAAACTTACGCCGAAGCTAACCCCGGCGTCACTATCGATCTGGTCGGGCATTCTGCCGGCTCCATTGTCATCTGCAATTTCATGCAGCAGTTTTTGAGCATGGGTATCCCTGCGCAGGTTCGGAACATTATCTTTATGGCCCCGGCCTGTCGCTCAGACCTCTTTGCCAACACTATTGGCCAGAATCCAGGATCCTTCCAGAACTTCCGGATGTTTACCATGTCGGATGCTTTTGAATGCAAGGATCGTTGCGTTCCCTTTGTGTATACCCGCTCGTTACTCTATATGATTTCCGGCATCCTGGAGAAAGATGAGTTTGATGCCTATATCTTAGGCATGGAACGTTACCTCGAAGGCAACGCACCTTATAACGCCGACCCCAAACTGATCGCCAATATGAACTTTATGGGGGCAGCTGCCAATCGCGTCGTGTATGCCGTTACAGCAAATGGCGCACCAGACGGCCTGCAATGTACCGCCGAGCACCACGGTGCTTTCCATGATGATCAGTTCCTGACCATGAATAGTATTTCCTATATCCTCAATCATTAAAAAACCTATGCCTAACGACAAAGACTTTGCCATCATCGTTGGTATCAATGATTACCAGGAGCTACCGACCCTCAGCGGGCCGATCGCAGATGCTAATACCTTTAAAGAATGGCTCCTCAGCCCGGATGGGGGCGATATGCCCGAGGATAACTGTAAGTTAGTCGACGCCGGCAAAAATCCCTTTATTCCCACCCAGGATCTGGTCGATGAAAAACTCAACGAAATTATCGCCGGTGGCGGGAAATACCGGCGGTTGTATTTTTTCTTCGCCGGACACGGTATCGGCCTGGACTGGAATTCCAATGGCCTGTGCCTGCCCGGCTGGACAAGCAGTTTCCGTAATAAATCGCTCTCCAGCAAGGCTTATCTGGATTATACCGTCGGCTCTGATAATTTTAAAGAAGTCTTTTTTTTCTTGGATTGCTGCAGGGATAGGCTGATCAACGCGATCGCTCTGCCACCTACCCTGGGCTTACCCAGGCCACGTGGCCAGGGTGTCAAAAGCTTGGTATTGTTTGCTTCTGATTTCGAGGAATTGTCTGGCGAGGCGCCCGGTGAGGATATGGCCTCCACCGTACGTGGTTATTTCTCCCAGGCCCTGGTCGCCGGGCTGAAAGGCGCCGCTGCCGATCAGTATGGTAATATCACGGCCACCAAATTGGTCAGCTTTACCCAGCAGAAGACGGCGGAGCTGGCTAAAGCTGCCCAGCAAACTCAAACGGTTACTCCGGAGTTTTACGGCCCCGGCATTACCATGGATCAGTTAATTATCCGGCAGGGCGTCGCGCCAAAGCTAACTTCTGTCACGTTCAACTTTCCTACAGGTGGCCGCATTCTTTTTTCTGATTCTGACCTGCAGCCCATTTTCAATAAGACCTTCGCTCCCGGAGATTCTGAGGGGCCGCTTGACCTGGACAAGGGTCTATACGAATTGCTGGACCAGGACACCCGGCGTTCCTTCATGTTTAAGATTGACGGTACCCAAAACGCAGCAAGCTATGAATTCTAACCCGAGATTTCACTTTACAGCCGCAGCCGCCGGAGTCATGGCTGATTACGCCCACCTCACGCTCTACGACGGGCGCCTGGATACCGTTCTTAAAGGATACGGCAAAGTTGAAGGCGACCTGACCATGGGGCTATACAAACTGGTTGTGGTGCTTAACGAGCAAATGATCGAAAGATTCATCCGGCTTGACAAGGCAGTGAACGAGATAGTGGCGCTCGCAACCTCGGCTTCCTCGGCGCTGGCGGAAGGGCTCGGGAATACACATGAGTATTACAGCTATCCTGCTAAAGACGCTTACTTCGAACCAACGACCAACCTCGGAAACCCTGCCGCTGCTGAATCGATTTTTCTTTTTTTCCGTTACCCCGACGAAAAAGCATTTCTGACATATAACCCCAACAAAGAATCACTCGGTAAGGGCTTTATCCTGCTAGACCAGCAGCGCAAGCGCCTTTGCAACTTAACAGCAGAACATATCAAAGAGGAACTCATCCACCACGGCTGGCTGGCTTTGCATATCCAGCTTTCTCCCGGAACCTATTATTTGTATTACGCGGGCCGAAAAGCAGATAAGGCCCGGCGAATCAAAATGATCCCCGCCAGGGAAATGCCTATCGCGGTTTTTGCCGGATGGCAGACCCAATGCTTTATGACCTTCGGTATCGGGCCGATATTCCGCTCCTGGTTTGTTTCGCTTCGTAATGTCCATGTCACGAAAGAACACTATCGGCCCGAAGACAACAACCTGTACAATATCGAGGGTTTGCTCCAAAAATTCAACAATGGGATTTTTTACCTGCCCGATAGCGTGATCCTGCAATTGACGCAGGGCAAATGGGAAAACCCTATCCTGGGCCTACTGGCCGCTTACGCCTACTTCCATTCCGGAAAGCGGGATCATGACGATCTTTTCCGCCAGGTGGTCGTTAATATGGCCGGACTCCTGGGCGCCACATCCCCGGACTATATTGCTCTGGCGATCGCTGCCAGGAGGTACTTCCCGGATCTGCCCTGGCCTGAAGCAGAAATGACCGCCCCCGCTATGTTCCTGACCGGTATACGCGCCGTGCTAGCGGCCGGTGGCGAACACATTCTTCCTGAAAGCCTGGCAGAACGGGTTGTAGGGAAATTCTTTTCGGATATGTTCTGGACTTCTTACGTGCCACTTTCCCTTTTTCGGGAACACCGCAACCGATTGCCAGCCAGCAAAATCATTGCGCCCAACAGCCCGGTTATAGACTTCTTCAAACAGTCTACCCAAAAAAAGGCCTGGACGGTTAAAGGAATGATTAATGCCAGTTCGAGATCAAAAAAAGTGAGCAAAATCATTGCCGAACCAAAAAGGCTTGCCACCACGACCGTACGCAAACCTGCTGTGCTCCGGTCCTGGCTGGCTACCAGCTTGATGGACCTGCTCCTTCACCCAGGCGCCGCACAACTTTCGCCAGGGCAATTAGCAGTAAATCTCCGCGTGACTCCGAACTTGTTGATCCAGGCGGTAACCGAAATTTTGAACAATGAAAAAGAGATCAACGACTATTTAAAAGTAAAGGAAAAGAATGCCGATTGGAGCGCATTCAGCCCAGCGAACATGGAGCGTTTAAAACAGCTCCGATGGAGCGGCTTAAATAAAGTGGCTTTCGAATAAAACTATGAATTAAACCTAAAATTTGATGATCATGCCTATCTCGTTGAAAAAAAGACTACAAGATCCACTATACACCTTCCGGTGGTTCGAGCGCTTCCTGGCTTTGTTTTGCATCACCATCCCGCTTATCCTGCGCCTAACCGATAAACTTCCTGAAGGCGGCTATAACGATGTATGGCGTAGCAGTATCAGCGATTATGTCTACATGTGGCATAATTATATATTCGGCATGCTACTTGGCTCGGCGGCAATGCTTTTTATTTTCAACGGCTTCGTCTATTTCAAACGCGAGGAAGACAAACATCCCTATACACCCGACAAAAACGGGAAATGGTACAATATTGTGCTTGGCGTTTGCCTGCTTGGTGTAGTCATCCTTCCCTATAAAGAACACAGCATTATCCATTATTTCTTCGCTGCTGCCTTCTTTGTGGGCAATGCGCTGGCAACCGGAATTTTTCATACCAAAGGCTGGCCGAAATCCAATATCAGTATGGCGATCCTGACCGTTGTCGCGCTCGGCCTCCACTTCACCGGCTGGTTTCCCTGGCTTACGCTGTTCTGGGCAGAATGGGTTTCCCTGGCCGTTGTTGGCGTTCACTTTTGGCTGGAGTCGTGGTAAAAAACGATTCGCAGGGAAGGCCTAACATCTGGTAATCCGAAAAACACGAGCCGGATTTATTGGTGTTCCGCCTGGATGACGATATTTCCGGAAAATCCTGATCATAAACGAGTTTTGATACTTATTAAATAAGTATTACATTGTGCTTAAAATGAACCGGGTAAAAGCTGATGTGCATTAGCTTAATTTCATTGTTGTAAGCAATGGCAGCTGCTTTACCCAACGCTGCAGTCGTCCTGCACGGAAATATACCAGCTCCTTAAGCCAGACTATAACAGAATAATAAGTTCAAATTCATAATCCATGGACGCAATAACCGACCTTACCGAACAGGCTGTCTCTTTTTTAATCTTGGCCCGCGACATTTGCCAGGCAACCATGGATGATCCTCCGGCAAAAGATGCCTACAAAGGGCTATCCAGGATGGATCAAATCCTGCCAAAAGTTAAAGCAGATAACCTGGTTTTCAGAACTTGTTATGGTATCAGGGAGCGGATTTGTGAGAATGTATGGTCGAGCGCCGAGAGAAAAAAAGAGCGGCCTACAAAAAAGCTTTTCAAGGAAGACCTGAAGATCATGAAGGCTAAGACAATTATGTGGGCGAAGGGAGTCGAGGCTCAGAATACTGACTTGTACAACACCAGACTGGAATCCTCTTATTTGGAGAGTGCATGCCAGCTGTTAAAATGGCTGCATGATCAACAGGATTGGTTATTAAAGAGCGCTCCTTCATTATTTGAAAATCTTGCGGAAGACCATTACCTGTCCTTGAAAGCTGTGCCCTCTGATTGGCGCAAACTTATTCGCCTGGTTTTTTATCAAAAACCCGTGGAACGCCTGAATGTCGCCAATGTTTTACGTTATATGCCGGCTCAGGTCATCTGGTGTTTCGACACAGATCTCAATCTTTATAACCAACGGTTATTTCAGTTCTGGCCGCCGCCTATTTTCGCTGAGATCCCCGGGGGAGGTCAATCACCGGCGGCCGGCTCGCAGTTTGAAGATGATATTCCTGATCCGCCTTTTACCAAGGCCCAGGCCAGCGCGGACCTGCTCAGTAAAAAAGATATCGGCCGTCACAAAGCATGGTGGTCGGTCAAAACTTCATCTGACGCGAAGCCCCGCTGGTACCTCGCCGCCAGGTTGCTGATCAAGGACCAGGACCGGCTTGAAAAATTGCAAATGGTTGCGCCTTTGCCCTTTGAATCTATTTTTAAACAGGAGTTGGACGAGATACAAAAAAGCCGGGAGATCAGGTCGCCGAACAAAAAAGCACCCGTGGACAAGGAAACGCAAAACGCGCCCGGCTTTTCCGCTGATCCAATAGCAAAAGCAAGAGAAATGAACTTGTGGGGATTAGCCTTTTCGGGTGGCGGTATCCGATCGGCGACATTTAATCTGGGCGTGCTGCAAAAATTAGCGGTGATGGGTATCTTGAATAAGATCGATTACCTGTCAACGGTATCAGGCGGCGGCTATATAGGTTCCTGGTACCTCTCCTGGATCAAAAGAGCAGGCAGTTTAGACAAGGTGGAAGACCGCCTTTCACCTCTGAAGTCACCCGACCCCATGGCCGAAGATGCCCGGCCGATACGGTGGTTGCGGATGTATAGCAACTACCTCTCCCCGGATGCGAGTATCATGTCGGCTGACGCCTGGACAATGGGCATCACCTGGTTGCGGAATACACTGATCAATCAAGTGATCCTTCTTCTTTTACTGTGTACGGTTCTATCCGGCATACATCTTGTATTTCAAGGCTGGCAATCGCTTGTGAAGCTGCCTAGTAACTTCAATGCCCTTCACGTGTTTTTATGGAGTTTCGTGATCATTATCCCATCGGCCCTGATCGCCGGTTTAGGCATGTATATTTACGACCCGCAAAGCGTCCCGCAAAGTTGGCTTAACCTTGGAAGAAACCGTTATCTACCTGTTATTTCCATAGGAATAATCGCGCTGGGAGGACTAGGTATCAGCGCGTGGATGTACACGCCCGCCCCCACAAATCTTCCTGCTGCGTTTATGGACAAGGTCGGTTCCCTTTGGCCTGCAGGGATCAACGGACTGATCGGGATGATCTGTATTGCCTGGATTGGCAAGTATCACCGGCAAAAGGATGAAATCGAATACGAAAAACTTGTTTTGATCTTGTTTGTCTGTATTTCATCCGTGATTGCAGTGATCGGCTGCCAGTTTTTGCTCGGCGGCTTTTGGAACCTGCTCACTCATCTGTTTGAAATGCCGGAATGGTTCGAACCCTACGTGCAGGGAGTTGACAACATCAGTGACAAAAGCGTATTTATTATCGGCTTACCTGTCACATTCGAACTGATCAGCTGTTGTGTCGTTATCCGCATGATGTTGATGGGGAATAAGTTTCCGGATGAAAGGAGAGAATGGTGGGGAAGAATGGGCGCTTTGACCCATCGTTTTAGTTTGTTATGGGTTGTGGTGACATTTAGCGCATTGATTTTACCGGAAATAGCACACGCCGTTTTCCACAAAACGTGGCAACTGGCACTCGCTTACACGGGATGGTTGGCCATCATTGGAAAGGCGGTGAAAATGGCTTATGAGTCTTCATCTGCTCCTGCCGATAAAAAAAAACCCGGATTTTCCGTATCAGAAGCATTTATTCGTTTCGCGCCTTATCTTTTTATGATCGGCTTTTTATTAACAGGCGCTTATCTGTTAAATTGTTTAAATCTGGTGGGACATCCACAAGTTACTGACGAGCACAATCTGGTACAATGTATCATCATAACACTCATCCTGGGCTTGGTTACCTTATTATTAAGCTGGCGGGTAGGGGTGAACGAATTCTCTCTCCATCACTTTTACCGGAACCGTTTAGTGAGAGCCTACCTGGGGGCAACCCGCAGGCGCACTGACCGTAGTAATACGGCGAATAATTTTACCGGTTTCGATTGCCAGGATGATATTAAACTGGCGGATTTTTCCAATGCGCCACGTCATAAATTGACTGTCGTTGATGGGGAGTGTTATGAAATAACCGAGATCATTAAATATGGCGGGCCATTTCCTTTGGTGAATACCGCCCTCAATGCAACCGTCGTTTCCGAGCTGGACAGGCAGGACCGCAAGGCAGAATCCTTTGTTTTCAGCCCCTTATATTGTGGTTACGATTTCAGCCGTACCCGCTCTGCTTCTTATAGTACCTCAAAGGCATTTGATTACGGTTACCGGCCAACCAGGAAGTATGCTTATAAAGGAGGGGGCCCGACCCTGGGTACAGCTATGGCTATTTCCGGGGCTGCCGTAAATCCGAATATGGGTTTTCATTCTTCGCCGGCAACTGCTTTTTTATTAACAATTTTTAATGTTCGCTTAGGTTGGTGGATCGGTAATCCGGGATCGAAGGAATGGCGCCGCTCTAACCCCGCCTCGGGCCTAGTTTACCTGATCTATGATCTTATCGGAAAATCAAACGTCGATTCAGATTACGTCTGCCTGTCTGATGGGGGGCATTTTGATAATATGGGTTTGTACGAACTGGTTAGGCGGGGCTGTAAAAATATCATCCTGGGAGATGGAGAAGAAGATCCCAAAGCGATATGTGAGGGGTTGGCCAACGCTGTGAGAAGATGCCGGATCGATTTCGGGGCGGAAATCGATATCGACACCTCACCGATCACCGACAAAGATGAAAAGACAGGATTTAGCAAGGCGCACATCGTAAAAGGGACGATCAGGTTCAGCGGGGAGGAAAAAGCGAGCGGCACTTTATGGTACATCAAAGCCAGTGTCACCGGTCATGAAAGCGTCGATATCAGGGAATACTTTATGAATAATAAGGAATTTCCGGATCAACCCACCTCTGATCAGTTTTTCGATGAGTCGCAGTTCGAAAGTTACCGAAAATTGGGCTACTCTGTTTACAAGGATAAAATTGACGAACAACTCGACTTTACCAGCGCATGATCCGCCGCGCTTTAATGCGCAGCGGCGCTACGTCGCTGTTTTAAAGCGAAGATCTGGATGGATTACTTCGGTCAGGCTACGCCATTTAATACATCAAGTCTGTTCAATACAAAGTTTTTCCCGTTTTCAAAGAAGAGCTGGTCAGCAAAGGTGTTAATGTTGAAATCATTAGGTAACCTGACCCCGGACTCATCCGCGAAATCTGTAAAATCCTGTTCGAACTGGTCCTTGAAATATTCCAGGCTATCTGCCGTAGGGCAAATCCAGATCGGGTTGATCAGGCCATCAAAGTCGGAGCCGATACAAACCTGTTGCAATACCCTGTTTACATCCAGGCCGCTATCCTCATTTTGAGCTAATACGATCAAGTGCAGAACGTGCGCCATAAAGTAACGGGTATGATGCTCAGCCAAGGAAGGATTAACGGTTCCCTCATCCAATATTTCATCCCAACCCAGGCATTTGCCGTCTTCGAACGCCTGGCCGATCGTTACGGCGTTTCCCGTGCCCTGCGGATCCAAAAAACCGGCCATTTCTTTGTTCGAAACATATTCCGTTTCTAAAGGATAATCCGACCGTCCGGACGATTCTTGTTCATAATCCTGAAACCCTAAAATCCGCTTATCTAAAGAAAGGCCGATCATCCCACCCGAATGTAAAATCTCCAAGATATCCTCGTCATACAGATTGATACTTGACGCGTTAAATGATGGCCGTGCGCTGCTGCCGTATTTCACGGGCTTGCCTTGCCATACTAAGGTGTAGCCTGCGGTGAATGAACGGGGCTGGTTATATAAATAATCGGCTTTTTCGTTAATGGAAATACCCGTGAAACCCGCATGGCTACAGACGATAGGCTGGTTAATGGCCTGAAATTCGGGCGTTTTTCGTAACGCATAAAGTTGTAGCCTGGAAGTCAGGCTCAAATGCTTTACATCGATCATGATCTTGTTGGTATAACAATATTGCAAAACCTGCCGTCCGCCCTGGGCGAGGCCGTTACCAATGGGTTTAAACCCATCGTTGCTCAAAAACTGCATACCGTATGCCTGGTTGCATAAGGGAGAATTCTCGAGATGCGTAAGGTTGACCGACAGCAGTGATAACTGCCCCCTGAGTGTATCCAGGTTTTTCAGAATGTCGGGAACACTGAAGTTCTGCAAAGCGGTAGATAGGGTATGACAGCCCTCCACACTGAAAACAACATGCAGAGTGTTCCGGTCGTTTTCGTTGTAATCGGCGCGCCTCCGTATCACTTTTATTTTTTTGTCTGTAATCCTGAATTTTGCGGCATCGGTCAGCGTTTGCCAGTCGTCGTTCATCAATAATTGATAGGGATTGCCATTAATAATCTTTGTGATCTTTTTTTCCTGCAAATAAACGCCCAATTTACTTTGCTCAGCCTGGGTGATCATTTTGTCTGTAAGCATATCCTTTTCGGGGATATACAAGGCGACACAAACCAAATTGCAATCGTTGTAAACCAGTTGGGCCAGGTTGCCCTGCGATGCCAGGATGTACTGAAAATCAGAACAACAGCGCAGTAAAAAAGGAACGTTCCGGGTATCGATCGGCGTCCAGGGACTTAATTTGACGTGGTTGTTTGCAGCGTCATCTTCAGAGAAAAGGCATTTAAGCGTAGGATGCAGGTGGAAATCAAAGAATGGCATATCGTTAAGGGTTTGAGGTGATAGGATCATATAAAGCATCGGGCCGAGATATGACCCGGCTGCGCTGGAAACATAAGGTCTGGTAGGATGGTTGGCCCGGCCAGGTATAAGGTTGTTGAAAATGGAAAAATATTTGTGGATTTTGCTGCGGCTTGGATGTTCTTCTGATCAGGATGATCGTTTTGTTTTCACTAACTCATGGGTTGTAATTTTTCCGAAGTACGCGGAGCATATTACCGGAACAGATCTTATCGGCATCATCATTATTGGGAAAAGCGGCTATAATCTTTTGCCTGAGTTTGTCAATATCCGCAACGCGGCGCATATCTGAAGGAATCGTAGTAAAACCGTCAAGATCGGTCCCGATACAGATGTTATCCACGCTGTTTAACCTGCTGGCTGTTGAAATCACCTTCATCGTATTGATCACGAGGTCGATACCAGGGTCAGTATCTAAAATGGGGCCTTGGGTCTCGTCACCATTCTGCCAATAGTTCATCAGGATCATGCCGAATACGCCGTCATAAGAAGCGATCTTGGTAATCTCGGTATAGTCGGGTAAGATATCGAGGTCGTGGGGATCGGTCATGAATTGGCTGGCAACCCCCCGGATACCTGTATGAGAGAATACGATCGGTCTGACCTTTTTCCCGGCTGCGATCCGTTGATCAAGAAGGTCGTAAACTCTGTTCCGGGTGACAACGGGAGAATGCACCAGATCAATAATGATCCCGTTGTCCTGGCACCAATTCACCACGGCTTCGCCTATAGCCGTGAGTCCGGTGATCTGGGGGTCCCGGTCGTAACCCAATAAACGTGCCTCCTTCGGTGGTATGCCGCCCCCTGAGCCGGTAATATCATTGATAAAAAAGTGAGCGAGCGTAAGCACACAGCCCCCGGCATCTTTAAATTGTTGCAAATGATCGAGGTAAGCCTGTGTGTTGCCAAGGTTCCGGCCGAGCTGATGACTTCCTTCCAATCCATGAAGGACAATCGTTTTACCGGCGGCCAGGGCGGCTTCAAATTCTGCAGAATTTTTGGGTACGGTTACGTTAAAACCTGTGGCGGGATCGTTTTGATACGCCGATGCTGCCGCGTCGATCTGGTCGTTCATGGCTTTAATTCCGGCCATCGCCTGGTCAAAACACGAAGAGCCATCGATGTCCTGCTGGAGTTTACCTGGTATCCGGGAACGGAGTAACCGAAGAAATTTTACCGCTTTGTTAGCCATTGGCAGCTTAGAGATGCCCACCTCGGGAACGTATTGAAAAGAGACGATACACTGCACGCCACCGTCTCTCATCCCCGGCAGGTCAACGTGCATCACTTTACCGTCAAAATCCGAATTCGTTATGCCGGCCGGGTGCTTGATGGTAAATTGCGCATCGCATAACCAGACTTTTAACGTAGGGTGACAATGTAAGTCAAATATTGGTTTCATGATCAAAGGTTTAATAAGTATAAATATATAGAAATCAATTCGTTAGTTTGTGTAAATAATATGTATTTTTATAAATATCTATTCGTGTGCAGGTATTTGCAAATGAATAGATATTTAAACACTTATCATGTTACACCGGCGAACCTTGACTTATCCGATACTTATTGCTTTAATCAGTTTGTTTTTAATAACATCGTGCAGTCCGGTGATCTATAAATTCAACGTTGAACCCTTGACGATCGGTTTGGGCGACAGCATCCGAACAAATTGGCAGGTGCGGGGCGAAGCGACGTTGTTGATCCATGATCGGAGAATTCCTGACGCCGATACCAATGCGCGCTTACGCGAGCTGACCCTGGTGGTACAGAAAAACGGGAAAGAGGTTAGCCAGAAGGTGCAGGTAACCGTTCTTCCGAACGGGGCAACAGACAGGATCGTGTTCCGAACTGCCTTACATGGCGATACGTTGGTAGCCGCGGGCTATAATAATGCGCTGCGCTGGGGGGACGCTTTCGTGATTCGTACTACAAAAAATACGAGCGGCCGGCAACTCGAAATCCGGCATGCGGGTAAGGTATTGCATTGTGATGATGGAAATCCTCCCGATACTACTTTCAGCAGCACGCCCGTCAAAGGAGAATGGGAATTCCGTTCGCTGCTGAGCCCGGCGGAAAAGAGCAATCATCAATTAGCGCCGGAACGGCTGGCTATTCAAATCACTGTCCAACACCATTAATATGTCGATACAAAATATTAAAAGAGTTATCCTGGTCATGTTTGAAAACCGCTCTTTTGACCATATGCTGGGACACCTCAGTTATGAGAACCTGCAGCCGGATGCAGATGGGTTGAAAGCTCCCTTATCTCAATACGAAAACTTATACCAGGGTGGTAGTTATACTCCATTTCAAATTCCGGCAGATACGCAGTTGCCCTTTGACATCCCGCACGAATACGATGCCGTGGCGACCCAACTGGCGCGATCGGGTGTGACCGGCAAATTGGCCATGGACGGCTTTGTGGAGGCCTATGCCGGGTCAACCGGTGTTAACCCTAACCCGCAGTGTGAGCCCATGGGTTTCTTCAGTTCTGCCCAGGTGCCGATTACCAGCTTCCTCGCGCAGCATTTTTGCGCCTGTGACCGGTGGTTTTCAGCACTTCCCACCAGCACCCAGCCCAACCGGACCATGGCATTTTGCGGCGAAAGCGCGATCTACAAGACCGGACTTCAAATGATACCCTCTACCCATAATCTTTTTGACTGGCTGGACGCGAACCAGGTCGACTGGCGGGTTTATCATGACGGGTTTTCTTTTTTTGCGCTATATCCCGGTCTTTGGCATCATGTATTAGGCAGTAAGTTCAGGGATTACGAAGAGTTGTACAGTGACCTTATCCACAACGATGCGCCACAGGTCATCATTGTGGAGCCCAGCTATCAGGATGCCCCGCATATCGGGCCCGACCATCCTAATGACAACCATGCACCCTTAGCCATTGGCTGGGGCGAAGACTTTTTGAGACTGACCTACGAAGCGGCTACGGCTAACCCGGAAATCTGGAAGGAAACGCTGATGGTAGTTTACTACGACGAGCACGGCGGGTTTTACGACCATGTCGTTCCGCCGGACTTTGTCAGCC
>Ga0157373_10000186_pt1 | contig 51215 bp, 28 predicted proteins | sample C65metaG_FD_113460 | JGI IMG/M metagenome (GOLD analysis project Ga0157373, IMG submission 113460) | Corn rhizosphere microbial communities from Kellogg Biological Station, Michigan, USA - C6-5 metaG | ecosystem: Host-associated > Plants > Roots > Rhizosphere > Soil | place: USA: Michigan... | reverse complement strand
CCTGAATAATCCCACAAATCTGCCTGACCACCGTTGGCTATTGACCAGCTATCGATCTCCAAGCACTTTCCTGAAGCATGCATTGGTGTTAACCTGTAATAGCCACTACCTGCATCTTCAACTTTAAATTGTTGATTTGCTCCGGCTAAATATTCCCATTGATCGGCCAATGTATGGTTAGCGGTGCCCCATCCGGCGAACTCTAGTGCTTTAAAACTATTTCTATTCATAATCTGATAGATACTTCCTACCTGAATGCCAGGTGAGGTACCGTTTTGTTCCCCTTGCACAAGAGCGGCTAAACCTTGTTGATCGCCCACAGTGTTTGTTTGCCTGTTCAGGATTGCCCCAGTGTCCCAATAAAATGGAAGAATACCGCGTGACAAAGCCTGGCGTGTAACCTGATTTAAAAAATATGCTCTGGAAACCTGATTGAGCGTTAGCGCATCACCTGTGAGTGACGACCGGGTATATGCTCCATATTCTCCTAAAACCACAGGAATGCCCTGGTCAACAAACTTTGTTTTCATCGATTGGAAATACGCGCTTAGGTCGGCCTCCTCTCCCCAGGTGGAATTTCGTGAAGGATCGGTGGTGGAATGATATCCCGATCCCCAATAATAAAACATATTACCCCATGATTGGTCTGACGACATCAGACAAAATTGGAAAGGAGTATAGTAATGAACTTCAACCATTAGGCGATTGGTTACCTGGTCTGTAGGAAGCGTGTTCATCAAACTGTTAGTTTTGTCAATATCTGTTGAGGGTCCCTGGACAACCAGCACTCTGTAACTGTTGCGCCCTCCGGTTGATCTAACCGCATTGATAAACGTTTGATGATAAGAAAGCAGGACGCTCATCTGCGTGGCATCCTCTACTGAAGGTTCGTTTGCGCTGGCAAAAATTAAGTGTTCATCAAAACCACGCATATGTGTCGCAATTTGCTCCCAAAAAGCTTTTTGCTTGGCATTAACCGCGGCTTGCTGGGCGGGCGTACAATTGTTCTCCAACCATCCACCATCCCAATGTATATTTAATATCACATATATGTCTTTGTTAATGCAGTACTGAATAACCTGTTTAACCCTGTCGAGCCATACTTGCTGAAGCTCTGCCGTATTGCTGTTGGCCATATATTGATCCCAGGCGCAAGGAATCCGAATGGCGTTGAAACCGCTTTTTTTTGCCAGATCGACATATGCCTGGGTAACCAGAGGATTACCCCAGGCGGTTTCACCACCTATTGCTTCGAGTGTGTTTCCTATGTTCAATCCCAATCGAATTTTTGCAGCGAGCTGCGCTGCTGTGCTGGCCACTCCAGATTGGTCCGGCGGAAGGGGCGAGGTATTGTAACTGGGGTAGCTGGTAATGGTTAAAGCATTCATTGCTTTTGCAAGAGCCTGTTTCTCAGCAGGATTTCCGAGTTCTTGCTTGTGGCACCTCGTAAACATAAGGATGACTACGATGCCGAAAAGATAATTTAGTGTTCTCATATAGGGATTATAATTGGTTTCTATTAAAAAATCGATTGGCAGAAGGGCAATTTAGTTGCCTGGTCTTCTAATTGTATGTTGTGCTGGATCTGCCAGCGGCGGTATTCGCTTGTGATTTGCTATAATTTCCTTAACCAAATATTGCGATAGCTGATCGGTTCACTTTTATCTCCATGGCTCTGTAATTTAATTGGTGAGGCGCCATGCTTTCTGTAGACTGGCTGACCAATATAAGGTGTATCCCCTTTGAGTATGGTCGCATTCTGTACGAGAATGCCATTGTGTAAAACTGTTGCAACAGCCGGTGACTTTACAGACCCATCCTCGTTAAAACGGGGAGCCGTCCAGGCGACGTCATAGGTCTGCCACTCTCCTGGTTTTAAACAGGCATTTACCATCGGTGGCGATTGTTTGTAAAAACTACCAGCCTGCCCATTTACATAGGTTTTATTCTCATAATTATCTAGCACTTGCAACTCATACCCACCAGCACCCCAGGGAAGCGCAGCCAGAAAAATACCGCTGTTACCTCGGCCCTGGCCACTTCCAGTTATATTTTCCGGAATCCTGTATTCAATATGAAGCTGAAAATCCATAAATTTCTCTTTTGTCTGGATATCGCCCACGGACTTATCTACCGTCATGATCCCATCAGATAACTTCCATTTTTCTGCTGAAGCAGCATCAGCGGAATTCTCCCACTGATCCAGGTCTTTCCCGTCAAAAAGAACTATGGCATCTGAAGGCGCTGCTCCTGGCACCTTAGCCGGACTTACTTTTGCAGGCACAGGAGTCCATACTTCGGTATCTTCCGGTTTCCCTGGTTGCTGTGCCTGGACTATCATCACGTTGGCCGCAAGCATCGCAACAATTAATATTGATCTTTTCATATAGTTCGTTGATTTTCTTTAGTTATTGATGTATTACTTATTTAATGATTTGATCCAGGTCGCAATTTTGGTAACCTCATCTTTTGGAACATTGGACATAGGTGGCATCGGCGTGGAATAATCCGGCCAATGCTCCGGTTTAGGCGTATAAATCAGGCTTATTAGTTCCTCGACCGTATACTTTTTGGTAGAAATCTCCTTAAAAGAAGGGCCTACTTGTCGCTTCTCTGCATTGTGGCAGGCCAGGCAGGTATTTTTAGCTAGAAGCCCTTTCACTTGGTCGTAAGTTGGAATTTTCGCCGCTAACGTTTTTTTACCTGACAAGGAACTTCCACTTTGTCCCCGAGGCAGTGTTTTAATAGAAGATGAATTCCTGGTGCTTACCTCTGCAAGGCTAAGTATCTTCCCTTCCGGGATATTATTTAAAGTATAATATGCTGTTGGGTGTACCAGGCTATAGTAGTTCTCTTGTGAGCGAATGCCATCTAATGTAATGTTGTGAATATATCCTTTGCGCAGGTTGGCTACGATAATTCGGGCAGTGCGGCCATCAGCTGAAACGCGAACGCCCTTTACATTGCACTTTTGGCTATTTACCGGCGGACTTCCGTACACGCTGTGGTATTTATAAATAAAGCTCTCCACTGAATAAGAAGCAAGATCTAAGGCGTATTTTTTATCAACAGGCTTGGTAAACTCTATTTCAAACCCATCTGGCATGGCCTTTATACTGAGCATTTCAAAAGGGATTTTGTTGTTCCAAACCAGACGCTGGATCCCCTCTGTAGCCTCACCGGCCGAGCCCCACCCACGGTTGGTCTCGCCGGCGAACAACGATCCGTCTTTGCCCCAGGCCAAACGCACAATACCCGATTGAAACCCACTTCTAAAAGGCCATGCCGCCCCCTGATACTCACCGTTTACCTTTTCCATAAACACACGGCTAATCATACTCTGCCCCTGATCGCCTACCAAAAGCTGGCCAGCGAAAGGACCAAAGGAGCCCGGAGGAATTTTTACGATCTCAGAATTTGAAATACCAAGAATTCCGTGAGGCAACCAAACCGCAGGTAGTTGGAGTTCTGGAAAATTCTTTTTCATATCGAACTCGGTTACCGCTTTTTCGTTCACATCGTTTTCTGGCTTTACACTATTCCCGTTGCTGTCGTAAATCATCTTTGTTTGGTTCTTGGCAAAGAACTGCTCTGTGGTAAGTTTGAGCGGAGATTGCGGCAGATTAGTCCACACCAGGCTGGATGGGTGTCCCATAAACGCACCTTTTTTTACTTGCATGATACTTCCTGAGCCAACCCAGTCGCCCTGATTATCAGTATAGAACAGTTGATCATCAATCATACTAATCCCGCAGGGCGAGCGCATACCCGCAGCCCATGGCTCAATCCTTCCATCTTCAAAAATACGGAGTGCCCAGCCCCTCCATGGAACCAGACTTTTTGGATTCCACCAGGTAGGCGGAAATCCAAGATTCAGGGTCACAAAAAAAGATCCGTCAGCAGCAAGCTTAGGGCCAAAACTGTACTCATGGTAATTTCCCGACAATGGCCAGGCATATATGGTTTCAAAATCATCAGCCACGCCATCGTTATCGGTATCTGTCATTTTGGTAAGTTCCCCTCGTTGAACACAATAAAATGATCCGTTTTTATAGGCAAGTCCGAGCACCTCGTGAAGACCCGAAGCAAATTTTTGAAATGTTGGTTTCAGTGAAGAAGGATTTTTCACGATGAAAACATCCCCCCTTCTGGTGGTGACACCCAAATCGCCGTTAGGTAACGTACAGAGTCCACCCACTTCGAGTATTGCTCCTTCGGGAGCAGATACTTTCATGATCTTAAAATAATCATCTTCCTTTGGAGATTCTGCCTGGGCAAAACATGTTATTGACAGCAGTATAAATGTCATTGTCAATAGACACGACATACCGTTTTTATAATTGGAATAAATATTCATCGGGTTACTGGTTAAAGAGAATGGAGTAAATGATCTTACTTTTGAATGGAACCAGAAGTTCCTGAGCGCTTTGTATTGTTCTGATGATAGGCTTCAATGTGGCTTCATCCGCTACAGTAATGGAATAAGCTTTATCTGCAATAACATATTTACCATCTTTCTGTTCGATAGCATTTGCTCTGGCAAGACACAGGTATAAGTCATCGGCACTTCCCTCCGGCTCAATTTCACGTCGAATGCCCTGGCCGCCATCAATCACCTTGGTTGCATCCTTAATATTCAATCCATATGTCTGGTACTTAAACTTTGGCAAACCTGACGCATCAAGCGTATAACCCTTCGGTTTGAAGCCTGACCCAGTGGTGTCTTTTTTAAATTCACTTTGTTGTGTTGCTAAACGCTGAATCTGTGGTGTCGCGTCTCCAGTCTGGATCGCTTTTCCAATTGGCCGCGAAGAACCATCGCCCCTGTCGTGCCACATTGGTGTTGCATCCAGAAATTCACCTTTCCATAATAGCACCAATTGACCATTGTCGGCATCATAAGTGTAATGAACCTTCAGCGGACTACCTATACTGATGGCATGGGTAACGCGTTTACCTCCATCAAGATCGATAAAACTCCGGAGCAGGATATTGCGTTCTGCCTTAATGATTATAGGGTCGACTTTGGCCTCCTGTGCAACAGCCTCCGACCCCATTAGGAAACAAAAGGCCGATACACAGGCAACGAAAAAATAAGAATATAAATTCATGTATAATGTTTGGTTAAGTAAGCGTATTTGTTAAGTGCCATTTTATTTAACAGCTATCTTCAGCTTCTGAGAAATATTACCTGAGGAATTTCCCAGTTGCAGTATAAAGTCTCCTGCCTCAATGTTCCAATCCTTTTTTCCTTCATCATAGAAAGCAAAATCAGCAACTTTTACGTCCAATTCAACGGTTTTCGTTTCTCCGGCTTGCAGGAACACTTTCTTAAAGGCTTTCAGTTCTTTAACTGGTCGTGGCAATGTACATACCGGATCATTTACATACAATTGAGCAACTTCGGAACCATAGCGTGAACCTGTATTCTTCACGGTGAATTTTACCCTGATTACATCGTCTTTGCTATAAGTTAATTTATCAGCAGAAAGAGGTCCTAGGTCAAAGCTGGTATAAGAAAGCCCGAACCCAAAGGAAAATTGAGGTGTTATTTTTTTAGTGTCAAACCACCGATACCCTACCAGAATGTCTTCTTTATAATATTGATTAACGCTGTCGCCAGGATAAGAGATTTTACCATAAAAATGTGCAGCATTATCCTCCAGCTTTTTTGGAAAAGAGAAAGGCAACTTACCCGAAGGATTTACCTCACCCGAGATTACATCGGCCAATGCATTTCCGGCTTCAGAGCCGAGATACCATCCCTGCATAACGGCGGGTACTTTATTTATCCATGGCATAGACACTGCGTTTCCGCTAAGCAGTACCACAGCCGTGTTTTTGTTAGCTTTGAGCAAAGCATCAATCAGCTTATCCTGACCAAAAGGAAGGCTTAACGACTGGCGATCTCCACCTTCACAATCCTGAAAGTGATTTTTGTTCAGCCCCCCAATAAAGAATACGATATCGGCTTGCTTTGCAACCTCGGAAGCAGCAGCAATCAGCGAATCTGCATTTAACTTTGAAGGCTCTTCACGTCCGTAAAGTGCCGGTCCGGATGCATAACCAAGACTGTAAACAATATGATCTTTTCCGTATTTGGCAATCAATCCCTCTAATGGTGATTGCTCATAGGCTACCTTGAGTGATGATGACCCGCCACCGACTACCAGACTGCGATTAGCATTTTCTCCGATCACGGCAATCTTTTTGTATTTATCTGCAGGAACAGGAAAAAATTGCTGCTCATTCTTCAAGAGCACGATTCCTTCCTGAGCAATCTTGCGCGCAGCTTCGCTGTGCTGGGGAGAAACGAAACGGCCAAAAGGCCTGTTGGCGCTCATGGTGGTCCGGAAAATCAAACGCAGTATGCGACGGGCCTTGTCATTGAGCAAAGCGATGTCATACTTTCCCTCTTTAATTCCTTTAAGGAAGGGATTAGCCAGATAGTAATCTGAATAGGGGAACTTGCCCTTGGTTGTTAACCCATCGGTATAAGTACCCATTTCCAGATCCAGCCCGTTCTTAACAGCCTGGTCAGTATCATGAACACCGCCCCAGTCACTAATCACGACACCATCAAATTTCCAATCACCCTTTAGTATTTTATTCAAAAGCAAATCATTATGGCAACAATGCTGGCCTCTGAATTGATTGTATGCTCCCATGATCGACCATACTTTTGCTTCCTGCACTGCTGCTTTGAAAGCAGGCAGATAAATTTCGTTTAGCGCACGGTCGCTTAGATCAACATTGATATGGCCACGCCACTCTTCCTGATTATTCAATGCAAAATGTTTTACGCATGCTGCCACGCCAATGGATTGAACTCCCTGTATATAAGGCACCACCATACGGGAACTGAGGTAGGGATCTTCACCCAGATATTCAAAATTCCGACCGTTTAGTGGTGTACGGTAAATGTTTACACCCGGCCCTAATAATACGGTTTTATTGCGGTACCGCGCTTCTTCTCCGATCGATTTACCATAAAGCAAGGATAATTCGGGATTGAACGTAGCCGACAGGCAGGTGAGTGCCGGAAAAGCGGTACAAGAATCGTTTGTCCAATTTGCCCCACCCCATTCATCCCACAAAACTTCCTCACGGATTCCGTGCGGGCCGTCATCGGTCCAAACTTCAGGGATTCCCAAACGAGGCACACCTTTTGAACTGAATTTAGACTGGGCATAGCAAAGGGACACTTTTTCTTCAGTAGTCATCAGCGAAAGTGCATTTTCAACCCGCTCTTCTATGGGTTTGCTTAGGTCAAGGTAAATTGGCTGTTTCTGTTGCGCATTTGCCAATAACGAGGCACCTATTGCTACTACAGCTAAAAATATTGATTTCATTAATTTTATATTCGGTTGTATGTAATTTGAGTTTAAAAGTTGGCGCATGGATCGCCTGATCTTTGTGGCTCGAAACTACAATACCGGATGTAGACCACAGAGTAGTAATGTTAAATAAGTAAGAAGAAATGTTAACCTAATTCGGATGTTTTATTCCTTTTTTCTACTATATACTCAGAAGGAAGCACATTGTATTTTGCTTTAAAGGATTTCGCAAAATAATTAGGGGTGCTAAAACCTACCATATAGCATATTTCGGCAATGGTTTTATTGCTTTTTTCCAATAGTACTGCTGCTTTCTCCAACTTAACTGATCTGATAAAGTCTACTGGAGTTTTACCCGTTACCTTTAGACATTTTTTGTACAGTGATACCCTGCTCATGGCAATATGCCTACTCAGGTCTTCTACAGACAACTGGGGGTTGTGAAGATTCTCTTCAATGTAAAGCAACGCAGCGTTCAAAAATTTAGCATCGTCCGATTCAATTTCCATTTCCGGAGATGCAATGTTAATTTGCCTGGTATAAGTTCTTTTAAATGTCTGATGAAGGGTGAGCAGGTTTTTGATCTTGGAATGTAAAATCTCAAAATTAAAAGGCTTTGTCATATAATCGTTGGCCCCTGTTTCCAATCCCTTAATTTGTTCTTCTTCGGTCGTCAATGCCGTTAGCAAGATGATGGGAACATGCCTTGTCCTTACATCTGATTTTATTTTTTCACACAATTCATTACCATTCATTTCCGGCATACTGATATCGGAAACGATTAGATCTGGATGCAGTGCGAGGGCTTTTTGCCAGCCTTCTTTGCCATTTGAAGCCTCTTCTATTTTATAAAAAACGCGTAAATTATCTTTGAGATAAAACCTGAAGTCCTCGTTGTCTTCAACCAACAATATAACGGGTGCATTTTTCGTGCGCAGACGCTCACCAGTGGACTCTTTTACTTCATTTTTTTTATCCGATTTCCCCTCCCCCGGCCAATCAGCACATTCCGCATCTTTTTCCTCCAGCACAGCAAGTGATGCGAGTGCAACACGAAGGTGTGCGGTAAAGCAACTACCCAAGCCTGGCTCGCTTTCTACCGTGATTTCACCGCCGTGCATCTTCACAAATTCTTTTGTGATGGAAAGGCCAATTCCGGAACCCTGGTTAAGAATAGCAGCGGAAGTTTCATTTTGAAAAAACCGCTCAAAAATAATTTCCTGTTTATCTTTTGGAATGCCAATTCCTGAGTCTATCACTTTTAACTCCAATAAAACCTTTCCATCCGCTGTCGGGTTCGGCAGTGTTTGTAATTCCACACTCACATTTCCTCCCGAAGGCGTAAATTTAAAAGCATTCGAAAGTAAGTTGAACAGTATCCGCTCGACCTTATCGTGATCATAAGAGACATATAAATTGTCAATAGCACTTTTGAAAGTTAATTTGATTTGCTTCCGTTCTGCCAGGTCATAAAAAGACTCTGTTGCCTCCTTGATAAAGGAGACAATTTCGCCATCACTCCTGTTCAGCTGCAATTCCTGTTCTTCCATTTTACGGAAGTCGAGCAACTGGTTTACCAGGTTTAACAAACGCCTTGCATTTCTTTTTATCATAGATAGCTGACCATGACGCTCCTTCTCTCTGGCTTCAATTAAAAGTTTATCTACAGGGGCCAGAATTAAGGAAATAGGCGTCCTGAACTCATGGCTCAGATTTGTTAAAAATTTAATTTTTAACAAATCCAGTTCCCGCAGCCTTTCTGCTTCCTTACGGTCCTGTTCACGCAATTGCCTGGCCTGAATTCTTTCTTGTACTAAAGCAAATTCCCGTCGTAGCTTATTGATCCCCCGGTTTCGGATAAATAACAATAAAAAGCCGATGGCGAAAGCGTACAATAAATATGCCCATGTGGTGCGCCAGAAAGGGGGCAAAATTGTAATTTTCAGTTGCGACTCCGCTATAGGTATAGTATCACTTTCATTAAAAGCCTTTACGTGAAAGGTATACTCTCCTGGGTCAAGGTTTGTAAAAGTGGCCTTGCGTATTTCTGAAGGAACGGTAAGCCAGCGATCATCAAATCCTTCCAAATTATATTTATAGGTAATCTTGTGCGGAGCAAAATAGTTGAGCAACGCAAATTGAAGGGAAAAAATATTTTCTTTATAGGTAAGGGTTAAATTCTTAAGAGCTGTGATGGATTCGGGCAGAATGATTCGCCCATTTAGATTCTCGCCAACATGCACTTTATGATAAAACACCTCTAATTCGGTCATGGCCAGGGCAGAAGGCGACTGGATGTTTTGGATTTGGCTTGCTCTGAAAATATTAAAGCCATTTGGTCCTCCAAAAATCAATTCGCCGGCTTTTGTTTTGTATGCGGCATTAAAATTAAACTGGGTATTTTGCAGCCCATCCGATTTATTGTATTTGCTGTATTGGAATTTATAGCTTTTACCTTGTGCAATTACAGAAATCTTGTAAAGTCCTTTTCTGGAGCTATACCAGATATGATGATCTGGATCTTCAAGAAGAGCAAAGATAGTATTCTCTGGCAAACCAGTATCCTCACTTAGGTTATTGAAACTCCCCGTTGTGGGATTATATATGCTTATACCTTCCCTTGTACCTATCCAAATCCACCCCCTTCCATCTTCTACTATAGAATTAATATCATTTTGTACCAGGCTATTCGTATTCTTAGGATCATTTACCAATTGTTTGACTTTAAAAGTTTTACCATCCAGGATATTAACCCCCGCTGTCGTACCAATCCAAATATTTTTATTTTTATCTTCATATAAATAGGAAATGCCATATGCATTCAAGGTATTTTTCACTGATGGATTAAAATGTTTAAATTTCCCGGTGCTTCGGTCAAACAGATCTAATCCACCATTTAAGGTGCCCACCCAAAGCCTGTTGGAAGAATCTTCTAATAAGGCAAAAATTCGGTTATCTGAAAGGCTGGAAGGTTCTGAGGTACGTTTGAAATGTGTAAACTTCTGTCCGTCAAATGAATTAAGCCCACCTAAAAAAGTTCCAATCCACAAAACACCCGAAGGATCGACACATAGGCTTACCACAATATCACTGCTTAAAGAGTTGTCATTTTCGGGATTATTACGGTAGGTTTTAATCTCACCCGTACTCCTGTTCAAATGTATTAAACCCGAGCCATTTGTTCCAATCCATAAATTGCCCTTATTATCTGCTACGAAGGCATTCACATCCTTCTGTAGGGAGTTATTTCCGGTTAAATACTGATTTCTGGGAAATTTATAGATGCTTTTATGATAGTAATAAATTCCTTTCTTAGAAGTACCCATCCAGATAATACCGCTACTGTCTTTATACAAAGAACCTATGCTGTTGTCACTTAAAGCCCTCTGGTCATCTTCTCTACTTAAAATATAAGTGAATGTATTGGTCCGCTTGTCTAATATATTAACTCCTCCATGATCAGTGCCTATCCAGATTTTACCATCCTCTCCTTCCAGAACAGAGCCGACATTTTTAGAGCTTAGCCCCGAATGGTCTTGTTTTTTCCCAAAATAGTGGAATTTGTCGCTCGCCACATTGAGGTAATATAACCCAAAAAGATCACCCGGACTATAAATAAAAACATTGCCTTCAGCATCAAGGCTGAGTTTGAGATTGAAATAATTTTCCTGTGTTCCTAGACGGTTTTTAACATCAAAATATCTGCTTGTTACCTTTTGTTGTTTTAAGTTAAACTTCTCCAGTACACCATTGGCGTGAATTACCCATAAATTACCTTTTAAATCCTCGATAAAATCACTTATTATACCAGAAGACAGGGAATTTAATACGTCACTTTTAGGGATATAACTCGTAGTGGTTTCGCTTTTAGAATCATAACAAAAAATACCTTGATTTTCTATATAAAAATAGAAACTACCCCTATTGTTGGTTTTTATCTCTCTAAGGTATCCACCAGGAATTTTATATTTTTGAAAGTGTTTATTCTGAAACCGCTCAAACTTTTCGGTTAAGGGATAGTATATACTGAAGCCACGATTAGATTTAATCCACAATTCTTTCTCGGGTCCCCCAAATATATTGACAATATAACCATCGGGTAAGCTGGTGCTATCCTTTGAATTATGTTGAAATATCTTGAATTCATGTCCGTCATAACGACTGAGCCCGGCGGTGGTACCAAACCACATAAATCCTTTTTGATCTTTGTATATCGCATTTACCTGATTGTCTGATAAACCATTTGAAATATCTAAATGAGAAAACTGGTATACATTTTCCTGCGCAAAAAGAGAATTATACAGCAGGAATGCGCTGATCAGGGCTAAAAACCGAAACATATATTTTTCTATTAAATGCTTTAGTCATTCTCCGGATGCCAGGAACAATTAAAGCTAAAAACCCAAACAGGTTATAATTGGTTGCGTAATATTGGTATAGCTAAGCTACACTTAAATCTGGCTTTTTTTTAATAACCTTCCTCCTTAATCATCAGTTGATGGGCTGGTAGTTTTTAGGGACTGTTACTAAAGTTTAAACGCCAGCTATAGCAAAAGGCTATAACCGACATTTCAGAGCGTGCATATTGCAAATTCGATAAAAATCCTATTCCCGGTCTTTTCCATTTAAATCCATTCTCCACCTAAAATACTGATCCAGTACAACAAGTGACTTTTCGTCGGGAACTGGTCCCACATGGGGTGTCTCGGCGAAATACATCACTGCCGGCTTATCGCCGGTAAACGCAGGCCATAGCGGAAGCTCCTTACCGTTAGGGTTTCCGTATTTCACAAAGTTGATCCAGTAACTCCCCATCGCGGTTGAAATTTCCAGATCTGATTTAGAAGTTTTCGGGTTCAAAGGATCTATATGTTGAAAAACATACGAAACATCCTGTGCATGAGGAGAGCCGTGCCCATATTCAGGAGTACCTTCGGGATAGTTTGGATGCTGATCAAAAAAATAATAAAACACTTTCGATGTCCCCGTTTTTGACTGGAGTCTGGCCCATGTCCAACTGTGCCATCCAAAAGCAGCATCCCTTGACAGATTTCTTGCAGACCGGGTAACGAACTTCTCGCCTACCGGGTAGGCTTTAATCAAATTGTCCGCAAATTCCCCGTAACGTGCTTTTACCCCATCAATATATTCCTTAGGGTTTGCTCCAGGCGAAAAGCTTAGCCCTTCATCAGAATTGTAACCAATAAGTACCGGCACATCATTGTACTTGTTTGCTTCGTATAGTTTATATTGAACATCAGGGATCACATGTCCATCTATAATAGGCCATGAACTGCCAACACCCCAACCCATAGGGAGTTTGTCGGCTTCCATCTTTCTAAGTTCTTCTATGGAAGCAGCACCTGCTTTGGCTGCGTAAGCTTGCCCATCAGTTTCGGCTTGCCTCAATACTTTCATGTTTTCGCCCGGGTATGTTTTGATACCGGCAGGGCCAAAAGACCCGCCACTTTGAGAGATGGCACTCCGAAAAAGACCTTTAGCCAGCGGCGAAGCGCACAACATGCTAACAGAGATTCCTCCTGCCGACTCCCCAAAAATGGTTACTTTTTTGGGGTCGCCACCAAACGCAGCTATATTCTTCTGCACCCATTTTAGCCCCGCAATCTGGTCTAGCAAACCATAGTTTCCCGACACATGCTCAGTCCCCTCTCCGCTTAATTCCGGATGCGCCAAAAAACCGAGTGGACCTACCCGATAGGCAATACTGACAAAAACAACTCCCTTTTGTGCCAGTTTCTGTCCATCATACCAAGGTTCGGCGGTTGATCCGGAACTGAATCCACCCCCGTAAATCCAAACCAGGACAGGCAAATCGACCTGGTTGGATTTTGCAGGGGTCCATACATTCAAGTACAAACAATCTTCACTTTTACCGGCCGCAGGATTTCCCCCTTGCATAGGTGAGGCTGCAAAATGAGAAGCCTGCTTTACCCCATCCCACTTTTCAACCGGCTGGGGAGCTTTCCACCTCAAGGAACCGACAGGAGGGGCCGCAAAGGGAATTCCACGGAATACAGTTAAGTCATTTTCCACGGCCCCCTGAATCCTTCCTCCCTCGACCTTAAGATGAACGGGTAGCTGAGCATGGCCTGCAAAAACCGTGAATACAGTTACTACAATTAAAAGGGTAATATTTTTCAGTATTCTCATAAATTGCCTAGTAATTTAATCTATTGGGGTAAATTTAAAATTCTTAAATGTTACATTCCCCTCGCCTATGGAACACAAGCCAATTCTTAAGCTTAAAAACCCACTCAGCACGTTATGATGTATGGCAGAAACCTCAAGCGAAGTTTCAATTTTATTCCATTTAATACCGTCTGTACTAAAATACATATTTACCGTATTATTAATGTTTTTAAGACGAAGGAATACATGATTTTTTATAACGCTCTTTTCAGTTTGAAACTGCCAGCCACGTAAATTGGCAAATATGTTCTTATCGTCGGCCAGAATCCCTGAATAGGCATTGTTGTTGTAAAAAAGAACTAAACCACCTGTTGCTTTTCCTTCTATTAATAATTCTACGTCTGCCGTATACGAATGGCCTGATGGAATGCACAATAAGGGCGAGCTACCGGCTACATTATTTCCTTTTCCCTTAATGGATAAACCATTGTCAGATAAGTTAAACCTGCTGGTATCCAATCCTTCGAAGAATTCCCATTGAGGCTGTAATTTATTGCCTTTAAAATTATCGTTCAATGTAAAGTCGGTTTTAAAGGGAGCTAAATTTGGTTTCCTGATAGGTTTACTATCTACTATATCATCCGGCACTTTATACCAGCCATCTTTTGTCCATTCTACCGGCAGCAATAAAGTCTGACGACCTTTATTGTAAAAACCATCTTCGTAAGCATGAAAAATCATCCACCAGTTTCCTTTTGCATCGTCGAAGATGGTACCATGCCCTTTCGATTTCCATTTTTCATCTTGTTTAGTTGTTCTGACAATCGGATTATAAGGGGAATTTTCCCACGGGCCCGATAACGATTTTGATCGTGCAGAAATGACCATATGGCCAGTAGCAGGACCTGCCGTTCCTCCTTCAGCTACAGTAAGATAGTAGTATTCTCCTCTTTTTATCAACTTGGGGCCTTCCAGGCAAAAGCACTCAATAGTCCAGTCTTTAGGTATAGGCCAGCCGCTGTAAGAACTCTTTTGATTCCCTGTAATAGAAAGACCGTCATCTGACAAGGGTACAAATCCCCCATTACTGAAAAACAAGTACCTTTTGCCATGTTCATCTGTTATATGACCAGGGTCAATATTGCCAATTTTCAGGTCAATCGGATCACTCCATTTCCCATCGATCGAGTCCGCTGTTACCACATAGTTAGTCCCGTTTGCCGGAAAATAGATATAGAACTTATTTTTATACTTCACCAAATCGGGAGCATACACCGAGCCTACGTATTTATGCAGGGCGTGGGTCAATGGTTTCCAGTTAATCAGGTCTTTTGAATGCCAGATCAATAAACCTGGATAGTACTCAAACGAGGAATGGACCATATAAAAATTATCGCCATCACGTAATATACTCGGATCAGGATAATCTCCTGCAAAAATGGGATTTAAATAAAAGCCCAGACCTTTCGAATTCGGACTTACTTGATATTGAGCTCTTGCAAAAAAACTCAACTGGATCAAAAAAAATGTTACTATAATTTTATTCATATGATTTGATAGGTTGTAGAAAGTACGCTTAACCTGTGAGTTATAGGCCTTATAATTTATTTATTTCTAGGTAATACCTCGGCAGAGCTGTCCTGAAATTGCGACATGTGCGCTTCTCATTCGCTTTGACGTGGCTTTAGCGCTAATTCTGTCATTGCCTTGCGTTATTTCAGTCCATACAGCCCCTTTGGCATGGGCTTTTTTATAAGCTTCGATTAGAATATGGTCGTTAAGTAACTCCATAATTTTGCAGTAACGTTTAAATGAAATTTGCATTTTTTACAATTGTTATTCTATTGATTAAAAAATAGTATTTGTTCGTTGCTTTCTGATTCTTGTTATCAGAACTATTTAAATATTAAACCTTATATAAAATGGAGCCAGCAGCATTTTTACGCTGGCTCCATACAAAAAATTCAATTATTTTTTTTAACCATCTTAAATGATTTTGAGTAATTTATACAATCTTGATTTCAATGAAGATTCCATTGACAATTGGCTTGAAGACAATGATTTTATTGTCTCTACTTTTCTTCCAAGTATATCAAAAATGGAAACACGAAATGGTTGATCTGAATTTACAGCTTCACCTTTAAATTCGTTAACAAATAGGATTTGGATAAACCCTAATTGAATTGTCACATGATTGATTCGATTCAGTCACCAGGCTTACAGCTTCTTTCCAGTAATTATAAAATTATCAAACATTATAGCATTAGAACTCATCGTATTAGGGTTTATTCTAAGGCTTATTGTTTTATAATTTCCTGAAGGCAAAGCAACCAATTTTGCTTCTTTAGACCACCCTCCACCACTAGCAACTGTAGGTAGAGTTACCCAAGAAGCACCGCCATCAACACTTGCTTCAATTTTTGGTGCTACAGCATCTCCTGCATCTTCAACAACAAATTCATAAGACAGGTTTAAATTTGTAAAACCAACCACATTGATATTAGGTATGGTAACAACAGCACCTTTAGATTCTATTTTCAAATTATATTGCTCACCCCACCCTTGACGCAAATTTACATTGGCATCGCCAGCAGTTTTTAGATCAATTCCACCACTCCATGTTCCTGCCTTTGTAGATGGTTTAAATGTATGCATTTGACCATCACCAAGGATGGCAACATTTGATTCGAAATTTTCGGCATACAGAGTTTCCTGGGCATTGGCTAACATCCCTGTTAGTAGAGCAAAAAATAATAGTGTGATTTTTTTCATGTTAATTTGTTTTTTAGTTTATAAAAATATTGATTTGAATTAAGTAGTTAATTTGAGGATTACCGCAGCGCGTTTCACCACCTTCAGCCTCCATTGTATTACCGATATTCCACCCTAAATGCATTTTCGCAGTACAGCAGCACTGCTGTGATTATTACTACTTGTAATTGATATGGAAGTAATCAAAGTCTGCATAACCTCCAATGTTTTTAGTCGCATAATTAAACAAAGCAAAACGATAGCCCATGAAATGTGGGATGCTATATTTCATCTTCAAAGGTCGCCCTATTGGTTTCCAAACTTTTCCATCAAGACTGTAAAAGAAACTAGCTTCATCTTTCCCATTAAGAGCGTAAAGGTTATTAGCTTCATCGTTCATGCCGGTAAAATCGCAATCGATCCTGAAGTAAATTTGGTCTTGATCCAATGGAATTCGCTTTACTTCGACAGGCTTATCATTATCAGTAGTGATCATTATTATCGACTTTTGACCAGCGTCAATTTTAACGCCCACTGATCCATACTCTTTTTGGAAAGCTGAGAATCCGGCAAAATCGCCGTCTTTCATTTTGGAAACATCAAGGGCAACAGAAGCCGAGCTGGTTGGACCAATAGTGCGTTGTGTAAGTGTGTTTCTGGCCTGAAGAAAACCAGTGTCGATTCTTCCTGTTTTGAGGCGCAGGAATCCTTTTCTTTCAGTTACAGACCACAGCGCATTATCCGGATTATGATTCCATTGCCATACTAAAGGAAGTGCTGCTTCTCCTTTCTTTCGGTTGAATTCATCAGAAGCGACCAAATTCGGAATCAAACCTTTACTGGCCGGCAGGTCTAGATGTTCCGGGACTTTACCATTTTCTGCTAATACAGGCCAGCCTTCTTCCCACTTGACAGGAACGAGATAAGGAACGCGGCCAACAGCAGCAAAATCGCGGAAAAGATAAGAGAACCAACGTCCATCGGGAGTGTCGACCAGTCCGCCTTGAGCAATTCCTCTATCCTGTAAGCCAACTTTCCCTTCCCAAGGGCCGTTGATATTATCTGCCCTATGTATAATTACAGTTCGCATTCCACCGCGTGGTGCGCAAATATTAAATAAATAATATTTGCCTTTTACTTTAAATAATTGAGATCCTTCTGCGCTAAGACCTACTTCTTTTCCTGTTGGTGCGCTGGCGCTCTCGATGAGAACCCTCTCCGTAACGCCTGGTTTAACTCCTTTTAGATCCTCATTTAATTCAACAATTTTTAGTCTTTCCGCGTCATAAATTAAATATACCTTGCCATCATCATCAAAAAACAAGGAATTGTCATGATACGCTGGCTTAAAAGAAATTCGTTCCCAATTTCCTTTTTCTATATCTTTTGTTTTAAAAATATAGGTTTCACCGGTGGTGTATGCAAAAGTGGTTACATAATATATCCCCTTGTGATAGCGCAAACTACTTGCCCAGGAACCCTTGCTGTATGCGTTTTGACCGTCTGTCAAATTTAGCGCCGGCAGATCTGCCAAAGTATCATAGGCATAGTTGATAATTTTCCAATTGACAAGATCTGTCGATTTCATAATGGGCACGCCCGGGTTCATATGCATCGTTGTGCTACTCATGTAATAGCTATCGCCTACACGTACCATTGATATGTCGGGTACATCTGCATAAATAATCAGATTAGTGGCTTTTTGTGCGTATAAACACGGTACTTTAAGTGTGATAATTAAGGCCGTCATCCATAACCTATAAATCGTATTTTTCATATTGACATTTATTTTTTTCATTCTTACCTGATTATAATTAGCATCAATAAACCAGCAACCGGAATTAATAAATGAATTTCCATTCATCAAACAAAAAACCCTCTCCGCTAAATACAAAATAGATATTCTCTATTCCTTTATCTATTTTCAGTTCTGTTTTCCTTGAGCGTGTAGTCCATTCCTTCTCATCACATATAAGAGAAACAAGAGGAGTACCTTTAAGGTTATTTACATAAACATCAATTCTGCCTTTTCCTTTTACCCTGGCTTCGAATTTGGCAGGAATCTGTTTGCTAAAATCGGCTCCCCGGACCATGAGACATTGTTGATCTGCTTTTCCTTTGGCAACCATATTGCCCGGATTACCATTAGCTTCGAACTGAACCTGCCCCGAAGTACCTGCAGTGGTTTCTGCTTGCTGAAGAACGAATGGATTTAATGGGTTAAGTTGTGACGGACCTTTAAAAGTTGCGTTGACCATTGGGATATTCACATTCTTTTCATCCACCTGTATTGGTTCGATCCCCACATTACGAAAACCACCCTTAGTGCCAAAATAATCCTGTAAATACATGGCATGGTAAGTAATATAATATTTCTCTTTAAACCTGAACAAGTGGGTGTGATTGTTTGTAAAAGGCCCCACGTTAACCTCGCCGGTATTCTTAAAGTAATTATCGCGATACTTCCAACTATCCTGATTTAAGGGTGTTTTACTCGTCATATAAGATATGTTGCATGCGGTTGGTTTATCAATATTGCTATAAGGCCATTCAGTGCGTTCATCCCAATTTGTACAATAGCTATAAACCCAGGTTCCATTGATAAAGTTAAGGTCGCTGGCCTCATTAAAATAAGGAGCGGGTATCTTAGCAACATCGCTGGCCAAACTGATCATATCTGCTCCCAATTTGACAATTCTGGCATTATCTGGCATATATTTCGTTTTAGGCGTTCCGCCTCCAAAAGTCAGCCAGCCTGTACCTTGGTCGTCAATAAGAACTCCGGGATCGAATGGAGCATCGACATCCACACCGGGGACAGAGCGGTCAATTATATTCTTTCCTAATGGGTCACTCCACGGGCCAACGGGAGAGGTGGAGGTAAGCATGGCTGTGCCAATACCGCTATTAGCGTAATACAAATAAAAGTGCGTCTTGCCATCTGCTTCCAATCTGGATGTAATGGAAGGCGCCCAGGAATTCTGACTCCATGGTGCCAGCTTTGCTGTATTTATGAGGCCATGATAAGTCCAGTTGACGATATCATCGGAAGACATCATGACCAGCGAACGGATATGCTCGTAACTATTTTTCCCATCCTTTCCTACATGCTCATACTGTTGATGATCATTCGTAGCGTACACATAAATTCTTCCATTGTATTCTACAGCTGTTGGATCGGCCGTAAATATAAAATCTAATAAAGGATTGGCATTATTGGAGGTAAGTTTCGGCGAAACATTTGCGAATTTTTCTTCCAGTTTTTCACTAACCAATTTCGACTTCTCAGCATTCGTCTGAGCTACTGCATCTTCTTTACTTCCCAGAAAAGAGATGGCAAGAACCGCAGTGAACAACATTTTTTTTCTAAACATTTTTTTTTATTTTACCCAAAAAATGGATACTCGTTAAGGATTAATTTGAATTGACATACTATAATTGACACTATACTATTACTTAGACCCTGCAATAAGGGCATCATACATACCCTGGTCCTTTATCGCATTATTAGCTCTGTCTAACATAAAACCTGTCTCCCACCAGAATGGCAGAAGACCATTTGCTTTAGCCTGTTTGGTCATATAGGTTGCCCAGTACTCCACAGACTTGTTATGCATCTCCAGATCCTTAGGAACAAAATTGCCGTTGCTGGCAGTCCGCCTCCAGGATGCATATTCGCCCAGCACTACAGGGATACCTTTATCAACAAACTTCTGTTTCATCTTTTTGAATTCAGAATCAACCACTTCCTCTTCTCCAAAGGTGGCGTTACGTTCTGGTTCAATAGTAGAATGATTCCCTTTCCCCCAATAGTAAGCCATTTTGCCCCAACTTACATCTCCATCCGTTAGTATCGTAAATGTAGCAGGCGTGTAGTTATGTACCTCGACCATCAACTTGTTAGGAATCTTATCTGTTGGTAGCGTATTCATCAGATCATAAGTTTTATTAGGATCTGTGTGAGGCCCCTGCACAATCAGCACCCTGTAACTATTTCTGCCTCCGGTAGCACGCACTGCATTAATAAATGTCTGGTGGTAACTATTGAGTATGTCCATCTGCTCGGCATTATCCGCCGCAGGTTCATTCGCGCTGGCAAACATAAGGTGCTCATCAAAATCGCGCATAGTGGTAGCAATCTGTTCCCAAAGCGCCTTTTGCTTAGCGTCAACCGAATCTTTCTTTAGCTTATTAATATTATTTTCCAGCCAGCCATTATCCCAGTGAATATTCAGCATCACATAAATATCATTATCCACACACCATCCAACTACTTCTTTCACCCGGTTAAGCCAGGCAGGGTCAATTTTCGCTTTATCCGGATCGCTTAAATGAGTCCAATTCCAGTTACAAGGAATCCGTACAGCATTGAAACCTATTTGTTTTACAAATTTCACATACGATTCGGTAATTTTATTACCCGACACCCAGTCACCTTCGCCTGGGGACTCCATGGTATTGCCAAAATTTATTCCTACATGCATTTTTGCCGCCAGTTCCACGGCCGTACTGCTCATTCCAGTCATGTTTGGCGCTATGGATGATGTGTTATAATTTGGGTATATGAAGGGGATCTGAGAAACGACCACCCTTCTTGCCTGGCCGTTGGAAGAACTTATTAATAAAACAGCAGAGCGGGATACCGCTGTAGTATTTAGCGATAATGTTGTTAAATGAATAACAGTGCTGCCGCTGTTGCCTGATGTTGTACTTAATTGCAACCACGAATAAGCAGGATTGCTGATGCTCCAATCGGTATTACCTGAAACGGATATGTCCTCTGTTCCCCCTTCAGCCGTAAAAGTTATGGTGGATGCACTAACTGTTAATTGCGGATCCGGATTATTCGCTTTTTTACATGATAATAAAGATACAATTGTAATAAGAAATATAAATATTTTAAAAGGATACTTAATCTTCATTTTTTTCTTAATTATCTAATTAGTAAGAAATCCCCACGGCGTTATGTTGCCGTGGGGATTTAGTTTATTTAATTTTTACAACTCTCAAATTATCAACAGCGCCATAAAAGCTGCCTGCCGAAAGACCATAGTTATGTATATACATGATGCACGATGTATTTCCGGATTCACCAGTTAAATCCGCAATTTTGGTTAGTGAATCCCCCATACCTTGGCCAAGCTCAGGATGTGATGCACGGAACGATGTTAAAGGAATAGTTACTGTTACCCACCCTTTTGTACTGTACGGTACCGTGGTCGTAGCGTTTATTCGCCATGGCTCCCATCGGGCCACATAGCCGTCTACTCCACTTACAATATTAACCGTAGTACCTTTCCAGGTTTTCGGGATATTTACTTCAAATTTAAATGCCCAATGGCTAACCGTGTCGGCAATATTGGCTTTTGGCACCCATTGTATTGCATTCATGGGTATGTTAGTAGTCCAGGGCCATCCGTCCTCGCTGTTCACATCGACATCCAACACAAAATAGGTGCTTCGATTGCCATGGAAATTAGAATTATCTTTAGTTTCTTTACCAGCACCCCAGCCTTGCCAATTAAAATTACTATCCCAATTTGAGATGGAGCCTGTTACTACATCATTTACATGGTACACAGTAGTAGCTGTGCCAAACTGTGTAGTAACTGATACCGGTCCCCTTTGCGTTAGCGTTGGCAAAACGAAACCAACATGACTTCCATTACTGGATGATGCAAATGAAGTAATCGTGGTGCCTGCAAACGTTAGCTTTTGAATACCTTTAAGATAATTACCATAAACATAAACCGAATCACCCGGGTTGGCATTTTCATTTGAAATACCTGCTATGACCGGGGTCGCAATTATTTTATGATTCAACGTACCGCTTTTGGTGATTATTGATATCTGATCATCGGTCGTTGCAGCCGGCATCAAAAATCCAATAGAATTCCCGCTGGTGTCTAAGTTAAAAGATTGGATTGCGGTACCCCTATACGAAAAGCGTTGAACGAAAAATAGGCCTGAGCCATAAACATAAACAGAATCGCCTGGATTGGCATATAAATTGGAAATTCCCGAAAAGGTAGGTGCTGCCGGACCTAATTTAAAAGAAAACCTTGTGGAACCTGCTTTTGTCGTATACTCTACAATATAGAGTTTAGCAGTATTAATTTTTGAAAACTGCATGGCGGGTATTTGCACCACGGCACTATTAGGCGCAAATAAAGCGCTGTTAAAAGAAGCAGGAACACCATTGAAACTTATTTGTGTAGCATTCTGCAAATTATTTCCGGTTATTACAACATATTGCCAGTTTGGCGTAGCACTGTGCAAAACGGTATCATTAGGTGAGGCGGCATAACTCTTAATACTCGAAATGACTGGAGCAGAACTGCTTTCAGTCTCTTTTTTACACGCAGGTAATACAGCCGCAATCATTAAGAAAAGCAGCAAAGAGTACAAGGTCAGATATGATTTTATTTTCATAACAATATCTTTTAATTTTTTTAATTAATAATATGGTACCGGTGGTTCTGCCAATTTAGGGGCGGTGGTTAGCTCAGATGACGGAATTGGCAACGTAAATGAAGCGATAGTTGCAGGTAGCGCAGCTGGTGGAGCAATAGTATCCCTTGTTGCTATTTTCGTTACAGGATCATAAGTAAACGAAATCCGACCGTGGGTAGCATCCTGATCATTAAGAAGCTTCACAGCATTCGCCGGATCATAATAAGAATACCTAACCAGGTCTATCCAGTATTGTCCTTCAAAAGCAAGTTCAACTCTTCTTTCAGTACGCAGTGCTGCAGGTGTCAGCACAGTCACCTTATTCAGGCCGGCCCTTTCCCGCACCTCATTGAAATAGTGTAACGCATCCGCATCGCTCGTAGTGCTATTGTTACCCAAAATGGCTTCGGCATATACCAAATACACATCGGCCAATCTAAGCATTGCATTGTGTTCGGGGGATGACCAAGAATCCATTGTTGGCAAGTTATTATCTTTTTCGTTGCCAACCATGTGTTTTTTCATGCCCGTACCTTTTGCCTTATAACCTCCATCGGCAGCAATCAATTCGGGATAAAAATCTCCGTTGAGCATGATAGTGGCTTTACGCCTTACCGTATCCCTAGAAGAATACATCCGATATAAATCGTAGCTTGGCGCCAAGGCCATCCATCCACCTTGTTTTTGAGGAGTAATGATGTTATCTGGCGCAAATAATTGCTGTAGGGCATTGCCAGTTCCATAACCCACACCACCGGCCCATTGAAGGGAAAATAATGCTTCTGGGTTATCGTTGTTTTGTACCTTAAAAAGATCATAATAACTAGGAAACAATTTCAAGCCGCTATTTTTACACACATTACCAGCATACTTTTTAGCACTGTCAAGCAAGGCCTGGTCGCGGCTGCCATTTTTGCCTACACCCGCCATCGTCAAATATGCCTTGCCCAGCATTCCCTGCGCCGACCAGGTAGTTACTCGGCCTTTTTCATCTGTTTTGGGAAGGTGTTGAGCTGCGTAAGTCAGGTCATTAGCAACGAATTTATAGACATCCGAAACAATGTTGCGATTACGCAGCGGATCTTTTATCAGCTTACTGTTATCTTCAATAATTGGCACTGCACCCCAATATATCCCCAAATGATAATAAGCCATGGCACGAATAAATTTTGCCTCAGCGATGGCAGCATTTTTGTCTGCTTCCGAAATAGACGGATCAGCCTTCTCTTGTATGGCTTTAATAACCGTATTACATTGCGCTACAGTATTATATAACCCAATCCAACCCCTCGTCACAAGACCATTTTGGGCGGTAATGGTACGTGTAAAAAGCTGTACCAAATCGCCATTATATGGGAAGCTAGCGGTACCACTCAATACGTCGCCAAGTGGTATCCAGCACTCATTGCTCCATGCCCACCAGTGCGAACCGCCATAAAGGCTTGCCGTAGCCAATCGCACATCGGAAGTGGTTTTATAAAAATTGGTAGAACTTATCTGCGAATTGGACGGACGGTCCAAAAAACTCTTTTTACATCCGACAAGTGCTGCTACACATAGCAGGATGATGAAAATTTTGTTAATTAATTTCATAAATATATGTTTTTAATCGGTGATCGTTTTATTATTTCAAGGCTATGTTTGCACCAAAAGTAAATACCCTTGGTTGCGGATAATAACCGTCGTCCCAACCTGCCTGAAGTGGATCCCATGAACCAATTTCAGGATCCATGCCTTTATATTTTGTAATTACAAATGCGTTGGATACATTGGCATACACCCTAATTGAACCCACCGATATTTTTGATAAAAGACTTTTTGGCAAGCGGTAACCTAAAGTGATATTTTTACACCTCAGGAATGAGCCATCCTCGATCATCAAACTGTTAGGACGAAGATTACCATTGGTATTGTCGTTTCTCAACCCAGCAATAGTTGTATTAGGGTTGGTAACATATACGTTGTTAACATCGGATGGAGAGCCGTTAGGATCTACCATAGCCAAGTTTGCATAATCTAACACCGATGTAAAAAAGGCAGCGTGATTTTGCGGATTGGTTTGCTGTATAGCCGTTTGATTGAATATCTTGGCACCATAACTGCCACTGAAGAAAATATTCAGATCTAAATTTTTGTAGTTAAATGTATTATTGATGCCATATTGGAATTTGGGGATCGGGGAACCCAAAAAGGTTTGATCTTTTGAGTCGATAATACCGTCGCCATTCAAATCCTTGAACATACGGTCACCGTACCAGATACCGCCTCCTGCTAGAGAGATCGGATAAGGGTTACCGCTTGGGTCAGCAGGCCGGGCATGGTTTTTAAAATCTTCTGGAGTTGAGAAAATACCATCAAATACATAGCCATAAAATTCGCCGATGGGCCGTCCCACCGTCGTTTTTTGAATAATATCGTTAATCAAATAAGATTTCTTGCTTAAGTTAGCATCAGCTCCACCTGCACCTAAGTAGGTCACTTTATTGTTATTCCGCGATACGGTAAAACCAGTTTTCCAACTGAAATTTTTACCATTAATATTGGTAGAATTGATTTGGATATCAAACCCTTTGTTGGTTATCGAGCCGACATTGGCAAAAGGCGCTTGCATGGCTCCAGGCCCATAGCCCGCTATAGCACCAGAGTATCCTGGAAGCGGCACCTGTAATAAAAGACCATTTGTTAAGCGGCTGTAAGCTTCTAATGTAAAACTTAACCGCCCCTTTAAAAGCGTTCCGTCAAGCCCGGCACTGTAATAATTAGTTTTTTCCCACGTCACCTCCGCGTTTTCCAAATTGCTTTGAAACTGAGCTATACCTGATAGACCATTGGCTATTGTTTGAAGCTGGGTCACAAATGTATTGCCCGGTATGCCCTGGTTGTTAGTAATCCCGTAACCGAGTCTCAGCTTCAATTCATCTATAGCTTTTATATCTTTTAAAAACGCCTCGTTTTTAATTTTCCAGGCAAATCCACCTGAATAGGTAGTCACCCAACGGTTGTATGACGGAAAATTTGAAGAACCATCGCCACGTATATTTCCGGTGAGCAGATATTTATCATTCCATGAAAAATTGATACGGCCGAAATAAGATTCCTGTGCAGAGCCTCCCGTAGGGTCTGATAATGAATTGTAGCCGAAGTTTGTGGCCGTGGTAGCATCGCCACCACTAATCGCCTGCACATTATCTGAAGGGAAATTCCTTCGTGCACCGCCAAGATTTTGAAAAGTACTCTCTTGCGATTCATGACCCGCTAAAGCATCAAAATGAAATTTTTTGAAATTATAGTTGTAAGTTAGAAAATTGCGTATTACTGCATAAAAATTTTGACCGGCGTTAGAGGAACCAAAGTTAGGGCTTTCATTACCCTTGCCAAAACTATAAATTGGCGAATACCTATCTTCTGTATTAAAATCGAAATTACCGGATAGCTCATTTCGCAGCGATAACCCTTTAGCCAATTGTATTTCGGCATACACATTTCCGAATACTTGATTTCGCTTTCTTAAGTGTTTGATAATTTTTGCCAATGCCACCGGGTTGGCAACAGGTGCTACCCAACCGTTGGGATCGGTAATCCCTCCCCAGGAGCCGTCAGGGTTGCTTACCGGAACATCAGGACTAAGGCTTAGTGCAGTGGCAATTACATTACCGGAGGTTGAGTTTACTTTTTCATCAACATGCGACAACTGAAGGCTCGTCCCTATTTTTAGCCAATTAGTGGTTTTATTGTCTAAATTCAGCCTTACCGAGTATCTGCTAAAATCAGATCCAATGGCTATCCCTTCCTGGTTAAAATAGGAGGTTGACAGTAAATATTGGGTTCTGTCATCCCCACCGCTTACAGTAAGTGTGTGATTCATCTGCGGGGCTTTCCGGAATAATTCTTTTTGCCAGTCGGTGCCCTTACCTAAATATTGAGGATTGACAAATAGGGGTCTTTGATCAAATTCCCAGCCCGAGCTAGCGGACCGCGCATTAATGAGAGTAGCAAATTGTTGCAAATCAACTGTAGGGAGTCGCTTAAGTATTTCCTGGTAACCGGCATAGAAATCATAAGTTATCTGCGGTGCTCCGGCTTTCCCCCTTTTTGTAGTGATCACAACAACTCCATTGGTTGCCTGCGAACCGTATATGGCGGTTGCCGAAGCATCTTTCAATACATCTATGGATTCAATTTCGGCAGGATTGATGGCATTTAATGGATTAGAACCACTACCGGGATTGTTTACCGGTGGAATAATAATACCATCTATTACGTACAGTGGCGAATTAGAGCCACTTATTGACGACACGCCACGTATTTGGATAGACACCCCACCGCCGGGCTGGCCCGATACCTGTTGAACCACAACCCCGGCAACTTTGCCCTGCAGGGCCTGGTCAAAAGTAGTTGGCTGGGTTTGGCGTAAGTCGTCTCCCTTGATTGAGCTTATTGAACCTGTAACATCTTTTCTTGCTACCTTAGCATAACCAACAACAACTACTTCATTCAGATTTGTATTGTCGACACTTAATACCACATTAATGACATTGCCACTACCAACTACGATCTCCTGTTGTGTAAAACCCATCATCTTAAAAATGAGGACATCACCAGTATTTGCCCGTATCAAAAACCCTCCGCTTTCATTAGTAGATACGGCCGTATTTTTATGTTTAACCTGTACTGTAGCCCCCGGAATTGGGGCAGAATCACCTGCCGATACGATTTTCCCTATAATTTGCCGCTCCTGGGCATACCCCGTTAAATGCAGGAGCACGATTGAAGTTACCAACCATAAAAAAATTGGTAATTTCCTGATAGAAATTGTTTGATTCATATTTGATTTATTTTGGTTTATTTGGTTGTGGTTATTGCTAACCACTGGAATATTTTTTATGGAAAGAGTATGTTTGGTCCTTTCCCTTCTGGCAGAGCATTTAGCCCCCGATAAGAAAATTGCAGAACTAGAAAAACTTAGACATATTTTGCTCGGATTTATAATTAATAAATGATTTCAACATTTGCGAAAAGGTTGGTTTTATCAAATCTCCCTGCGATTTGATCGGTTTATTATTGGTTAGGTGAAAATCAAATATAGGCCGCAACCATGCCCAGGAATGCTTCAAATGATAAAGAGAAGAGCACTTATGTTAACCTAAAATAAACGTATCAGATCTGCCGATTTTGACAATAAATCGATAAAGCACTACAATTGGAGCACATTTTTATGATTAATACCTTCCAGGTGTGATTAGAGAGATCACTTAAGTTTTTACGCGGTCTATATGAACAGCAAAGAGAGAGACTTCCGGTTTGAATTCAATTCTATACCGGGGCATAAATAAGTGTCCACAGAAAACTTCTTGACCAGTTCTACCAAACCTGAATTGGAAAGGAAATTATTTAATTTGATGATCTTAGTGCGTCGGATACTGACAGCATTGAACTCATAAATAGGGTTATGAGTTATCAGGTAATGAAAATGCCGGATCGGTGACTCAGGGTTACACAATCCGGCAAGATTTTAGATAGTGTCTATTTGTTATAATAAGGCGTAAAAAGCTGAAAGCTTTCAGCCCTGTCTCGCATGACCAAGGTATCTGCAAACACATGGGTAGATGCGCCTAATTTCACCTGATAGTCGAGATAAAGCACGTCCCTTTTTTTATCTCCCCACATATCGCCGTTTTTAACATACTTACCCTTTCCGGTAACGGTATAATTTACTGCTGCCGGATTTGTTAGGGTACTATTACCATTGTTATCAAATTTAAGCACCAGCTGAAAAGGAAGATCCAGATTGCCTTTGGCCTTACCTCTCAAAGAGATTAAAACTTCATCCATCGATTTGGTAGCGACACTTGATACGATTTGATCATATTCAACATATTTTTGATGATATACTACTGTTGTGTCCGGTGATTTTTCAATCCCTCTACGCAAATAAATTGCATCCCAGGGGTTTTTATATTTAACTGCAAACAGGATGTAATCTTTCGGTGGGGTCGACCAGTCTGTCCCGATCAGGCGGTTTCGGCCAGACCCACTAGCAGCTACCCCACTTAAAATAGAATCTGCATTCGCGACTTTCGTAATTTTTAAGGGGATGACGTAGGTTGTTTTAGCAGCCAGCGGGTCTGCAAAAAAAGCATCCGTTAACTGTATCTTTATTTCTCCCATCATTGATCCCGAAGGAATCGTAACGGTCATATCTGAAGGCAGCGAATAGTAATTCGATGGCATAGGCAACACCTGATCGCCGGTTGCACTTTCCAGTGTCAGATTGTTACAAAGTGAATTGTCAACGATTACATCCAGGGTGCGATCCTGCTTGTTGCTGTACACCCCACCCATTGTGGCATATATAATACATTGATGTGCGTTATCGAGCGTATTATCAGATACATAACTGGTCCCCAGTACAATCGTTCTTACCGGGTATTGATTTGCAAAATAAACCGTGGTAAATTTATAATCCGGGAATTCTACGTCACCGTTTCGACATGAAGCCAATAGTGAATATCCTATAAGTAATACAAAAATAATTTTTTTCATTGATTTATAATTTAGCTATCATTAAATATTACCAACCGGCATTTTGAATCAGACCCCATTTCTGCACTTCACTATCAGGTAATGGGCCAAAAAGCATGTAATCATTGTACAGTCTGGTTTCAACGGGGCTAACCACAGAGCTGCCATCAGGATTAATGGTTACACCTTTTGCAGGTTCGGTCAGGGATTCCTTCCATCGTCTCAAATCCCAAAAACGGAATCCTTCAAAACAAAGTTCCAGGCGTCTTTCATTATGGATGAGTTTTCTCATATCTTCGGTGCTCGATATAGAGGCGAGGAAATTGTCAGGTTGGGTAATTCCTGCTCTGCTACGAATGGCCTCTATAACCTCCCTGGCGGAATAATTATGTGAGCCTTTACCATCAGGACCCCAGGCTTCATTAGCCGCTTCGGCATAAGCTAAATACAGCTCAGTATATCGGATGTATGGCACATAATGCTTTTGCGTATTTGAATTTGCCGGATCGACACTCACATCTTCACGGAGCAATTTCCGCATATAATAACCAGTACGCGTTGATGTGGGAATGGCATTCAAACCATCATCGGTGCTCCCTTTTTTCGTATAAATAATGCTGCCTTTAGATCCTTCCTTACTACCGTTTACCACTACATACAAGCCCAGTCGGGGATCGCGCCCCGCATTGGGATTACCAGGATTGTAACCGCTATTCGGATCATTTATCGGGTACCCATTGGCCATGGGGAAAGCATCAACCAGATTTTGTGTTGGATTGACACGACCATTTCCATATAGGGTTGGAGGATAATTGTCCTTCTCCAGACTGTTTGCATCACTCACATTTCTCCGCCATAGCATCTCTCTGGGATTCAAGCCCGCAGAGAGTCCGTTTATTTCGCTTGCATTGCTGCCCGCATACCAGACATGACCATTTCCTGCAATACCCGATAACCCGCCATTCAAGTTGAGAACAGCGGCGGCGTCATCAGCAGCTTTTGTCCAGGTAACTGTTGTGCCTCCTTTAAATGCCGGACTGGCTGCCAGAAGGGAAGCTTTTGTGCGAATACCTTTTACGATTCGCGCGGTCATACGCTGACGGTTGTATGCACCAAATACACGATTGTAGTCGGCAATGGTAGTTTTACCCGCATATTTTGCAGGAACCTGGCTGGCTGAGGTAATGTTCTCAAAATCAAGCGGCAAGTATTGCTCCGCCAGGTCAAGATCCTTATAAATCTGTTGTATGCATTCTTCAAAAGTATTACGTGGCACCCTAAAATCAGACTTACTGTCTTGCGGGACGGTAAGAATGGGCACACCTAATAAACTCCCCCCCACCCAGCCGGTATGGGCCTGTAACAGATTGTACATAAATAAGGCCCTCAGTCCATACGCCTCTCCTTTTGTCCGGTCATTAAACATTTCTTTGGTATACTGGCCGGTAGTAGCCCAGGTCACCTTGTCTGTTTCCGACAATATTAAATTGAGGTATTGAATAGCGGCAAATGACGACGTCCATTGTTCCATCGGATTACTTAATGAAGACCATTTTCCCGTAGCCATTAGCCGATAGGTATTGCTGGGATCATTAGAGACCGCATCATCGGTTGCTACCTCAGTGAAAGCATAATTTCCTCCGGGTAGCCTGACATAACCATTAAGCAGCAGACCCTCTGCAAAAGCAGCGTCATTGTATATCTCGCTAAGATCACGGATATTTTCATCGGCAGGGGACAAAATTTTCTTACACCCTGAAAAAAATATAACCGATATCAATATAAAAACCAATTTCCTTTTCATATAAATTTAATTTTTGATAATCAACTTTAAAAATCAGCTTTAATCCCAAGGTTGTAGAAGCGTGTTTGTGGAGTTGAACCGATGTTCAATTCCATTACCGCTCTGTCTTTGGCAATCGTTAGCAAATTGCTGCCACTGGCATAGATGTTTAACCCTTTTACGAAAGAATTTCTAAGTACTCTTCCTGGGAAGCGATAGCTTAACTGAACTTTGGAAAGATTAATCCGGTCAGTGCTGTAAGACCAGAAATCAGAAGTACGAAAGTTATTATCACTCCCAAGGGTCGACAACCGTGGGTAGGTTGCTGTGTTTTTTGTCTCCTCTGTCCAACTGTCCCGAACAACTGCAGAATACTTCGTGGCACCTGAAACCCAATAGTAGCTGTTATTTTTAATTGCAGTTCCACCAAAAGACCCTGTTGCCAAAACAAAAAGTGTAAAATCTTTAAATTGGGCAGTAACATTCAAGCCACCTGTGAAAGGATTGCTCCACCTGCCAATCATCACCTCGTCTCTGTCATCAATTACGCCGTCCTGGTTCTGATCTTTATATTTAATGTCTCCGGGCCTGGTTACGCCAAACTTTTGTGAGGCATGGCCAGCAATATCGTTCTGGCTGGCAAACAGACCTTCACTTACTAAACCAAATATGGCATCTGTTGGTTTACCAGCCCTGTTTCTGTACAGATCTGCGTATAACTCATCCCGCTTGAGGGCTTTTGTCGTTACGTAAGTACCCGCTATGCCCAGGGTCAGTTTAAGATCTCCTAATTTTTCATGAATATTGAGGTGGATGTCTGCTCCTTTATAGCTATTCGCAGCAAAATTTGTATAGGGCACAAAAGAGGTCGCCGGAAAGGACGTTAAAAAGTAGCTCGGAAACAACGAGTAACTCTGTACAGGGATTCCGTCTTTTTTAATTAAAAACATGCTCGCGCTGAAATCCAGTTTGTTGTTGAATAAAACGCCTTCGATCCCCAGATTGACCTCTTTTCTCCTGGCATAGGACAGGTTTAAATTCTCACCACGTGAAATTGTGGTTGCCTGATTGACATAGGTTCCATCCGCCCAGGAGAAAAAAGCCGTTGAAGAATAAACAGCGTTATATAAGTAGTAATTTCTAATATCGAAGTCCAGATCAGTATGGATGATACCTGCAGATGCAGTCAACTTTAACCGGTCAACCACCTCTGAGTTTTTCAGAAAACCTTCTTCGCTTAACAGCCATCCTAAGTTCACTGTAGGGGAAAAAGCGACACGTTTATTGGTAGCTAGCTTGGTCGAATTGACAACAGCTCCGCTGAAGTCGGCATAGTATCTATGATCATAGTTATAAGAAAATTGTATCCCAAGATTACTGTTTGTCCGGTATTGATAATCACCTGTCATACGGCGCTGAAGACCGGATGCAACTAAAATAGCAGATAGGTTATGCTTCTCTTTAAATGTGTTTTTATAATCCACATGAAAATTGAAATCGATCAGCTGATCACTCAATGTATTGGTTAAGTTCTGCGTTCCGGTTTTACTGTCTTTGTTAAACAAGGTCAGTTGGGTTATCGAATCGGCAATGCTGCTCCAGGTTGGAACATACACGGCATAGGTGTTGTTGACGGATTGATTATAGGTATTCGAATAATCAATACTTACCTGGCCATGAAAAGATAGTCCTTTCAATACACTTTTGAGGTCAACATCTATCCCACTGGTGTATTGAAACTGCCGGCTTGTAAAAATGTTATAACCTGCAGCGTAAGCATCAGCTATTGGATTGGTCAGGTATTGCTGGGTACCGCCCAGCAGATATTTACCATCTATAATGTTACGGCTGCCGGCTACCAGGTTTTGAGCAGCCTGAGCATTTCCTTCAATTAAGCTGATCGGGATCAACGGAGCAAAACGCTGAGGCTGAACAACAGCAGCCTGTCCCCAATAATCTCCTAATGCAGTTCTATTGTTCGCAAACACCGTAGACACATTTATATAGGTGCTAATGGCATTGTTCAACTTCAGGTCTATATTGCCACGTATGTTAAAACGTGAATTTTGCTCATTCTTGCCTTCTCCAAAATTGAGTAATGAATTTTGACTTTGGAAACCAGCGAGCGCATAAAAACGTGCCCGATCATTACCCCCAGAAAACTCCCCGTTACCGGAATAGGTATTGTACACTTTTCGCAGATAATCTGAGGAGTAATAATCCACATCAGGATAGCGGTACAGATTAGCACCTGAAGCATAATTTTTTATTGTAGCATCGTCATACATGGGTGCCAGACCATCATTTTTAGACGCCTGATTGTAATAAGTCATGTATTCAGCCGACCCTAAATATTCAGGATAGGATTTCGGCACGTTGATGCCGCCATTCACACGTATGCTAGATTGACGATGTCTTGCCTTACCGCGCTTACTGGTTATTAATATTACGCCATTAGCTGCACGACTCCCATATAGGACCACGGCGTTAGCTCCCTTTAGAAAAGAGATTTGCTCAATTTCGTTGGTCGTGATATCGTTCAGGGAACGAGGCACCCCGTCTATTAATACCAGGGCCGCTCCTAAATTCCAAAGATTACTGCCACCTATAAATGCCTCTGTACCCTCCAATGGATAAGTCCCATAATGCTTTTCCAGGTAAGAGGATGGGTTCAATACGGAAATCGCGCCGGCTAAATCTTTAAAACTTACGGTTCCGTAAGCTACATGAACTAAAGAATCGATGACGGAGGTGTCTGGTACTCTCTCTATAGTTTGACCTACAGCTCCGAATATAACCCCAAAGCACATCCCACATGAAACCAATACTATTTTTATGTATTTCATTATTTTTCCTTTTTAAGCTTTAAAAACTATGCTTTTAATAACCCGGATTCTGACCGAATGAGGGGTAAAGCGTTACATCGTTTATTTTCAGTGGTAACCAATAATTTTTATCTTCAAACTTGCGTGTTAGCAGTATCGTCTCCTTTATATTAATTGGCTTCCCGTTGGGACCGCGATCAAAATCAATAGAAGTCTTTTCTCTGTATTTAAGTTCTCCGGCAAGGAGCCAGCGGCGCAAATCATTGTAACGGATTTCCTCTTCAAAACCAAGCTCCATTGCACGTTCCCGAATGATTTCACTCATGAATTTCGAGTTGTCTGAAACATATTTCTGGGCAACATCTCCCGCATTGCTGCGCCTTCTTATTTTATTGAAGGCTTCCTCGGCAGTGATGTAATTTGGCCCATTGCTCTTGCCAGAGCCATACCCCTGCAAAACTGCTTCTGCATACATAAGGTACACATCGGCCAGGCGCATGTATGACAAGTGCATATAATTGTTAGGGAAATTATCTACACTATTTGCGGTCATAGGGGTCAATTTACGCAGTAAATAACCCGTCCGGCTGGTTGAGGAACTGTTGCGGCTGTGTCCGGTGTTCGATAGGTTGGCGTACCGGTATTTTTCTTTATCTGCCGGAGCAGATCCCTTAATAATCTGATCGCCATCAATTACGATATCATTGTAGAAACGCGGATCCCTGTTGGTCCATGGATCTGCAGGATTGAAACCAGATTCAGGATCATCGATCGGAAGCCCGTTGGCCATCCCATAATTTTCCACAAAACGGGCATTGGGCGATGAATATCCTCCGCCAATATTCCCCTCAACAAACACAGAACTCGGACCCCAGGGACATCCGGCAAACCAGGCACTATAAACCGGGTTTTGGAAGATCGCTTCAGGAAATCCGGGGATAAAACTCCCACCGTTAGAATAGAAAAGTGTACTGTATTTAGAAAAATCGACCAGCTTAACCCAAGTCTCCTGATTGTCGACCATTTTTAGCAGCTCTGCAAATGCCTCAGCTGCCTTCTTGCAATAGTCAGCATTGAACGATGCTGCACCTGTCGATGCTTTGTTCATCAATGGGCTGCCTGCATATAAGTAATTTTTGCCTAAATAACCCAATGCAGTTATTTTAGTAACCCGCAGCTGATTTTTCCCTAAGGTAATCTTACCCGCATCTGTTTTATCCCAGTTCACTGGCAATAATTCAGCTGCTTCCTTAAAATCCTTTGCAGCAAGCTCAGCCGTTTCCTGATAATTCAAGCGGGGCAATTCCAATTTTGAGCTGGCAGACAACACTTCATTAACATAGGGAAGCCCACCCCAGTAAGTCATCAGTTCAAAATGGAACCAACCACGAAAAAACAACAACTGTCCTTTGATCAGGTCCTTCTCTTCCTGTGTCCCGTTGAGCTTATCGAGATTGGCCAGTCCTAAATTGGCCTTATGTATACCGTACCAGGCGTTTGGCCATAAGCCTTTTCCAAATCCACTGCCCTGATCGGAGTTGTAACTACCTGCATCCAGCCAGGAAATCCATTCGGCAGTTGTCCAGGACCAGGAATCTCCATTATCAAACTGTTCATTTAACCAGGTTACGCCAGTCTTATGTACGATTTCGTCCCCCAGAATCCAGTTGGCAGCCCAGGTCTTACTGGTAAACTCCGGCACACAGCTGTAAAGCTCCTCAGTGAAGCCCTGAAAATTATTAAAATTAATAAAAGCATCTGTTGGCGAAATATCAGCATCAGGTGCTTTATCCAGATATTTTTTACAAGAAACTAGTCCTACTATCGCAAGAAAGACAAAAAACTTAAAAAATAGATTTGTGTACTTTTTCATATTTACAGTAGTTAAAAAGTTATGTTACAACCAAAATTTATACGTCTAACAGTGGGGTAAGCCGTAGATGCCCCATTGTCAACTTCGCGATCATCAGGCATTTTAGTCCATAACCATAGGTTATTGCCATTCACATAAACCCGCAAGGCACTGAGGCCGATCCTTTTTAGCTGGGAAGATTTGAAGGTGTAAGCGACTTCCGCAGTTTTCAGTCTGACATAGGATCCATCATACAAATAGGTAGTTCCATAATATGGCATTTGAGAAGCATACCTGGGCATGGTCACATCGGCATTTAAATTCTCCGGACTCCAGTAGGAACCTTGTTTATACACATTGTCGTAATGATCCTGTCCGGAGAAACTTACCAATTGCAGGGAACGATTCGCATTGCTCACCCCATAGAACTGAACGAAAGTGCTAAACCCCTTCCATTCAAACCCTAAGGTTGCATTATAACTGTTCTGAGGCCGCTGAGGATATCCGTAAGGAACAATATCCTCATTATCAATGATGCCGTCCCCATTATAGTCAACCATCTTAAGGTCGCCCACCAGTTTCTGGTTGTTGTTGGTATTGAGCTGGACAGTACCATAAATCTGGTCCCATGTATTGGCATATCCATTACTTAAATAGGAATAGGTCTGGCCAATTTGTTTATCTGCTCTTTTTAAATAATCATCCTTCAATTGTGGATCATCCGCTTCAATAATCTTGTCTTTAGCATGCGTCATACTAAAATTACCCCACAAACGTATCCCATTGTTCAATACTTTATTAGCGCGTACCTCGATCTCATAACCTTTATTTCGTACAATGCCCAAATTAGCCGTAGGTGGTCGGACGCCAAAATAAGAAGGTACAGAACGGCTTGTCCCATCCAATAGAATACCGGTACGATAGTCGCTAAAGACATCCACACTCCCGGATAAAAAATCATCAAATAAGGAATATTCGATCCCATAATTGGTCTTTGTTACCTTCTCCCAATGAATATCCGGATTACCAACGCTCGTTTGTGCTTCGCGCCACCAGGTATAGGGGCTGTATTGATCACTCGATGACCCCAAAGGTGTATTACCTCCGTAGGTCCATGTTGTGGCATAGAGCCAACGATTTGCAATGTTGTCATTACCCACCTGACCACGGGAAACACGAAGTTTTAAGGTATTAATGAAGGTCAGGTTTTTCATGAAATTTTCCTTACTGACCATCCACCCCACTGCTGCCGAGGGAAAGAAGGCAAATCGGTAATTGGGGCCAAATTTCTCAGAACCGTTGTACGCGCCGTTGAATTCGGCAAAATACTTGAGCCCGTAATTATAGGTAACCCTGCTCACCCAGTCTTCACGAAAGTGTTCAAATTCACTGCCACCAGCATATTTGTCCCTGCTAAACAACCCCATTGCAGTGACCGCGTGGCTACCGAACGTCCTGTCATAATCCACAACTGCCTGGTAGAATACTTTACGAAATGTTGAAGCATTCTGAACTGCGTCGGTATTAACGCTCCAACGAGAGGGTATCCAATCGAATTGATTTGTCCCTAAGTATTGGCTTAGGGTGACTTCGCCTGTGACCGGGTTAATGTATTGTTGTTGAATGGTACCATTGTCATAAATACCTCCTTGGGATATAAATGAATTATCAAAAGAGAAAGTCCCTTTCGCTGACAGACCTGTTAAGACCATACCTAAATCCTGCTTTAAGGTAAAGTCCGTATTAATCCGTGTAGTGGTGGTTTTACGGACACCATTATTTGCCATGGTTGCCAGTGAGTTTACCGTAGACACCTGTTCCTGCGGATAGTATCCCCAGCCCCCGTTGGTATACTTAGGATAATAAATATTTGGCGCATTGCTGTATATACTTTGCCAAATCCGGTATTCCCAGCTGTCTTGTCCCCAGGCGTCTTGTTTCACCCCATAGGAGCCTGCGAGATTCGTGGTCAGGACAGTAGTCTTAGTTAAATTAAAATCCAGGTTACTACGGACATTGATGCGGTTAAATCCATATCCGGGTTCATATGATTTTCCATTGTCTAGTTTTTTAATGATATCGCCTTCTTTCAAAAAATCTATCGCTGTAAAATATTTCACGAAAGCCGTACCGCCGGACACATTTGCACTTCCATTGTAAGACATCACAGAATTCTTGATCAGTTCCTCTCCCCAATCCACATTCGGGTAGCGCTCTGCTTCTGCCTGGTTGCTGGGGTTACGATATTTCGCTAACTCAGCAGAGGGTACATACTTACTCCATGAAGACGCGGAAAGACCTAATTCATGCTCAATGGCCAGGTTCCGGATCTTTATGGCATCATATGAATCATATTTGCTGGCCAGCAAAGAAGGTATTTTCATTGTGGCATTGCCAGTAAAACGGATATCTGCCCTGCCTTCTTTTCCGCGTTTGGTAGTAATCAGGATTACCCCATTTGCGCCCTTTACCCCAAATACCGCTGTCGCAGATGCATCTTTCAAAACTGAAATACTTTCCACAGAACCCACATCGACGCTGTTCATAGACCGCTCAATTCCATCCACTAAAACCAGTGGGTCACTGTTATTCCAAGTACTCTGACCGCGGATGAAAATCTTTGGATCTTCAGCACCTGGCGTTCCTTGCGTTGCCACTGTAATGACACCAGGCAAGTTCCCAGTCAATGCTGCGCCAAGGCTCGAAACCCCACCTGCCCGCTCCAATACTTCTCCTTTTACCTGTGTAATTGCCCCAACTACACTCTCTTTTTTCTGTTTTCCATAGCCCACAACGATAACCTCATTTAATGCCTTGTTATCGTCTCTTAATAAAATCGTCACATTATTCTTACCTGTAACGTTGACCTCTTGAGTCTCCATACCAACATAAGCCACCATAAGGGTTGTCATTCCGTCGCCCAGCTCGATCGTAAAATGCCCATCCGAATTTGTTAATACTCTTGTATTTGTACCTTTGACCGTAATTGTTACACCAATAAGCGGTGTTTTTTGTAAGTCGACAACAGTGCCTTTGATTATTCGTCTTTGTTGTGCGTTGACGGCATTGGTCAGCAGAAAAAAAACAAATATTGAAAAGCAAACTTTTTGTAATAGTGCTTGTCTGAAAAATTTGATAAGACAGCCATGATTACACACTTTTGTGTATTTTTCCATTATTTAAAATCATTTAAGAGGATTTAATTTTGATAATTACGTCTTCCATACGCCATATGGAGTCTTAGTAGTAGATTTTTTTTTCCATCATACATTTGGTTTGTTTATTGGTTACTTTAAAAAATTAAAGCGGTTGGTCTGGGTATAGCATGTCCACTCCAGTCAACTGCGTTGGTGGTTTCATCTGGATTGGCTTGGTTAGTCAATGTACTTTTACTCATTGACATCGCCGCTCCTCAACAAGATTCAATAGACCTAAACCGCTGCTGTATTTCCTGCAACACACCTACCACGAAAATCTCATGATAAGCGATCAGGTTCAGCGGCACTGGTTCAGAACCTTCGTCAATCGAAAAGAATTAAAGAAAAATAAAGATGCCTGTTCATGGGTTTGTTGGTTTAATCCCGCGGCTCTTTGGAACGCGCGGATGGATTTATATTTAGTTAACCTAAATTAAGCGCGCATCATTTTTTAGGCTGGTACAATTGTTTAAATTTATATGCAGGATGTTCAAAACGACAAAAACACGGTCTAAACGACCAAAAACAGCGATATCAACCATAATCCGGCGTAAATATTTAGAAAGAATAAATCTCATAATACATATTTACCACATTAAAATTCATCCCTCCTCGATTAGGCGGACATCTAAAGGTCTGGGAAAGTAAAAGAATTGATTACCAGATTAGTTTGCCGGAGCTGGTTGATCTGAAATATGAAAGTAATCAAAGTCGGCATACCCACCTGTCTGTTTTTCGGCATAATTAAACAGCGCAAACCGGTATCCCATAAAGTGCGGGATGGTATAAGCCATTTTTAATGAGCTTCCGATTTTCTTCCAATGCTTTCCATCAAGGCTATACCTAAAGCTGGCAAGGTCTCTCCTTTGGCTAAAATCACAATGTACGCTAAAATAGATGGTGTTTTGCTTGAGCGGAATCCGTTCATTTTCGATAGGCTCGCCGGTTCCAGCATCTATGATCACAATATATTTATCACCTCCTTCTACCCTCACACCAATCAGTCCGTACTTTTTTTGCAACAAACCCAACCCAGCAAAATCACCATCCTTCAGCTTAGATACATCAAGCAAGGTCACTGCTGTGGAAAAAGGGCCAGTTGTGCGTTGCGTTAATGTATTTCTGGCTGACAAAAAATCATGATCCAATCGTCCATTGGTCAATCTCAAATGGCCTTTTCTCTTTCTCAGCGACCAAAGCCGCGCGTCAGGGTTATGGTTCCATTGCCAGACAAGGGGCAAATCAGCTTCACTGGGTTTTCGGTTAAATTCATCAGAGGCGACAATACCCGGAATCAAACCCTTATCCGCTGGTAAATCCAGGGTGTCCGGAACTTTTCCGTCTATGCCCAGGATTGGCCATTCATTTTGCCACTTAACAGGAACTAAATAAGGAATACGGCCCACCGCACCGAAATCACGAAAAAGGTAAGCATACCAATCGCCATTTGGCATATCAATAAGCCCACCCTGAGCCACACCCAAATCCTGCAGGCCAATTTTCCCCTCATAAGGACCGGTTATCTTATCTGCTCTATGGATCACTACCGTTCGCATACCACCTCTTGGCCAAGTAATGTTAAACAGATAGTATTTACCCTTAACCTTAAACAATTGCGATCCTTCAGCCGGCAATCCAATCTTTTCCCCAGAAGGAAGACTGGCATTTTCTATAATAATACGTTCAGGAACAGCAGGATCAGGACCTGATAAATCAGGCTTCATTTCAACTAACCTGATCTTTCCTCCGCCATAAACCATATAAACTTTGCCGTCGTCATCAAAAAACAGGGAATGATCATGAAATCCTGGCTTAAAAGCCTTTACTTTCCAGGGACCTTTTTCTACATCCTTTGTACTATAGATATACGTTTTTCCGGTAGTCTGGGCAAATGTACTTACGTAGAAAACCCCATTATGATAACGCATACTGCTTGCCCAGGTTCCCTGACCGTAAGCCTGCTTACCGTTTTTTAGGTTGAGTTCATCTACGTCCGCGAGTGTATCATAGACATAATTTACAATACTCCAGTTTATCAAATCGCTGGACTTCATAATCGGAACGCCGGGGCTCATGTGCATTGTGGTGCTACTCATGTAGTATAAATCTCCTACACGCACCATAGACATATCGGGTACATCTGCAAAAATAATGGGATTTTGTGCCTTTAGCTGTTGAGCAAATACCGAGTGAAATAAACAATTTAATGTAGTTAAGATCACAAAGGCAATTATATTTCTCATCTTGTCAGGGTTATGTGTTTGGTAATTTTATACTAGAAAGAAGCGGTATCTACCGGTTTAAAAAGCATTTGAGAAAACATATACAATCCATTTTTCCAAACCTTAAAATCATGAAAGCCCGGTTCAATAAAATAGATGTGAGGTACTTGATTTTGGATAAGATAATCGTGGGTACGCTTACTGTAAATGATTAGATTATCACTTGCTCCGCAGGATATAAATAACAGTTTAAGCATTTCTTTTGCTTTGGCAGGATCAGGCACCAGGTCCTGAGGGACTCTGGTATTTGGTGCTGAGGAAAAACCACCAACCCATGCAAATTTTTGAAGATTCCCTAACCCAAAATTTAACGATTGCCCTCCGCCCATGGATAGTCCCGCAATTGCACGGTGCTCAGGGTCTTTATGTGTTCGGAACTTCTTTTCCACAAAGGGAATCAGATCGTTTAATAGATCTTTTTCGAAAGTTGAAAATGCATCAATCTTATCTTTGGACATGACGTTTCCAATTGCACGGTCATCTTTCATGGCGCGACCGTTAGGCATTACAACAATCATAGGCACTAATTTCCCTGCTGCATAAAGGTTATCTAGTATGACCTGTGGCTTCCCTCCATTTAACCATTCCCTTTCATCTCCACCAATCCCGTGGAGTAAATACAAAACAGGATACTTCTTGTTCTTTGTATAACCCGGAGGGGTGTAGGCTATCGCCTTTCTAATGGTGCCTACAGTTTCAGAGTAATAACTGATCGTGTCTATTTTACCATGTGGTATGTCCACATTTACAACGTCAAAACCAGGAGAAGCTGGCTCGACAATTTGTTGTGAAGAAACAGGCATGCTGAACAAGAACAACATCCCGGCAAGTAACATCTGCCTTATACTTAAGTGTCTATTCCATTTAATCATAATTGTTTTTTTTAGCGGTTTATTTCCTATGAACTATTTTTAAATTACTATTTTTTGAACTGTCATCTAGTAATGACAGCATTTTGGTAGCGTAGCGTTTACCCAACTCTCTATATCCAGCGGCGTTAAAATGTAATTTATCCGCAGCAGCCGTACATCCTTTTGACGAGATGACATATGAATTTAAAATGGTCTGAGGCAATTTTCCAATCGTGGTATTCATACCCGCACAAATACCCCCCTGATCAGCATGCACCATTTCTCCGACGAGTAATGGTATTGAGTTTTCTTTGAGGTTCAAATCTCTCAGCAAATTATCATAAACAGCTTTAACTTTCTCTACCCATAATGTGTCACCCGTATTAGACTCGCCCTGATGTAACAGAATCCCCTTTATTACCCCTTGTTTTTGGGCAATTTCTGCCAACTCAACTAAACGCCCATAGGGATTCCCTCCATATTGATTGATCATTCCGATCATCCACCCTGGAGCAGTAGCGCTATAAGATTTGTACCCTTCCTTATCAAATAATTCAATTTTGCACCCACCAACTGCAACATTAATCACTCCCACTTTTATATTCTTGGGAAGATTAGAAACCATCGTTTTTCCAAAATAATCAGCTGGCGTTAAACCCGTATTGCACCTGCTTAAAGGGGGCATTGCGGTATACCAGTTTCCCTTCCTTCTGTTAAGATCAAGGCAGTCCACTGCTTGCAATACTTTGAAACGATTACTTATGCTTATTGTATCCTGAGCTTCGAATTTGGCATTCCCCTCCATATTAGATTGACCAAAACACAGATAAATATGAAAATCCTTATCTTGTGCGTAGCTTTTATTTAAACTTAGCAGAAACATAATCAAAAAGAGACCAGCTCTCTTTATTTTCAATGTGGATGAACCAAACACTGAAATATTTTTACTTCTCATCATGATAATCGTTATTGTTGTTAAACCAGCCCTACCTGTTCTATAACCCAGTGCATATGAGCAAAGACACATGGTTAAGCGTACCATAAAACTATATCATGCAGGCTCTTTTACAGGGAAGTTTTGGACATTATTGTAGCAGAAATGTTATAGCAATAAAATTTATGGTAGAAATACGGGCTGCGTTAATAAACCGGGATCAAACAATTAAGGTTTACAAGGATTTAACTTCTCCAACCAAGCCAACATCCGCTTTTCGCTTTAAATGGATATATTCAGAGGGCTGCATATTAAATTTGGCTTTAAAAGACTTTGCAAAATAGTTTGGTGTAGCAAAACCCACCATATAGGCAATTTGGGAAACATTCAAATCACTTTTTTCGAGTAACACAGTGGCCTTGTCCAGCTTAACAGACCTGATGTATTCCACCGGAGATTGTCCGGTTAATTCCAAAATTTTGTGGTATAAGGATCCCCTGCTCATACCAACATGTTTGCTAAGGTCTTCAACAGAAAGTTTAGGATTATTCAGATTTTCTTCAATGTACAAGGCAACCTTATTCAATAACCTGTCGCTATGCGATTCTATGATCAATTCGGGTGCCTGAACCTTGATCTGCTTGGTATAAGTTTCTTTGAGTGTCTTATTCAGTGCCAGGAGATTCTTAATTTTAGCATTAAGAATTTCAAAATTAAATGGCTTGGTCAAGTAGTCATTAGCACCTGTTTTCAGCCCTCTGATCTGTTCTTCTTCGCCAGTTAAGGCTGTCAGCAATATGATCGGGATGTGATTGGTTCTTTTATCTGACTTAACTTTATAGCACAACTCAATTCCATTCATGTAAGGCATATTGATGTCACTTACGATAACCTGAGGATGATGTGCCAAAGCCTGTTGCCACCCTTCCTGTCCGTTACTGGCCTCATAGATCCTATAAAAGGGCTTTAAACCGTCTTTAAGATAAAATCTAAAATCCTCGTTGTCCTCTACCAATAAAATTGAAGGGATTTCGATACTGACTTGGATTTCTTGCTTAGCGCCGGTGGCTTCCTGCCCGTTTTCGGATCGCGTTGGGCCCGAAAAATCCAACTCCAGTTCATCGTCAGCCATCGTTGTTGAAAAAGGAAGGTTAATGATAAAACTGCTTCCAAGCCCAGGTTCACTTTCAACAACTATATTCCCGCCATGCATTTTAATAAATTCCTTGGCAATGGACAAGCCAATGCCACTTCCCTGATTCAAAATGGAGGCTGTGGTATCGATTTGAAAAAACCGTTCAAATATTCTTTCTTTATTTTCCCCAGAGATGCCAATACCCGTATCGGAAACCCTGATCATAAGACAAGATTCAGTGCCGATGAGCGGATCGTTTTTTTCTAATTCCACGGATATTGTACCACCAACCGGAGTAAATTTAAATGCATTAGACAGGAGATTGAATAATACACGTTCTATTTTATCCTGATCAAAAGAGGTATAAATACAATTGAAGCGGCTCTTAAATAAAAGCTGAATCTGCTTCCGTTCACTAAGGTCATTAAAGGGTTCCAAAACTTCTTTGATAAAGGAAACCATATCTCCATCAGAAAGGTTTAACCTTAATTCCTGGTCTTCCATTTTCCGGAAATCCAGAATTTGATTAACCAGATTGAGCAAGCGTCGGGTATTTCGTTTGATCATATTTAAAGGGTCGGCAATTTCAGCAGCTCTCTTTTCCGTCAACAGTTTGTCAATAGGCCCGATAATTAGCGACAGCGGGGTACGGAACTCATGACTCAAGTTGGTGAGAAATTTGATCTTCAGTTTATCTAATTCGCGTAAGCGTTCGGCCTCCTTGCGTTCCTGTTCAATTAGCTGCTCTGCTTTCATTTTTTCCTGAATCACCGCAAATTTCAGTTTGAGCTTTTGAATTCCCCTGTGCCTGATATAAAGAAGAGTGCCTACAGCCAAGCAGAAGTACAAAACATATGCATACACGGTGCGCCAGAATGGTGGCAGTACATGTATTTTTATTGCGGTTTCGCCAGCGTTCCAAAGCCCATCGTTATTACTGGCTTTTACATGAAAGACATATTCACCCGGATCAAGATTAGTATAAGAAGCAGATTTAGAAGTCCCCCCATCGACCCATTCATTGTCAAAACCCTCTAAGCGGTACAAATATCTGTTCTGCTCAGGCGCGGTGTAGTTTAAACTTACATAGCTAAGGGTAAAATTTTGCTTATAATCCAGATAAATATCCTTTACAACTGAAATATGCTCCCTAATCGGACCATCTGCTGAGGCTACAACTGAGGCATTGGCTACTTTCAGATCCGTAAAAAGGACTGACGGCACGTTTTTATTTTTCTTAAAATACTGGGGGTTAAAATAATTAAAGCCATCGGCACCTCCAAAATAAATATCCCCGTCAGAAGAAATGAAGCCTGCTCCCAATACAAAATTATTGTTCTGTACACCATTGTAAATGGTGTAGTTGGTGAATTTATTCGTTTTACGGTCAAAGCTGCTAATTCCTTTATTTGTGCTGACCCATATTCGTCCCTGCTTATCCTCCACTATTGCATAAACAGTTGCATTGTTCAATCCATCCTTTTCAGAGAAAGTGATAAATTGATTCTTACTACGATCAAATAAGCTCAGGCCACCGCTAAAAGTTCCAACCCAGATATTCCCCAGGCGATCTTTCATTACAGACAAAGTAAGGTCATTGGGAAGCTTACTATTTGCCTTATTATGAACAACAAATTTGTTGCTGTCAGGATTATATACGGCAATTCCAGAGCCATAAGAGCCAATCCAGATCTGGCCACTGTTATCTTCTTCAATAAACCTGATAAAGTTATTTCCGGGATAATCGTGCTCATTTATGGCTCTCGGATTATTACAATATTTCACCAGCACTTCGTGGTCGGCACCTATCACATTAACCCCCCCGCCGTTCGTGCCCACCCAGATTTTGCCTTTCTGATCTTCCTTAACACAAAATATATCATTTGAATTCAGTGCATCCGGACGATCATGATGGGTAATCTGCTGAAATTTTCCTGTTTTTAAATCCATGATCACCAGGCCACTTGCATAGGTTGCGAGATACAATTGCTTAGACCTGGTTATTTCCATGTTCATGATCGAAATATTGCTTAGGGTAGCCCCGTTTAACAAAGGAAAATTAAACCTTCTAAATAGTTCGGTTTTTCGATTGAACAAATTAAGTCCCCCACCATCTGTTCCAACAAAAATCTCGTCATTGTTATATTCAGCAAATGAAGTAACGATAGAAGCATTTAATCCCTTCAAATTGAAAATATTACTTTGTTTTAATTGAAAAAGATTAAGATTGGTATCGTATTTATTGACCCCTCCCCGGTATGGTCCCAGCCAGTAAATACCTTGATTGTCTATATAAATGCAATTTATTGACCTCCCGGTAAGGCTGTATATATCCCTGGAATCTGCATTGTACCTTTTAAAAATCCCAGTTTTGATATCGAGAATACTTAAACCATCATCCGTCCCAACCCAAAGCTGACCAGTACTGTTCGCCGCTAGACTCATCACAATATTATTGCTTAATGTATTTACATCCTTGCTGTTATGTCTGAAGTTTTTAAATCCTTTTCCGTCTGGTTGTAGACGGCTGAGGCCATTTTTTGTGGCAAACCATAAATTTCCGGTGGGATCTTCTGTAATCGACGACACATAGTTGTCACTTAGACTTGAAGAATCCGAAGTGTCGTTTTTAAAATATTTAAATGAGTTACTTTGTCTTTCGTATAAATAAAGTCCATTGTCAGATCCGATCCACATTCTGTGTTTACTGTCTTCATAAAGACAGTTGAGCACGATAGAAGGAACTGGTTGCCGGAGGCGGGGGTTGATCGCTAACTTCGTAACTTTTTTAGTCTTTGGATCAAGAACATCTAAACCACCATAACTAGCGACCCATACTTTCCCCTTATAATCGCTATAAATTGCACGTACATTGTCGTGACTCAGGCCTTCAGGTGTATTTGCTGGAAAAGTGATAAAGGAATTTTTCTTCCTGTCATATAAACTCAGGGAACCTCCGGAACTTCCGATCCATAGGTTTCCTGATTTGTCTTCATGCAATGCCCGGACATCATTTGCTTGTATTCCAGAGGAATCATCAGACTTATATTTGTAAACAATGAAGTTGGTCCCATCAAATTTATTCAATCCGTCCTCGGTCGCAAACCACATCAATCCGTATCGGTCTTTTAAAATTGCATTGACCATATTGGATGAGAGTCCATCTTTTGTTTTCAATGCAGTAAAGTTCACTTTTTGCCGTTGTGCATATCCTGCTGAGAATGTCAAAAGCAAAAAGAAGAAACAAAAACAAAATTTCTTAAAAATAGCCTGGTTCAACATGGTCTTTGGTTACCTAAATTTATTTAAATAAGTATACCAGACAGCATAAATTTGGATCCGCTCCAAATTAAATAACTGTTAAGCGCTATAATTCCGATTGATATTTATCCTTCAGCGGAAATGGTTACAAGTGGTATATTTGGTTTCGTTAACGAAAGTAACAACAATATAGACATCCAATGGCAACAAATGTCTTTTTTTTGGCTACAAAAGTTTAAAATAGTGCGCTGGAAATTGAATCATTTAAAGTTTATAACTTCAGCGTAGGCTTTTTTTCGTTGAAGTTTCTGATCAAATAATAAGGGATAGTTCTTCCTACCCTGTACCGGATAATAGTCAAGCCAACTGTACCGGTCTGAAACATTCCAGAACGTCACACTGGTAATGTGCTTCTTGTATTCCCTAAAGATTCGGAAAATTTTGGCGTACTGATCAGCTTGTTTTTGTTCCAGCTCTGGGGTCAAATACTCAGTTTCTCCCTCCCTTTTTTGTCTTTTATGTTTTTCCCATGGATAAATTGACATGTCGAGTTCTGTAAAATGGATTTGTAAACCTAAAGATGAATACAATTCAATTGCCTCACGCAATTCTTTTTCAGATGGCTCAAAAATTGACCAGTGGGCTTGCAACCCTACCCCATGAATAGGAACTTTTTGCGCAATCAGCTTTTTGAGCAGCCGATAAATTTTATCGCGTTTAACCGGTCGCTCTGTATTGTAGTCATTGTAAAAAAGTAAAGCATCCGGATCAGCAGCATGAGCATATTCAAATGCCTTTGTTATATATTCTTCACCACATATCTTATACCACAGGGAATTTCTGATAAACTCGTCATCAGCATCGCCTATTGCTTCATTGACAACATCCCATGCGTAAATCTTTCCCTTATATCTTTTCACCACTGTAGTGATGTGCTCTTTAAGGCGCTTAAGGAGCACATCCTTTGTAACAAGATGACCCTCTTTGTCCTTAAACATCCAATCGGCAACTTGCTCATGCCAGCATAAATTATGTCCGCGAATCTTTAGCCCGTGATTTTGAGCAAAGTTGACTATGGAATCTGCATCACGCCAGAAATAAAAATCCTCATGAGGATGTATGGCTTCCATTTTCATCGCATTCTCTGGGGTGATGCTGTTAAATTCTTGTAAAAGAAGTTTCGCTTCATCGCCCGATAGAGTTTTGCGGCTCACAGCAACACCGATAGGAAAGTAATCTTTGTAGTAATCCCTAAGTCCTTTAATAGTCAAAGGCTTTTGACCAAATGTCCCGCAACTTATCGAGACTCCCAGAATAAGGAGGACCAATGCCAGTGTCTCTGTCTTTAATTTATATATTTTCATGTGATTTAAAATAGGTGCCAATGGCTATTGAGGTCTCTCTGCGAGTTTTTGTAGTCTACCAGAAAACGGCTAATCATTTTCTGTCGATGGATGCTTAAATAAAGCCATAGTTGTTTTTATAAATCCATATTTAAGGTTCCTAATCAATTAGCTACTTTTTAAAGGTACTGTCATTCCCGCTATAGTCAAACCACTTATAGATGGCCTTATTGTCGGTGATTTGCCCATCAGCTGTAGCATACATACCATATAATACACCAACAAAGCCCTTTGCAACGGCCGTACTTAAATACTTACCGTCAATTTTATCGGCTAAGGGTTTCCATTCATTTTCTTTCAAAGCATACCAAAACGAGTAAACATCGCGTTCGGAGTTCACTTTAAAATATGCAGTCTTTTGAAAAGACGGTAGGGCAACCTGCTTTAACAAATCCATTTTATCAGTGGTGGGATTACCTTTGAACAATTGAATTACATCTTTACCATTATCGTGGGATTTGCACATAAAGTAGAAGTGGTTTTCATTTTGAAAAATCACTATTCCAGCTTTTTCATTGGCCAGTTTAGTGGAAAAATTCATTTCGGTTGAGGCCGAACTTGACAAGTGTTGCTGTCTTCTTCCAATAAAAGCAGGATTTCCTTTTTCTAAAATTGTCTGAGGAAGCAGCTTAATCGTAAGTGCATTTTTATTTTCTTTAAAATTATACCATGAGGGATTGTGTGTTCGTAAAAATAAAAACTCGGTATTAAGGGTATCTTTAAATGGAACTCTAAAGTTAAAGTTTCCGGTAACCGGCAATTGATTGTTTTGCTTATCTTCTTTCCAGTTCACTTTATATTCATATTGCACTTCTTCATGGTCTGGATTTATAATTGGCCAATCGGCTATCCATTTTACAGGGGCTATAAACGTTTCCCGGCCAGTATTATAAAAGTCTCCTTCATAGGGACGCACGCCTAAAAAAACAGCGTAGGTATTCCCATCTGGTCCTTCTACCAAATCTGCATGACCAACTGATGATATAGGATTTTTCCGCTTAGGATCCAGATGCCTTTGAGTCAAAATAGGATTCTTTTCATAGGGTATGAAAGGACCCCGGACATCTTTACTCCTGAAAATTACCTCTGAATGGTTCACACTGGTTCCGCCTTCCGCAGCCATTAAATAATAGTATCCGTTTCTTTTGTAGATGTGGGGGGCTTCGATCCAAACTGGTTTTTTACTGATGTCAACGCCACCATTTACCAAGATTCTTTCACTTCCCAGGGGTTTCAAAGTAGCAAGATCCAGTTCGTAGATCTTCACCGTTCTGTGCCCGCTGTACAATGACTTATATTCAGGGGGATCGCTGTTGTATATGATAAAGACCTTGTCATCTTCAAAATATAAAGAAGGGTCAATCCCCCTCACCTCTTTAAGGTAAATTGGGTCACTCCAGGGCCCCGCTGGGTTTTTAGCTGTGATTATAAAATTGCCTCCCTTATCAATATTGGTACAGGTAATATAAAAGATCCCTTTATAATAATTTATTGCTGGTGCAAACAAACCTCTGGAAACCTGCTGACCCATAAAATCCATTTGTGACGGCCGATCGATTGCGCTGGTAATTTGCTTCCAGCTTTTAAGATCCTTACTATGAAATACCGGAATCCCTGGAAAATAAACAAAAGTCGAGGTGACCATATAATAATCCGTTCCGACTTTACATATTGCCGGATCTGGATAAAATCCTGGAAGAATTGGATTTTCTAAAGTCATTTGTGCCCTGGCATCCGAAAACAATGTTATCAGTACGATTAAATAAGAGAGGATAATGTATTTTTTTTGCATATATGATAAATTAATAAGCCAAAACTAGCTCAATAAAAAAAAGAACGTGGCCTCATTTGTTGAATTTAAGGCTATAAATGTTTGCATTGTGCTATGACATTTCTTCAATCTTTATGTTTTTCTCCCACCTGATCACGGGACACCACTCCAAGCAAATTAGACATTTTTCATAAAAGATTGTAGCAAAGGACTGCAACAAGTAATAAACCTCAAAAATCTGTTTTGTAAAAAAAGTTCAGTCACGAGATTATTGCCTTCCCTATTTATGACGTGCCCAGACTTTCCCATTGGTATAAAGGCAGGGTTTTAGGAGATGCTGCACATGGCATTTCTCAGCATATTGGGCAGTGAGCATCGTTAGCATTGGAAGACACGGTTGTAGTTGCCGGTTTGTTCAAACTACATAAAGACTACAGTACCGCGTTTCAGGCTTTTCAGTCAGAGCGCCAGCCCTGAGTAGAAAAAAAGTAATAAAAGTACCAGAAAAGTAGGTGATACAGCTTGACTGGATTTATGGTTGGACTTACTCACATAAAAAATCCTTAACATAGTTCGTCCTGCTATAGCTTGTCATTAGGTCTTATCCGTCTATAACTTTACAGTTGGTCTGATACGGGTTTCGCTTTAAATTAAAAAAGCCTCTCAGAATTAACTGAAAGGCTTTCTAAGGGTGGAGAATAGCGGAGT